>JACCEA011321138.1_pt1 | contig 11274 bp, 13 predicted proteins | sample 7449851 | NCBI WGS metagenome assembly JACCEA01 (sample SAMN15323453, study PRJNA562643) | freshwater metagenome | isolation source: river surface water | place: USA:Blue River Watershed | collected 2017-08-18 | reverse complement strand
GTTGCGAGCATAGACTCCGGTGTATTGATATCTCTTAGGTGCTCTCCATCATCAAAAGTTTCCGCTTCTTCTGCATCTGCTTCAGTTGATGTAGGTGCACGTCGACCTTGCGTGACTAAATAATTTTTTGCTGTGTTGATACCTATACGATATAACCAAGTGTAAAACGCAGCATCACCACGAAACTGAGGTAATGCACGATACGCTTTGATAAAAGCTTCTTGCACAACATCTTCAGCTTCTGCCTGATCTCTAATTAAACGTGAGACAAGTCGCATAAGCTTTCTTTGGTATTTCAATACCAACAGCTCAAAGGCTTTTTTGTCGCCATGCTGCGCACGATCAACCATGAGTTGATCTATGTTTCGCTCTGTCGTCAAACTGTGCATCCTGATGCAAGCACAACGCACATAGAATGCTGCTCAGACTTGCACACCTCACTCAACAGAGAGAGAACGAAGCTAGGCAACCAATTTTTAATGCCTAGCATGACAAGCCAGCAGAGATTCCAGTGAAATCGGTGATGCAGTCTGCGAAACCTTGCCGTTAGACCAACTGATATTGCGCAAGTTCAGTCGGCGTAAGAGAAATTTTATGGAAGAATAAGCTCTCGATCGTCCTGATTTTTTAAGCAACGTAAGGCAACGAGTAAGGATCGATATAGTGGCTGTTCTACAGAATCGGGAAAGATCAAAACGACAAAAATTTTTCCCGTATTCGATTGCAAGCGTAGCGACATGATGTAAGGCCACAGGGTTGAGTCTCCGAGTAATCGCACAATCTCATAATCATTTCGACTAATTTCAACCTTATTCTGAAATTGAAATGCATGAGCACTTCGCTTAGTGTGAAACAAGCGAATTTGTCCATTGCCTGAAATATCAATCCTGACGATATTTCTAGACCTAAAAACAGAGATAAGAAGCGCGAACACAGGGATAACGCAAACTACAGCGACCACAAGACGCTGCATGAAACCTAAAAATGACTCTAGGCGATGAAAAAGTAAAACTGCGGTGATACAGAGATTCAATGCAAACAGCAGACTAAGAAAGAGTGAAAGACGCGAAGGACGGATGACAGCTGATACAGCGATGGTCATCTTTTGTGGAAGATCAGTGCAGGGAAAACAATGTGTAGAGCATCGCACTCATTGATCAGAGTACGACGCTATAAGAACAATTAGACTTTACCGAAAATCAGTGTTCCATTGGTGCCACCGAAACCAAAGGAATTTTTTACAGCAACATTGATTTTCATTTCACGCGCTGCGTTAGCGCAGTAATCAAGATCGCAAGCAGGATCTTGATTAAAAATATTGATCGTTGGTGGTGACAATTGTTTATGTACTGCTAGTGCAGTAAACACTGCTTCCAAACCACCAGCGCCACCTAATAAATGACCTGTCATTGATTTAGTGGAATTGACTACGATGTTTTTAGCGTGATCACCGAGTGCGCGTTTAATCGCCACGGTTTCAGCTACATCGCCTAATGGTGTGGATGTGCCATGTGCATTCACGTAATCCACTTGATCCGCATTAATGCCTGCATTTTTCATGGCAGAGACCATACAACGACGCGCACCATCACCATCTTCTAGTGGTGCAGTCATGTGATGTGCATCGGCACTCATACCAAAGCCTAATAGCTCGGCATAAATTTTTGCACCACGTGCTTTCGCATGTTCATACTCTTCAAGCACCATCACACCTGCGCCTTCACCGAGTACAAAACCATCACGGTCTTTATCCCAAGGACGCGAAGCTGTTGCAGGATCATCATTGCGGGAGGACAAAGCACGGGCTGAAGCAAAGCCACCTAATCCCAATGGAGAGATCGTTGATTCTGCACCGCCAGCTATCATGATGTCGGCATCGCCGTATTCAATCAAACGCCCTGCAGCACCTATGCAATGGAGTCCTGTAGTACACGCAGTGACGATCGCAAGATTCGGGCCTTTGAGTCCATACTTAATAGACAAATGACCTGAGATCATATTGATGATAGAAGCAGGTACGAAAAACGGACTGATTCTGCGTGGACCGCGATTCGTCAGTTCCGCATGCGTCTCTTCAATCATTGGTAAGCCACCGATACCGGAACCAACGATGACACCAATGCGTTCAGCATTCGCTTCAGTTACTTCCAAACCACTGTCTTGCATCGCTTGTATACCTGCTGCCATACCATAATGAATAAAAGTATCCATGTGGCGAGCTTCTTTGCCGGGCATGTAATCCTCGACATTAAAGCCTTTCACTTCTCCGGCGAAATGCGTAGAGAAGGGACTAGCGTCAAACTTGGTAATAGTCGCAATACCTGATTGACCAGCAATCAGTGCATCCCACGCAGTGGATACTGTATTTCCTACTGGCGCTACACAACCTAGGCCAGTAATAACGACACGACGACGATTCGGACGACTCAAACGATGCTCCTAGCGATGTTAGGCGAAGAGATTAAGACTTTACGTGTGCTTTTGCGTAATCAATCGCTTGCTGCACAGTCGTAATTTTTTCAGCTTGTTCGTCAGGGATTTCCATTTCGAACTCATCTTCTAATGCCATTACTAATTCAACGGTGTCGAGCGAATCAGCGCCGAGGTCATCAACAAAGGATGATTCGGTTTTGATATCAGCTTCTGCAACACCAAGCTGTTCAGCAACAATCTTCTTAACACGTGATTCAATATCGGACATCTCTTACCTCCAGATTATGGGTTACCCAAAGTGCGCGCATTTTATCAGGTTTGCGACGCGAAACTATACTTTTGACTTTTGCTTTTAACAACAATTTCAATTACTGCATTACTTCTTAAAACTTGAATCAACAACATTAACCACCACTCATATACATACCGCCGTTCACATGCAAGGTTGTACCAGTGATGTAGCTTGCCTCATCAGAGGCTAAAAATGCCACTGCTGCTGCGATATCTTCTGGTAAACCAAAGCGTCCTGCAGGTATCTGCTGCAATAATGCAGCAACCTGTTGTTCAGTCAGCGCTCTTGTCATATCGGTATCAATAAATCCTGGTGCAACACAATTCACGGTAATGTTTCGACTACCGATCTCACGGGCGAGTGCACGACTCATACCTGCAACTCCCGCTTTTGCTGCTGCATAGTTCATTTGTCCAGGATTACCTGCTGAACCCACTACAGAAGTAATGTTGATAATGCGACCATGTTTTGCTTTCATCATGCCGCGCAACACTGCTCTAGAAAGCTGAGCCACTGCAGTGAGATTGGTGGTGATAACAGCATCCCACTCTTCATCTTTCATACGCATCGCAAGTTGGTCCTGCGTGATACCTGCGTTATTGACTAAGATAGAAAGTGAACCAAATTCTTTTGTAATCTCATCAACTAAATTCGTTGATTGTCCTGCTTCATTCACATTCAATACTTTGCCGCGCCCTGCTTCAGGACGCACCGCCTTCAAATAATCTGAAATCGCTTGCGCACCTGCTTCTGAGGTTGCGGTACCGATGACAGTTGCTCCACGACGCGCTAATTCTTGCGCAATCGCTTTACCAATCCCGCGTGAAGCACCCGTTACCAACGCAACTTGCTTCTCTAGCGTGGTTTGCCTTTGTGTCATTTCAATGCCTCCAACATTGCATCCAGAGATGCCTGATCATTAATAGCATCGGATTGCAAATCGCTATGAATTCGTTTGGTTAATCCTGAGAGTACTTTTCCAGGACCACATTCTATTAGACGTGTAATGCCCATCTCTGACATTTTTTGTACAGTTTCTACCCAACGTACTGGACTTGCTGCTTGACGTACTAATGCATCTTTAATTGCTTGCGCTTCATTCTCTATGCGCACATCGACATTGTTAATCAATGGAATAGAAGGCGCTGCAAAATGTATGTCTGCTAAATAAGACCGTAAACGATCCGAAGCCGGTTTTAATAATGAAGAATGGAATGGTGCCGATACAGGTAGCGTTAATGCACGTTTTGCACCTTTCGCTTTCGCTGCTTCACAAGCACGCTCTACTGCTTCTTTATGACCTGCAATCACTACTTGTGCAGGCGCATTGAAATTCACAGCTTCTACAACTTGTTGTTGCGCTGCTTCTGCGCACACTGCACGTACATCATCATCTGACAAACCTAAAATCGCAGCCATACCACCTTGTCCAACAGGCACTGCTTCTTGCATCGCTTGCGCACGAAAACGCACCAGTGGCACTGCATCTTTAAATGTAATCACACCGGCTGCAACTAAAGCAGAATATTCACCTAAGCTATGTCCTGCTACTAACTGAGGCAAGGTGCCACCTGCTGCTAGCCATGCACGATAAAACGCGACCGCGCAAGTCAACATCACAGGTTGAGTATTCGTAGTGAGATCTAAATCTTCCTTAGGACCTTCAGCAATTAATTTTGCTAGGTCGGTATGCAAAACATCAGAAGCTTCTGCAATCGTTTGCGACACATGCTGATTGTCAGCAAAGCCATTCAACATACCGATTGCTTGCGAACCTTGTCCCGGAAATACAAATGCAAATGTAGTCATACTATTTTTTTAATTAATTAGATTGTGGCGAGTGCCGCGCCCCAAGTGAAGCCACCACCTACTGCTTCCATGAGTATGTTTTGACCAGTCTTGATGCGACCATCACGCATAGCGACATCAAACGCGAGAGGAATCGATGCAGCAGAAGTATTGCCATGTTGATCTACTGTGACCACCATTTTTTCCAAAGGCAAACCCAGCTTTTTCGCAGTGCCTTGCATGATACGAATATTCGCTTGATGTGGAATCAACCAATCGACTTGCGAGGCTTGCATATGGGATGCTGCTAAAACTTCATTCGCAACTTTTTCTAATACGGAGACCGCGAGTTTAAATACTGCTTGTCCATCCATATAAAGAAAACCACTACCTTCTAATGCACCTGCAGTCACAGAACCTTTGACGCAAAGAATATCGGCGTGTCTGCCATCAGCATGAAGTTTAGTGGCATGAATACCAGGTTGATCAGATGCGGAAAGTATTAATGCACCCGCACCATCACCAAATAAAACACAAGTTGTACGATCATTAAAATCTAAAATGCGTGAGAAAACTTCAGCACCAATCACGAGCACTTTTTTATGCATACCAGATTTAATGAAATTATCCGCAACAGAAAGCGCGTAAATAAATCCACTGCAAACCGCTTGCACATCGAGCGCAGCACAATCATTGGTGATGCCTAATTTACGTTGCACCACACAAGCAGTGCTAGGAAAACCACCGATAAAATCTGGTGTCGATGTCGCGAGTATGATGAGATCAATATCGCTCGCTTGCAAACCTGCCATAGCCAGTGCGCGCGTCGCAGCTTCCGTTGCGAGATCACTTGCCACTACACCAGGCGCAACGTAATGACGCGCAGAGATACCACTGCGCGAAACAATCCATTCATCCGATGTTTCCAATCCCTTCTCACCCAAGATTCGTGTGAGATCATCGTTAGTGACACGATTAGGAGGTAAACAACTACCGGTTCCAATAATTTTTGAGTAGATACTCATAGAGTTTTTCTTGATTCTATAGATGAAGTCAGTTCAGCAGCAGGCATGAGTTCTGCAATCGATTTTTCAATACGATTTAATACATCATGATGAACAGCATCAAAAGCACGTTTAATTGCCCACTCAAATCCGTAGGCATCTTCACCACCGTGACTTTTAAAAACCAAACCACGCAAACCTAATAAACTAGCGCCATTGTAACGGGATGGATTGAGTCTTTGTGAAACTCGTTTCAACGCACGATATGCAATCAATGCGCCTAACATATCAATCCAACCTTTACTGAGCTCGGATTTAATCACACCTTTAATCAATCGTCCCAGACCCTCTACAGACTTTAAGGTGACATTACCTACAAAACCATCACACACAACAATATCTGTTGTGCCTTCAAAAATATCATTCCCTTCTACGTTGCCGTAGAAATTCAACAAACCCTTTGCATGATCAGCACGCAATAATTCAGCAGTTTGTTTTACTAATTCATTACCTTTGATATCTTCTGCGCCAACATTTAATAAACCCACTGTTGGTTTGGGTTTTCCCTCTACTGCAGCGACCAGTGCGGAACCCATCAAAGCAAATTGATGTAAGTGTGCAGGTTCGCAATCGACATTCGCACCTAAATCCAACATATAAGTAGGACCATCATTTTGATTCGGTAGTATGGTGCAAATCGCAGGTCTATCTACACCTGGCAAAGTTTTTAGCAAATAACGCGACACTGCCATTAATGCGCCTGTGTTGCCAGCAGAAACACATGCTTGCGCCTGACCTTGTTTAACCAGATCAATTGCTACACGCATTGAGGAATCTTTTTTACGACGCAGTGCTACTTCAAGTGAATCATCCATCTCTACTACTTCGGTAGCATGCACAATACTTACTCGCGCATGATCTAGTCCACCATGACGTTGTAGTTCAGATCGAATAGCGTCTTCGCGACCAACAAGTATTAGTTCAACTTCGGATTCTCGCGCAAGAAATGCAAGAGCAGCAGGCACAGTGACTCGAGGTCCGTGATCACCACCCATACAATCAATTGATATTTTTTTCGTCATGGTGTTCAGCACAGGCTGAAAGTAGTCATAGGAATGACTAGTTCAGCAAGAGTGGGAATGTACTGAGTAACGACAGAGGAAGGCAGTGTCTGCATACAAAAACGGCGCAAGCAGTCTGAGACTCTTCACGCCGGATTGTGTTTTTGAATAATGAAATTATTCGTCGTTCTTGGTCTTGATCACTTTACGACCACGATAAAAGCCATTTGGGCTGATATGGTGACGCAGATGTGTCTCACCTGTGGTTGGCTCAACTGCTGTTGCTGGTGCAGTTAAAAAGTCATGCGAGCGATGCATGCCACGTTTTGATGGTGATTTTTTATTCTGTTGAACTGCCATGATGCACTCCTAATACGATTAATCCAAAATTTTAACATAGTCAGCGCATAAAACTGCGCGTCTTATAGGGGAATTGCGCGAATAGTTGAAAAATTCGGCCTATTTCTCGCTGATATCCACAGGCTTACAAGCCGTAACTGCAATATAAAAAGTTTCTTTTATTTTAATTTTTTTAAGGCTGCAAACGGTGATATCGCTTTTTCATTCACGATTTCTGGCTTAAATCCGTCGGGACAAGTTGCATGACGCGGCGACACCGGCAAGGCAAGCAAGGCCTCATCTTCTAGTAAAACCGAGATATCTTGCTCTGGCGAGACCACGATGACATCAATCGAGTCGTCGTCTAAACGTTCTTCTAATTCATCGGCCTGCTCTTCTGTTTTAGCAAGCACTAAAGTAGAAACAGAATCCAAAGTTTCTATGTAGGGCGTCAAACAACGCTGACAAATTAGTTTTACCTGCGCTTGTACATGCAACCTTAATTCAGGCACGCCAATCTGATGACGGCCACCCAACATATTCCAAACCAAATCACCTTCGCTGTCGACGAGTTCAGCACTGAGCCGGGTGAAATCTTTGATGGGGAATGAGCCCGATGCCTGATCAGCGTCTAAGCAAAACTTAAACAAGTCCATAGTCTTGCCATTCATGTCCGCGAGCCCGTCGAAAAACCTGAGATAATACTAGGGTTTTGTCTTATAAGTCAAAGCCTTACAGTGTTTGACATCTGCTGTTGCAGCAGTTTTTTCTGTCTCTACACACCACGATTTAGCTTACTTTTCCTGATTATTTTTTGCCATAAATGCAAGCATCATCAACGCAAGCAATACAAACAAACACACGCCGAATTATTCTGGCGTCAGGCTCAGCCTATCGTAAAGAATTACTCCAACGTTTGCGCCTACCTTTCGAGGTCATGTCACCTGACATTGATGAATCTAGTCTGCCAGACGAGACTCCGGTTGATACCGCCATGCGACTGGCACAAGCCAAAGCAGAGAAAATTGCAGAACAAACCAAGCCAGCATTGGTGATTGGCTCTGATCAAGTAGCAACTCTCGACAATCACCAAATCGGCAAACCAGGTAATCATGCCAACGCATTAGCGCAATTACAAATGATGCGCGGACGCTCAGTTGTGTTTCACACTGCACTTTGTTTAATCGACACGCACCCGACAAGCACCAAACCACTGCAAATAGAAAATATTCAAACAGTGGTGACCTTTCGTGATTTGCCTGATGCAGAGTTAGATGCCTATTTAAAAATTGAACAACCTTATGATTGTGCAGGTAGCGCAAAAAATGAAGGCTTAGGCATTACACTGATAGCTGCAATCGAAGGCACAGACCAAAACGCACTTACAGGCTTACCACTCATTGCACTCACCAGCATGCTGCGCAATTGCGGTGTATCTTTTTTTTAGCGTGACTAATTTCAATCAACTCTTATGACCACGCTCTATTTAATTCCCACATCCTTAGGTCCTACTGAACTAGTTAGCATTCTGCCGGCAGAAGTGTGTGCTGTAACAGCATCACTACATCACTTCGTTGCTGAAAATGCCAAGACTGCGCGTGCATTTTTAAAACAAGTGAGTGCAAGTCATCCATTGTCTATCGCATTACAAGAGATACAGATCACTGAACTCAACATCAATACACCCGCAGCTGCATTACCTGCTTTGTTAGCACCACTACGTGAAGGTTTTAATGTAGGTGTGTTATCAGAAGCAGGTGTGCCTGCAGTTGCAGATCCAGGGGCAAGCTTAGTTCGACTCGCTCATGCAGAGAACATCACCGTAAAACCTTTAGTGGGACCTTCATCGATTTTATTAGCGTTAATGGCAAGTGGCTTAAATGGACAAAGCTTTGCATTTCATGGCTACTTACCTACTGATGTAGGCATGCGCAGTAAACGCATTAAACTTTTAGAGCAACGCTCACAGCAAGAAAAGCAAACGCAGATTTTTATTGAAACGCCGTATAGGAATCAGGCATTGTTAGAAGCACTGCTGAATAACTGTAATGGTCAAACTCTAATTTGTGTTGCAACTGATCTGACCTTAGCATCTGAATCTATCAAGACTCAAACTGCTGATGCTTGGAATCGTGATATTGCAAAGGGTAAGCTTCCTGATTTTCACAAGAAGCCTACCGTGTTTTTATTTTTATCTGAATGATCTGAATGAATCGATTAATGCAGCTTAATTGCTTCGGATTGCATTGCTTTTACTGCACTTGCACCAGCAGCAGCGCCAATCTTTTTCAATACACGATCAGATAAATTCTCGTGCGATGTGTAATCAACAATTTCCTCTGCTTTAATCACATCACGCGCTACGGTATCTACTGTACCCAGCCCATCTGCAAGACCTAGTGAGATTGCACGGCTGCCTGTCCAAAACAACCCTGAAAACATATCCGGTGTTTCTTTTAGTCGCTTACCACGCCCTTTTCTCACTACTGCAATAAATTGTTCATGAATCTCATGCAACAGTCCTTGGGTAAATTCTTTTTGCTTAGGCGTCTGTGCTGAAAAAGGATCAAGGAAACCTTTGTTTTCACCTGCTGTCATTAAGCGACGTTCCACACCAATTTTTTCCATCAAACCTGTAAAACCAAAACTACTCATCAAAACACCGATTGATCCAACAATGCTCGCTTGATTCACATAAATACCATCAGCAGCAGCAGCGATGTAATAGCAACCTGAAGCACACATATCTTCCACCACTACATACAGCGGCTTCTTAGGATAAAGCGCACGTAAGCGCGTGATTTCATCATTCACAATACCGGCTTGCACAGGAGAGCCACCCGGACTATTCACACGCAAAATAATGCCTACAGAGCCTTCGTCACTAAATGCACTATTCAATGCAGGTAACAAAACACTCGCTGAAGCAGAACTACTTTCACCATCGATTTCACCGTTTAATTCAATTAAAGCAGTATGACGCGTCAAGCTTTCTTTAGGTGCGCCACCAATATCAAATGCTGCCCAGATCGCAATTAGCGCAACAAATAATATTGAAAAACGGAAGAAATTACGCCAACGACGATTCGCTTTTTGCTCATTCAACATTTCGCGCGCCAAACTTTCTAACACGCTACGCTCAGGAATCAAGGAAGGTTCAGAGGACTGAGAAGCTTGCGTAGATTCATGCTTAGCTTCATGCTTGACCTGATCTGTAATGTCATCCACTGTGGAGTCCACTGCCTTGTTTTCAACATGTGCATGCGCATCTGTTGGCTCTGATTGCGTTGATTGTGTTTCTTGTTCTTTATCGTTCATAATATTTTTCTTTATGTTTCGACTAATGATGTTTAATTTAACTATCAGTTTCTAGTGCACTTTTTGTCAGGCTAGCACTGGACGAAAATCATCATCCGGCTGCCAAAATATTTTCTGCTCTTTTTCTATAACCTTAATTTGTTTCAAGCTACCACCACGACAGGGACCACCTGCACATTTACCTGTATCGGGTTCATATAACGCACCGTGCGTTGCACACATTAAATACAAACCACTGGATTCAAAAAACTCACCTTGATTCCAATCCAACTCCATAGGTACATGCGCACAGCGATTTAAATAACCACGTACTTCCTGCTCGAATCGCACTACAAAACCTACAGCATCTTCACCCGCCGCAGTGAGAGGAAAACGCACACCACGACCACCTTCTTCTATCTGCGATGAATCACAAATAAAAATAGAGTTATCTGCGTGATCAGGCATGCTCGATTAACCAATCATGTAAGGCAGGAATAGAATGCGCGCCAAACAATGGCGCATGCTGATTTAATTCATGTTCAGGATGTGCACCGAAATACACACCAACAGAAGCAGCACCTGCATTACTCGCCATCAGTAAATCATGGGTGGTGTCGCCAATCATGAGTGTGCGCTTCATATCTTGACCTAATTCTCGCGTCAGTTCTTGCAACATAGCGGGATGCGGTTTAGAAAAAGTTTCATCTGCACAGCGTGTGGCATCAAACAAACTCATCATACCGACTGCGTGTAAGGCTCTGTTGAGTCCAACACGACTTTTACCGGTTGCGACCGCTAAAAAATAACCATCAGCAGAAAGCTGATCCAACATCTCTGGTACACCATCAAACAAAGTTAACTCATGATCTTGCGATAAATAATGATGCTTATAACGCTCCACCATACGTGGATAAGCAGCTGGATCGAGATCAGGCATTAAAGTTTGCATCGCATCTTGCAAACCTAAACCAATCACATACGATGCTGACTTATTATCTGGCACAGGCAAACTCAAATCTTTGGCAGCCGCCTGCATGCTCTTCACAATAGCAGCAGT
>JACCEA011118140.1_pt1 | contig 11279 bp, 1 predicted proteins | sample 7449851 | NCBI WGS metagenome assembly JACCEA01 (sample SAMN15323453, study PRJNA562643) | freshwater metagenome | isolation source: river surface water | place: USA:Blue River Watershed | collected 2017-08-18 | reverse complement strand
GTTGAAGAACGTAAGGTTTCTTCACATTCATCAATTGATAGTTTTATTAGGTCGAGTCCTGTTACAGTCGACGCAAGAGGCTAGATTAAGGCATATATTAGCGATAATATTGCAGGAATATATGTGTCAGAAGTACTTACCGTTTTTAAATCATGTGCCACATTAGCTATCATATGTCTCATTTCTTGTGCCGTATGTTTAATCGCCATACTTTGATGTTGTTCAACAATTTCTAACATACTTTGATTTGTAAAGAAAACATAAATCTTATGTAATTGTAAGTCAATTACCATAGTTACAAACCATATCACAATTAACACTATAAACAACAATGCACGTGGTGCAGAGAGTGCATTGACTAGTATTACCATCGCTACAAATGTCATTGTATAGATTGACCATACACATGCGATGGATACACCCCATAATGCTGTGAACATGAAATATGGAACTGCATATAGCCAGAAGCATATCATGATCAGATAGAATTCGGGATAATCACATATAACACGAGGACTATAGGCTAAACTAGCGGTCGCTAATTTCATTGTCATCGTTGGTGTATCCTCATTCGTACATATACGCAATATGACTTGACGGAATATACTCAATAGGATTAACGTCTGGACTAATACAGCGAATATCACTTGTATTTTCGGATCACTTAGAAGTTTAGGAGATTGAGGAGAGTTCTCACTACTGGAGTGATCATCATCCATTGATGTTGATAGAGTCTTAGCACCTTGTGTTGGGGAAGACGGATTCGGTAATGCAGCAAAGAATGAAGGATCTTGAGCAATGCGATTTGACCTATTTAAGCCGCCTTGGGGTAGTTGAGTGGAAGCTGGATTTGTCAAGTTATCCGTAGTAGATATAGTGGCATCATTACGTCGAAGGAAACAACAATTACATACACGTGAGAATAGTAAACGTATATGTTGAATCGATTTCATTATTCTACTAGAATGATCATAACAGATTCTCCAACCAATCCATGACAATCCAATGATATTAATAGTGAGTACTATTTGTATCCCTATATGTCCGTAATAATGACGATTATTAGGATAGTCATTGTGATTAGAAGTGAGTACTTTCCATGCATTTAGTAATGATACAGGTAAGATGATTAGGGTAATGATAAAGATAGCAAATTGAAAGAAATAGGAAAGATGTCGTATAGCGAAAAAGGAACGAAAATTATGTCGTTTTAATGAATCGTTTAATTCAAAATACCAATTGGTTGATTTACGAACATATTGTAAATTAATTGTCTTTGGTTGTTGTTGTGAAGGAATGGAAGATAGAGTGCTAGTATCGGTAATGGAGGAGGATGAGGCAGTGGTAGTTGTTGGTATAGATGGTTGTTTTTGCATGCAAGGGTTGCTTGAGTTCGATTGATTCAAGATAGATTTCTCGATATCTGTCTGTTTTTCTTCATGATTTGGAAGATGATTTACAGATGAAGACATATTTCATAAACTTTCATGAATTATTAAATTTCTGAGCGATTGAAGGTGGGGATTTTGAGGACTATTCAGCCGAAAAAAAATTATTTGAATCGACAAAACATAGAAAATAGAAAATAAAGAAAGAAAGAAAATACGATGGAAGGATTCGAAGAGCAGATAAAAAATAAATGGAAGATAGAGGTGCGAGGTGCGATCTGACGACGGATGATGATTTATTCCAATTCCAACCACGCAAAAAAAAAAAAAATCGAGGTGTTCGCAACAACAACAAAATCTGTTGTGGGTATGCCTGTTCACCCACTAAGTATATTAGGAATTGGTGTCTGACTTGACCCCAACGTTGTTGTTCAGACCTGCTATATTGTAGATTACTAATTATTGTTAGCTGTATTCGCGCTCTTCTTGGTGCGTTCTCGTGGCGGATTTGTGCCACGCACTTCGACATCTTAACACACGGACTAACATTATGAGTAATACTATTGTACAAATTAAAATTACATTCATATTTATCTTAAACACAACAGTACAACGAAGCAAACATTAAGAAACCAATATTGAAACCAAAGCAACCGCTACATAGTTACTCATGGATGTAACTATTATAAAAATACTGCATATAATAACATAAGAAATAGAAGTATACCATCCGGATGGTATAAATTGACTTTCATGAACGCTGAACTGCAATGCGACCATGAAAGCCAATTTTTACTATAAAGAAACCTATATACTATGTACTATAGGCTACTCTACAAGACCTCAATTATGGAGGTAATCAAAGCTCGAATTTGAATTATCAGGAGACAGTGACAGTGAAGAAGAATCGTGGTGAGATCTATCATCGTCACAATGAGATCCTCTAAACCAGCTTCGAATAGATGACGATCCCGAACTCTGAAATCCACTATCCAAACTACTGCGACCAGAAGCATTTGAAACCTCGACGCTCTCTAAAACTTCACGATTCACCGCGTGGTTACCATGATGCTGATGCCGATTTGCATTATGATTCTTCTGATGTAACTTGTGATCAGATTGATCATCCTTTCTATCGTCATTGCTACTACTGAGTCCATCCGAACAAAAAATGGCATATGTAAAATGATTATCATAATCATTACTCGCATCATCAAGGAAATATTGCTCAAACTCTTCAGAATTGAGTGTTGAGAATGAATGACAATCAACACTATTTTTATCACTTTCATGGGACTCTTTTACCTCTACTACAACATCTGGTACAGGTTCTGGGAGATCAGGATAATGCAACTCAACCTCTTTATCCGTTACCAATTCTTCTTTTTTTGAAAATAAATAAATCGTTCCCATACCTATTAAAAACAAAATGCAAACAACAATAAATATAATAATACCTTCCGTTGTTGCAGTAATCTGTAACCACAGTAATATCAAACCTCCTGTCACCAAGGGTTCGACAAAGCGTATGACCGTCTTTTGTACTGAAAACGGTGCAAATGCCATAAATTGTAACAATGCTGCGGACGTCAGCGTTATTGTGACAGTAATTACTTGGGTTATCCAACGAATAAAAGAAATATGACAAGCATTCGGACTGTGATTGGTTTCCACGTGAGTTTCATGAGACTGGGCGATAGCAACCCAACGCTTGCTAATCGCACCAGGGAAAATAGATCGATACGTTAGTATGAGCATACTTTCCATTAATACTGGGAATTCTTGTGCTAATTGTGTGGAAACAAAGAAATATGATGGGGCATTTACGACTTGCCCATCACTATTAAAACTATGGGAACTATGTGCCTTACTGTGATGTGCGGCGGAAGAACTATCACACAACTTGTCAATACATGAATGCAATACTGAGCGCACTCGATCGACATCTCTCTTTGTCATCAAATGTGGCACAATGTAATTTATATATAAGCACTGAATCGTCTCACTTAAAAATATCTCTCGAATCGTTTGCAACATCGAAGAAAGTAAGAATGCTTGTTGCCATCGCACACCATGTTGATAACCTTTTAATATCGAGAAATACATGAAAAAAAAGTTCATAAGAATCAATACCACACCAGCTGCAATCTTGTGCAAAAGTGATACAATTGGAATATCCGCATAATCCTCACCAATTTTGGAGCGAAATATTTTGGCTGCTGCTGTATCTCGTCCTAATAAATCTTGAATAAATGTTTGTAGTATTTCAACACCTGCATGTCCTTCTGGTAAATGCATTACTTTAGATTTCAGTAATTTAGTCTGTTCTTCAACTGCCATCAATTCACTTTGAATCAACTTGCGGTGTGGATGATAATCACCGCACATTCCACTTTCGGAAACATCCGTGGAATCAGCGTTGTTTATGGCAGAATAACGATATTCCAATCCCCACAATGCATCAAACTTGGCAAGAACATTATTGAATTTACCATGATGCGAGTTAGCCGCCAATTGATGTCTTGTGTAAAGCAAATCTAAAAACATCTGCTTATATTTATCTTCGATAGATACTGCTTGAGCAATCATATGGCCATGGCTTTGTGCCAACTCTGTCCTTTGTTGCTTTGTTGCATTCACTTGTGCGAGCATCGATAGTCTAGCAATGCGTTGTGCTTTCTGAGTTTCTTCCGGAAGCAATTTGATTGTTCCAATCAATTTTCCCTGCGAATGTTCATCTTCGTCCAAGGGTTTCACCGAAGCAACAGGTACAATTGATATCATAACATCCGAATGTGGAGCCAAAATCAACTGGTTCGGTGAAAATAACTGCAAGGCCGATCCCATGGAAGTGTTAGTCGGCGCCGATAAAATAGAAAATAAGTAATCAATAGGAAATACAATCACTGCAGTGAATATGGAAACAATGATCGTGCAATACAAAGCTATTTTAAAATTCATTTCCACTGGATTGTAAATACATGATCCTGATGATGATGACGATGAATAGTCATCTCCATTTGTATCTGACACAATCCATTGACAGTTGGATTGATCATAATCCAACATCGACTTCTTCGCAATACAATCTTCTTCAGTAGCATAATCCACACAACTTCCATCATCCGGCGGTTGTTGCAAATCATACAGCATAGCAAGTAAGAAGAGAGATGCGGTGAGATTAGTCAACAACTGTGACATCGACAATATTGGTTGCCTCTCAATGGAGGAATACCAAAATACTTTGAAATAAGCATGATGGCGCTGAATTTCCTCTTTCATCGATTGTATACGCGATGTGGTACTAAATACCGTCGGCATCACACTATGAACATATTCTGTCAATGCTTTCTTCATTTGCTCACTTGTATATTGACTATCGGGTGCGTCGATATTTTGATTTGCAAATATTGTTGATCGATGGGCGCGACGCCTCATCATATTTGCAGGCCCTATCGAATTGCGTTTCAAGCTTGCTTTTGGTTTGTTTGTAACCATATCGCGATGGAACATTAACAAGCCGATTCCCAAACCACCTAATGACCATAACACTGCATACATCATGATTACGGTGAGGACGCGCTCGGTATCTTCCAATGAACTTAATGCCTTGGGAGCAGCATTGAAAGTATTTTTGAAATCATTCGCTACATAATATGCCATCAATGCAACGGCCAAAGCACCCGATTTGTCCACCAATCCAATATTCGTTGAACCAAACGCACTTGAACTTGAACCTGAACTTGTACTGGTAGTGACGGTTCCGACACGAGTAAATCCGGCAACGGATTGGGGAACTCGACAATGACATGTCACTTCATACATGGTATCATTCAGTGCTTTACAACCCTGAGTACCTAAGATTGATTGATCCGTTAGTCCCAACACAGCGCAACCTACGGTCTTCGTTGGACAAAACAAAATATGAACACCAGCTGTACCATTGCACACATTTGACAACTCAACACCTGAATCAGGACAGCGGTACGTGTAGTTCTGATATTGTCCCATCTGACATACGGACGTGAAATTGATCGGAACATCAAAATCATTGGTGATAGATACATAGGACTTCAACTTGCTTATTTTTAGTTCAACAGTATCAACATTGTAAGTCTTGACAAGAATTGGATTCGATTGCATGGAATGAAATGAGTCATTTCGTTGCCATAATTTCTTTTTCAATTCAATTGCTTGTAATTGCCGGACAATTTCACTTCCATCAGAAGTTGTAGTGTCATCGACAAGTCTTCGACCATGCGAACTTGTGGAAGCTGTATCATTTACGATAGCAGTGATAGAAGCAGATGCATTCGATTGCAATCGCTCCAAGTCAGACAGTGGGGTTTTCAAACTTGTAAATGCTTGGCTAGAAAAGCGATAATTCGTATACAAGAAAGCTGTTTCATTCTCACCAATCGCTTGATCTCGAAACACTAAATCACCAAATACTTTCACCGTATTCACGGATGAAGAAATAATATCAAGGGTTGATTTAAGAGTCTTTGATTTTCCATTTACAACAGAAGATACTGCGCTAGACAGTGCAATATCGACCGTTGCCAACACTGATGTCAAGTCAGTATAGGCAACTGTACTAACAGAGACAGCTTGTTGCACAATGATACTAGCAACCTCATTTGCTTTGGTAACTGCAACTGTCGATACTTCATCACTGTTGGACATGATCGACTGCAATGTACTGGCAGCTCCAACAATAGATTGTGAATCGACGCTGTCAATTGCTATTGCCTGTGATAAACCATCCACTAAAGCTTCTCTTAATTGCTGCTTTTCGAGTAATTCTTCTTCAGTCAAGGAACAATCTGAACTAGAAAAACCGTCGTCGCAGTCACATACACCCTCGCAACTTGTCATGAACAGAGTACATCGATCTGGGAAATCGGCACCCGTTACTGATGAGATATATCGACATTGACCATGTCCTGAACAATCACGCGAACATGATTTGAGCTTATCAACACATGTCGATACCATCTTATCGCATACTTGCCACAACGAACATTCTGCATCCTCACTGCAGGTATTAACAGTACTAGTGGCAGAAGTGGCTTGCTGCACTATCTCTGCTGATACACAATAGCTATTACTCTCTCCATCCTCACCCAGATAACCAGATAAGCATTTGCCACAAGTATGATCTTTCCCGTTACAACCAGCACGATTTCTTACACCACAATTTGGTGTCAACGTACAATTCACTCGATTCAATGCAGAACTAGACACTGTCAATAGTTGCTTCAGTTCCTCTACACTGAATGATGGTGTGGTGATATCACCACTGCCACTACTCAAGGACGAATTATAGCCGGTTGTCTTCTGCAATTTTCCAGTGATCAAACTCTTTAGATCTGTAACTTTCATTTGGGACACTCTAACAGCATTTCTACTCGATACCACAGCATCATATGTATCATACACACTCAAAGTTGTATTCAACCAGTAATCAGATATCATACTACCAGCAGGTAGAACACTTGATGCATAGTTCAGTTCTATACGACTTCTCACATTCAATTCCAAATATCCTGATGAAGAACTACTACTCACCGTCAAATATCCAAACTGATAGGACAATGGTAGATCTGCATCTATCCACTGACTGGCTGTCAATGCAAATACTGTGTTTAGCTCTTCACCTTGTGATGGTGACACGATGAAATTACCACCTGCCGGTGCTGCATTAGTGCTCACTGTAACGGACGAGGAACTGCCCCCACAAGCCAGAGTGAAGATGTACGATGCTTCAATGTAAGGTAATATATTGCTTCCAATGACCAAGTTAATACTTGACTGATAATTACCCAGCACATATTTACTGTAGCTACCAACTGCAATATCTTTGACACTCAGACCACTGGTGGATGGCAAAGACCAACTTGCCATGCACGATGTCTTGCTCACTACAGTTCCTGTTAATGTAAGACGATTCTTCACATTGATCTTCGTGACCGATGCTACTGAATTGCCAATGTTGATTATTGGAGCATCCCCAGCAATCACCTTGATCTGAATAAGCGCACTACTATTTCGCTTGCTTTCGGTTACTGTCATTATGATAGCCGAGACTGTATTGATCGCAGACTCGTTAACAGATGACGTGATGATCCGGGATGCATTAATATTTTCTACATCCAGGAAGCATGATGTGAATGCATTATTACTTCTATCCTGTTGCCATGTCTGTAACAGCACCGTTGCGCTAACAGAACCGCTGTTTTTGAACAGATACGAATTACTTATCCCAACACAAAACCAATCAAATGATAATTTGGATTCCAACGTTTCAATCGACTTGTAGTCATTCGGACTAGTTACATCGTCTGGATCATAACTTGACCAACCATTGATCTCAAGAGGTTCACCACCTGAGCGAAGCGATACAATACTTGTCTTTATATTCAAAGATGCAACCAAAGCGGATGATGCAACTGTGACTATAACAGATTTTGAGCTACTCATCCCTGATCCTACATCTGTCACTATCAGTTGCACTTCATATTTGCTGCTAGCAGCAAGACTATACGAAGGTAAAAGAAACTTGAATTTGTCCTTTGAAGTTGACTTCAAGCTCGTCACTACAGTACTTCTCCAATATGAACCATCATCACCCACGGACATGTTCCACACCAGCCATTTTGTTTCAAAATTACTCGATGAAGATATAGTGGTGGTTGCCGAACATGGGGTGGTTAATGCTGTAGCAAAGAGACTTAAACCAGCCCCCCTTGTCATAAGTCGCTCACCCGCACCTGCAATATCTACTGTTGGTGAAATCTCCGTGGCATCCGTCACATTGAATTGTATTTGTTTCGAACTACAACGATTGAATATATTACACAATGTAATGATAATCCTGTATGGATACGTTGACGTCACCAATAGCTCCCGCTCAACCACCATGACAGTGGTTGTTGAGAATCGACTCTGCAATGATTGCTGAACTACGCTCATCGAACTTGAGTCAATTGCTGCATCTAATGATACTTTCACACTTTCCCAATCTCTGCCTGCATTACCCGATGTTGCAGTCAGATCGAGTTTGAGATTTTCACACCTTCCCACGCTTGTTGAAGCTTTCACCACCACGTTGGGAGAAATTGGATTTGAACCAGCCACAAGAGACACAAACTTGTTATTATCAAACACAGTACGACCACAAGGGACTTTATCAAAGCATACCGCTCTTACAGTTGAGTTGACGGCAATCGCGAACTTCATGTTGAGATCAACATATTTAATTGAAGTTGTTGTCATGGTTGTAAAATCCACAAATGAACATTTCATTAATGATGATAAGAAGGTCTCGGACCGCAAGACAGCATTACACAAAAATTGTGCCGGAAATTCGTAAATTACTATTGCGGTACTAAATGTGAATTTCACAGAATATCCATCGTCGCTATAAATTGCTGCAACAAGTTCCAGTGCTTTAATCGAGAGTGGAGATGGCGCAAACGTCGATGGTGCATAAGTGGGAGTGGGAAATCTGGGACCAGATGGTGTGAATGATGATGGTATTGGTGTAGTAGTTGGCATGATCGAAGCTTTACTGCTTGGTTGACTACTTGGAAAACTGTACGGTTCAGCAGATGGTGGCGATGATGGCTTTACAGATGGCCTTCTCGTTGGAAGTCTGCTGGGCGTCATGGTTGGGTTATTCTGGGGTCCTGTGGTAGGTAGGGATGACATTGGCAAAATAGTTGGCAATGATGTTATAACCACAGGAGATACAGTTGGTACACTGTTAGTGGGTGTCTGACTTGGAGATAGCCTCGGTCCCAAAGTTGGTTGACACGATCGCAAAATTGGGTGAATGGTGGGAAGATTTGTCATTTTTGGTTGCTTCGTAGGTTGCGCCGTTGGATCCGCAAATGGTTGAACAGAAGGTTGACTCGTTGGTTGTTTTGTTGGTTGCCGACTTGGCTCGCGAGAGGGGTGGACTGTAGGTTGTCTGGTTGGTTGAAAAGAAGGTTGCCCTGTAGGTTGCGTGGACGGCTGAGTTGTAGGAGGTGCAGATGGTGTAGATGATGGGCTGGGAGATGATTGAATCAATGCTTGTTGTACAGAAGGTTGACGGGATGGATTTCTAGCTGGTAGAGCATTCGGCTGCCCAGAATGTTGTCCGCTGGGACAAAAAGAAGGTTGTAGAGAAGATTGACCTGTAGGAATTCCGGGAGGTTGGATTGTTGGTTTAATAGTTGGTTGAGATGTTGGTGGCTGCGGTGAATGTGAAAATGGTAGTTTCAGAGTGGGTTGTATGGATGGTTGAGAAAATGGTTGAAGCGTTGGTTGAGTTGTTGATAGAATTGTTGGTTGGGATGTGGGTTGGTTGGATGGCTCTGTGCTAGGTTGTGGACTAGGTTGATTTGTTGGTTGCTTCATGGGCTGAGTAGATGGCTGTGGTGATGGGAGACATGTAGGGTGTGAAGATGGTAGCTTACTAGGCTGCGTAGATGGTTGCTTTGACGGCTGAGTTGATGGATGTGAACTAGGCTGCAATGACGGTAGACTCATTGTTTGATCAGAAGGTTGTATCGATGGCTGCGATGATGGTTGAGATGATGGATGACCTAATGGTATAATGCTTGGAAGTTGCGTGGGCCTTGTTGGTTGTCGTGAAGGTTGAGTTGATGGTTGACAAGAGGGTTGCGATGTAGGGCGAACTTGTGGGCGCAAAGATGGTTGAGAAGATGGTAATGTGGTAGGCAGCGTGGATGGTCGGGTTAATGTCGGTTGAAACAATGGATGTGATGAAGGGCGTTGAGTTGGCGGAAAGGATGGTTGACTCGAAGGTGGGGACGATGGTTGGGCACTTGGTTGGATGCTCGGTTGGACCGTTGGTTGTATCGTTGGTCGGTCTGTGGGCTGCTCAGAAGGTTGCAATGACGGTTGAGCAATGGGCTGAAGTGTTGGTTGACTTGTAGGTTGAGAAGTAGGCTGCATTAATGGTTGTTCAGTTGGTTGAGTGGATGGATGAGATTGAGGCTGTTGGGTAGGTTTTCCGGATGGTTTTTTTGAAGGCTTAGAAGATGGTTGTGTGGATGGTTGCATAGTTGGTTGTTTCGTCGGCTGACCAGAAGGCTGCAATGATGGTTGAAGAGATGGTTGAACGGTCGGTTGCGATGTAGGTTGTCGTGACGGCCGACCAGTAGGTTGTATTGATGGTTGACCACTAGGGCGAGATAGGGGCTGCCTGCTGGGATGACCGGATGGTTGTGACGATGGTTGCAAAGACGGCTGCTGAGAAGGCTGTTGTGATGGTTGTGAAGTTGGTTGGGTTGTGGGTTGGTGTGATGGTTTTGAAGATGGTTGATTTGACGGATGTGTTGATGATTGGCGAGATGGATGAGTTGTTGGCTGTCGCGTAGGCTGTACAGAGGGCTGTGCCGTCGGTAGCAAAACAGGTTGACAAGTGGGTTGAATAGACGGTTGGGCTGACGGATGTTGAAATGGTTGGGAAGTGGGTTGAGTAGTTGGTTGTGTAGATGGTTGGCGTGATGGCTGTCTTGATGGTTGTCGAGATGGTTCATACGAAGGTTGAGTCGACGGTTGAGCGGTCGGTTGCGATGTAGGTTGTGATGTAGGTTGTGATGTAGGTTGTTTAGAAGGTTGGCAAGAAGGATGATTACTTGGTTGTAGTGTTGGTTTACTTGTGGGTTGTCGTGACGGCCGACCAGTAGGCTGTATTGATGGTTGACCGCTAGGGCGAGATAGGGGCTGACCGCTGGGATGACCGGATGGTTGTCTCGATGGTTGCACCGATGGTTGTGACGATGGTTGCAAAGACGGCTGCTGAGAAGGCTGTTGTGATGGTTGTGAAGTTGGTTGGGTTGTGGGTTGGTGTGATGGTTTTGAAGATGGTTGATT
>JACCEA010889741.1_pt1 | contig 11279 bp, 7 predicted proteins | sample 7449851 | NCBI WGS metagenome assembly JACCEA01 (sample SAMN15323453, study PRJNA562643) | freshwater metagenome | isolation source: river surface water | place: USA:Blue River Watershed | collected 2017-08-18 | reverse complement strand
TATGTACGGAACTGGCTATTTGAAAAATGATAAAGGTGAATTTATTATCGGTAAAGATGGCCGCTATATTGTGGATAATACCCTCAGAAAGTTGGGAAATTATACGCCTGATTTTATGGTAGGTTTCAACAATACCTTGAGCTATAAAAACCTTCAGATGAGTTTCTTGTTCGATTGGCGTCAAGGTGGAAAGGTTGTTTCTCGAACCTTGGCTTTGGCTGCCGTGGGCGGTCAGCTCATCGAAACCGAAGACCGTCCAACGGCAGGAATCATTGCCAAAGGTGTAGTGAATATGGGAACGGCCGAAACGCCTAATTATCAGCCAAATACAACGGCTGTAAGTGCCGAAACCTATTATAGAATGTATTACGACCGCAACCACGAAGAAAACAATACCTATGATGCTTCGTATCTAAAACTTCGTGAAGTGCTGATTGGCTACGAACTGCCAAAAGGTTGGTTTAAAAATCGTATCGAGAGTATCAATGTTTCGTTGATTGGGCGTAATCTTTATGCTTTCAGCAAAATACCACACTTTGACCCTGAGCAGTTTGGTTTTCAAGGACAAAAATTAATGTCGGGCGTAGAAGACATGAGCTACCCAACTACTCGTAGTTTCGGTGTGAAATTGGGCATAACATTCTAAGGTTTTCAAATGATTAAAGACATGAAAAAAATCAATCAATATATCGTTGCTATCTTGTGCGTAAGCAGCTTGAGCTGTACACAAGATTTCGAGAAATTAAATATTAATCCAACCGCCCCAGTCGATGTGCAACCTGAGCTTTTGCTCCGCAAAGAGTTGTTCGATTTCGCCGACCAAATGTCATACGAAGGCTTTGTGGCGGGTAATTTATTAGGGCAACAGTTCACGGCCATCGACTTTAATTTATTCGACCGTCACAGCTTAACTGAGCCTCAGTACGGCGGAAATCCGTGGCCGTTTTTGTACGAAAACCTACGTGATAATGAGATTTTACTCGCAAAATCACGAGCAAATGCTGCTTTTGCTGTGTATGAAGGCCCTGCTTTGGTTTACAAGGCGTATTTGACAGGAGTGTTGACCGACCTTTATGGCGATGTACCCTACTCAGAGGCCTTGAAAGGAAAAGAAGGAAATGTAACGCCAAAATACGATGCCCAAAGAGATATTTATTTGGGAAAAGGTGGAATTATTGACAATCTAAATTCGGCAATTACAGCCATTACGAATTATAAAGGAGCAACAAAACTGCAAGGAGATATTATCTTCAATGGAGATTTGACGAAATGGAGAAGATTTGCTAATTCATTGAAATTCAAATATTTAATGCGTGCATCGGCCAAAGAAAATGTGGCAGACCAATTGAAGCAAATTTTTGCAAACGGAGATTATATCAAAGATGCTACTCAAAATGCAGTGTATGCCTTTACGGCTTCACAACCCAATAATTTTAGAATGGCAACGGCTCGTATTGGTGACTTCAATTTATTCATCATGTCGGAAACAATGGACGAAATCTTAACCAAGCTCGACGACCCACGCAAGCAAGTATTATTCCGCCCAACGGCTAATAATGCCAATGTGTATAAAGGCCTGTTGAATGGCCCTGATGCCTCAAAACTTTCTATTTCGGTAGGAAATTATTCGTTTTCGGGAAGAATTTTTAGAGAAGATGCAGGTCGTTTGAAGGCCAATTTTTTGACAAGTTTTGAAATGAATTTCTTGCTGGCCGAAGCTGCCGAAAAAGGTTTTATCAGTGCTGATGCCAAGACTTTCTACGAAACGGGCGTAAAACAAGCCTTTGATTATTGGTATTCGATTTTACCAGAAAATTACTTAAAAACTGGTCCAGCGGCTTATAAAGTAGCAAACGCCAACCCGATTGAGCAGATAATTACGCAAAAATGGATAGCCAATGTTATCAATGGATACGAAGGCTGGAATGAATACCGCCGTACGGGTTTCCCGAAACTTAAATCTATTTCGGCAAGTTTGAATCAAAATTTGATTCCTGTTCGTATGCCTTACCCAACCACCGAAGATGCACTAAACAATGCAAACTTCAAGGTAGCAGCCGAGAAAACCAATAAAAATAGCATCAATTCACCAGTTTGGTGGGATAATTAGTAGTCCACAGTGAGTTGATTGTCTTACAGTCAATTAAAAGTTGTCGATTAGATTCATGTTAATGCTTGTGAGTTAAAAATCCCGAAGGAATGATAATATTATAGCAAAGAAAGTATTTGTAAATATTTCAATCCCGAAGGGATGAAATAAGTTTATAATGTCGTTTCGGTAGTCTATAATCCTTTCACTCCTTCGAGGTTGAGTTTTCAAAACACACCGTTAAAAATAAACAATATGAGTACACTTACGTGGCAATGGATAATCTTGATAGCAGTCAACGTTGTGCTATTTTGGGTATCTCCGTGGTCGAATAAAGTTAATGATTTTTTTAGAGGAAGCCACAACGACCAACCGCCCAGTGCTTTTTTGCTCACGAGTAGTTTGGTTATCTGTTGGTTATTTGCCAAATCTATTACCAACGCCGCTGATTTGGGCTATCAATTTGGGATTGTGGGTGGTGTAGCCTACGCTGGTTATTATTTGTCGTTTTTGGTGGCGGGCGTTATCATTTACCGAATGCGAACCAAAGGTCAATACAAAAGCATTCATCATTTTTTACAGACCAAATACGGCAAAGGAGCAATTATCCTATTTACGATTCTGATAGGCTTCCGATTACTCAACGAAATTTGGTCGAATACCATGATTGTCGGAAGCTATTTTGGCGAAAAAGGCAGTGTGCCTTATTTTGCTTCGCTTTCGGTTTTTACCTTACTCACGCTTGCTTACACACTCAAAGGCGGAATGCGAACTTCTATCATTACTGACCTTATTCAAATGGCATTTTTTGTGTTGTTGATGGTCATGATTTTGGGTATTATTATTCCAGAAACCGATGGAGGAGTAAAAACATTTGTGAAAAGTGGCGACTGGTCGATGGCTCAAGGTGTCAATCTGCTTTTGGTGGCTTTGATTCAAGTATTAAGCTATCCTTTTCACGACCCCATTCTTACTGACCGAGGTTTTATTTCAAGCCCGAAAACCACGCTCAAATCGTATCTGTGGGCAACGGTCATCGGGGCAAGTTGTATCATATTATTTAGTTTTGTAGGAATTTTTGCCAAAATGAAAGGATTAGAAGCACCAGCAACGATTGGGGTAGCTAAGTTTTTCGGTACAGTTTTGCTCTTGGTTATGAATACCATCATGCTTACCTCGGCCGCCGCCACGATTGACTCTACGTTTACCTCAACCGCCAAATTAGTGCATATTGATTTGCTCAACGAAAAAGGCATCAGCGTATCAAAAGCTCGCTTGACCATGATTGCCATTGCGGTCTTTGGTACAATTCCGATTTTCTTTAATCCTGAAATTTTATCGGCTACCACCATCAGTGGTACAATGGTGATGGGGTTAGCTCCTATATTTGTATGCTGGAATCTCGATGCTCCCAAAATTTCCTATTTTGCTTCAGTAATTTTGGGCATGTTGTTCGGATTTTGGTTAGTTTTTTATCCCGTGCCAGCATTTATGCACTTATCAGACGGAAAGTATGCCGACTTGCTAAGCATCAACCTTTTTGGCACGATTGCCTGTTTTATTGTTTTTTTATTACCGATTTTATTCAAGAAAAAAATTGAGTCAGCTAACTAAAAATATTGGTCGATTAAGCGGAAAGGTTTTGGTTTTTGGCGGAGTTTATTCCAACTACCAATCCTTAGAAGAATTATATCGAATTGCCAAATCCGAAGGAATAAAGCCCAGCAACATTATTTCTACGGGCGATATTGTAGGGTATTGTGCTTCGCCCAGCGAGTGCATAGATTTCATTGAAGAGTGGGGTATTTGGGGTATTCAGGGTAATGTTGAGCAAAACCTCATCAATGGTACTGATGATTGCGGCTGTAATTTTGAAGAGGGCAGTCGCTGTGATATTTTCTCGAAACAATGGTTTCCGTTTGCCGTGATGCAAATGACCGAGCAAAACTTAAATTACCTTACACAACTTCCCGAACGCATCAGTTTTGAATATGCCGATAAAAAAATTGATGTCATTCATGGCTCTTATGATAATATTTCGGAGTTTGTTTTTAAATCAACTGACTGGGAAATAAAAGCACAAAATTTTGCCAAAACAGATGCCGATGTAGTGTTGGCGGGGCATTGTGGGTTACCATTTGCCGATGTGCGTGACGGTAAATATTGGCTTAATGCGGGCGTGATTGGAATGCCCGCCAATGATGGTACTGCCCGAGTTTGGTACATGGTTTTAGATGATACCGATGGGCAATTTTCGTATCAATTTCACAACTACGAATACGAATCGTTTGAAGCAAACCAATTGATGCTCGAAAATGGTTTGCCATATTCCTACTCAGAAACCTTACTGACGGGTATTTGGGATAACAACGAAATTTTACCCGACGAAGAAACCGCTCTTGAAGGTATTCCGATTGAATTTTGAGTTTTATAACCATCCAACTAATACCTCGTAGGGCAATTATGAAAATTGCCCTATTTTTGTGCCTTCTTTGTACATAGTAGTACCTTTGCCAAAAGATTTACAATTTTATGAACGTGCTTGACCTTATTTTTATCCTTCCACTACTTTATGGGGCTTATCGTGGCTACCAAAAAGGACTTTTTATCGAAATCATCGGAGTTGCTGCTTTTATTGTTGCGATTGTTATTGGCTTTAAGTTTTTGGGTTATGGCATGAATATGATTGCCCCTGTTATCGGTGAGAACCTTGCCAATCGCTTCTTACCTTATTTGAGTTTTACTGTTATCTTTTTTCCGACAATTTTCTTGATTAACAAAATGGGCTGGATGCTCCGTCGTGCGTTGCGTTTTACGATTTTGGGTACAATTGATGGCTTTGCAGGAGCAATGGTAGGGGTATTCACATGGCTTTTTGGTATCAGTACGTTTTTGTGGTTGATGTCGAGTATTGATATTAACCTTCCTGAAAAACTCACAAAGGAATCGCTTACTTACCCTGCTATGAAAAAAGTAGCTCCAACTGTTATCTCAAAAGTTTCTGATTGGATTCCAACGGGCGGGAATATGCTTAGGGAATGGACGAAAGAGAATAAAAATTAAACTATATCATGGTGAAAAAAATCAAATTATTTTTGATGCGTAGCAATATCATCGACCTTGCTACGGGGGTGGTTATCGGTACGGCTTTTCAGAAAATTATTTCGGCAATGATTGATAAAATCTTTATGCCTTTGGTGGGTGTATTGGTAGGAGGTGTTAATCTGAAAGATAGATATGCCGAGGTTTTAACCGTAAAAATTGGTTGGGGAGAAGCCCTACAAGCCACGTTTGATTTTGTGGTGGTGGGGACGATTCTGTACTTTTTTCTGAAAGCCTTGGGACAAAATACAGAAGCTAAACCACAGGTAGATGATTTATTGATTGATATTCGTGACGAATTGAGAAAACTCAATGCCAAGAAGTAGAGCAACCGCGTCGGCGACGGTCGGCCGCTGTGGTTGTCCTACAAAATCATTTCTCAAATAATCTCGCCAAACGCCCAGCTACAAAGCTAAAAACCAACGATATTCCGCAGCCTGCAAAGGTGCCAAACATGGCCATATCGGCACTTACGGGTGTAAAAATTTTTAAGAAATAAACGCTCAATAAAATAGCCACTTGCATAAGTGCCAGTATCCAGCCACGGTGTGGCTCCAAATAGCCAATCAGAAAACTTGAAAGGGCCAAAGCCGACATCATCAAGTATGCTCCCGAGCCAATGCTGTGATAAATAATATAAACTACCAAAGCCGTTACGGCCAAAGAAATGGCAATATGACGTAGAAATTTAGTGTCCATTTACTGAAAATTTAGACCACAAATGTACGAAACAATAAAAATAAAACCCCTCTAATAATCGAAATATTAGAGGGGTTAAACTTCTCCCCATTGGGGAGTTGGAGAGGCTTTTTAATTTTTACTACTACCACTTACCCCGCCAGCAGCAGGAGTGCCAGTAGCAGGTTTTTTATCGAAATCGCCCGCTTTTACAATTGAAATTTTCTTAGGGTCGATAAATTTCTTGATAGCTCCGTTTACTTGCTCAGGCGTAAGAGTCTCCACTTTTTTCTCAAATTCAGCATCGAATGCAAGCGTACGGTCGTAGTACAAGTAATTGTTTAAGCGACTCGAAAGTTCGTTATCTTGCGAGCGAGAAACGCTACGACTTTGCAACCAACCTGATTTAGCAGCTTTCAATTCGTCAGCCGTGAAGCCTTCGGTTACTACTTTCTCGATTTCCTCGTAGAAGGCTTTTTCGAGTTTCTCGGCATTTTCTGGAGCATAAATGGCGTAAGTCATGAAGCTACCCGATTTATCGAACGGGCTACCCGATATGTTTGAACCAACGCCATAACTAATACCCTCTTTCTGACGAATCCTAACGGCCAAACGTGAACTCAAAAATCCACCACCGAGCATGTAATTAGCCATCAATAAAGCAGGATAATCGGCATCGGTTTCTTGTAAAGGCAGATTCTGACCCGCTAAGAAAAGTGCATTAGCTTTATCAGGAGTTTTGATGGCATTGTTTGAAGGTGAAATCTCTTGGTAAACCGCCTGAATACGTTTGAATGGCACAGGAGATTTCCAATTACCAAAATAGGTGCTAATACTTTTACGAACAGCCGCTTCATCAAAATCACCCACAACCGACATCGTAGCTGCCGAAGCACCGTAGAAATCGGTATAGAACTTCTTCACGTCTTCGAGTTTTACGGTTTTGTTGTTTTCGATACTTTCTTCAATCGTCGGCACATAACGCACATCCGCTTTCGGGTAAGGATTCATCATGCGTTGGAACGACGTAAACGCCAAAGCCTGTGGGTCGCTTTTTTGAGATTCAACTTGAGCCAAAATCTCTTGTTTCATGGTTTCAAATTCTTTCTCATCAAATACAGGGTTCTTCAAAATGTCATTCACAATCGCCAAAACTTTCGGTAAATTATCTTTGGTTGATTCAATGCTTATACTCACATTGTTTCCACCACCACCGATGTTCACTTGCGATTTTAGCTTATCGAGCGTATCTTTTAATTGCTGACGGCTCAAGGTTTTTGTCCCTTTATTCAACATCGAAGCGGTGTATTGCGAAATCGTAGCCTTGTTTTGTAGGCTTTGCTCATCGCCCATGCGAAGGGTGATATTGGCTCTTACGGAGTTTCCACGAGTTGATTTTGGCAATAAGGCATATTCCAAACCATTGGGTTCTTGTCCACGCTTGGTGCGGCTTTCGATATTGGCTGGCGATGGGTCGAAGGCTTCACCTTGTGCCACTACCGCACGACCTTTGTAGTTTTTCACCAACGCATCTACATCTGGCGACTCAGGTACTTTTACACGGTCAGGATTTTCTTCTGGAATAAACACCCCAATCGTGCGGTTCGATGGTTTGAAGTAATATTTTGCCACACGTTTTACGTCATCAACCGTAATTTTTTCGAGAGCATCACGGTAGATAAAAATCAAACGCCAGTCGCCCGCACCCATGTATTCGCTCATTTGTAAACCTACACGCTCGCTGTTGCGAAGCGTGAGTTCCAAGCCTTTTAGTGCTTCATTTTTGGCACGTTCTACGTCTTCCTTCGTAAATTCCATTGTGCCTACGCCATCGAGCATCGTTAGTAATGCTTTCTTGGTATCGTCCAAATTCTTTTCTTTCAACACACTTAGTCCGAAATAGAAAAACGTTGGGTCTTTATTCGTGAACGAATAGGCATAAAGGCTCGAAGCAAGTTTAGTTTCAACCAATGCTTTGTAGAGTTTTCCGCCAGGTTGGCTGGTCAAGATTCCTTGCAAAACATCTAAAGCTGGATAATCTGGGTGGCTGTTTGAACAAATATGATAGGCCACACCAATGGCTTGCACATCGCCCACACGACGAAGCGTTACCGAACGTTCGCCATCTTGCACAGGCTCAACGGTATAGGTTGGTTGAAGCTTGCGAGTCGGGCGAGGAATACCGCCAAAATATTCCTCATTTATCATTTTTAGCACTTTTGCTTCGTCGAATTTCCCAGCTACCAACAAAATTGCATTGTCGGGTTGGTAATATTTTTTGTAGAAAGCCTGCAAATTATCAATCGGCACTCGCTCAATATCTTCACGCGAGCCGATGGTTGAGTTTCCGTAATTATGCCATAAATAGGCCGTCGAAATTACTCGTTCGCTTAGTACACTTTCAGGGTCGTTTTCACCCGATTCAAACTCATTTCTTACTACCGAAAACTCTTTTTCGAGGTCTTCTTTTTTGATGAATGAGTTTATCATACGGTCGGATTCGAGGTCTAAGGCCCAACGGAGATTTTCTTCGGTAGCGGCAAAAGTCTCGAAATAATTGGTGCGGTCGAGCCACGTTGTTCCGTTTGGTCTGGCACCGTGGTCGGTCAATTCTTGTGGAATATTGGTGTGTTTGGTCGAACCTTTAAACACCATGTGCTCAAGCAAGTGAGCCATACCCGTTTCGCCATAGCCTTCGTGGCGTGAGCCAACCAAATATGTGATGTTTACGGTAGCTGTTTGCTTTGATGGGTCAGGAAAAAGCAAAACTCGAAAGCCATTGCCGAGTAAATATTCGGTGATACCTTCCACCGAAGTAACTTTCATGGGTGCAGGAATAGGGGCTTTTTCTTCAACAGCCGTAACTTTTCCTTTCTTTTTTTTCTTTTTCTTCTCTTTTTTCTGGGCGAAAGCATCGCCACCAATTAAGAAAATACCTACAAGCATCATCACGATGAGTTGCTTGAGGTTGAGGGTTCGGTAATAGTTTTTTAACATAATTTTTTGTTAGATTAATTGGAATAGTCCACAGTCGATAGTTGGCGGTCAACAGAATAAAAAGCCATTTTCTATCAAAATGTATTCTATCGAAAATTGTATTGATAAGATATAACGAAGAAAATAGTTAGAATAATTAATTACAAATAAAAAATGTTAAAAAGCGTTTATGGTGGATAAAAGGTTTGCTGTAATTATCTTTGTTCTATGCAAAAACTCCTCAAAACATACCTCCGTCGGCTTACAAATCTTACTTCACGCAATCGTTCGTTGTTGTTGTTAAGTTTGCCTCAAGAGCAATTTCTTGATTTACACCAACTTGATTTTCTGGATAATAAACCTTCGTTCGAGTATATCAATCAATTGATTGCCCAAAAATCGCAGATTTCGCTCTGCGATGTGTTGGATAGTCGTTTGGAAAAAGTAAACGAAGTGAGTAAAATTCTAAGAAAAATAGCCCGAACTGAGGCGTTTATTGAACAAGAACGTGGGGCAGAAGATTTGTATGTGGGCTATCCGTTTGTAAAAGGAAAACTTTCTGATGGTACTGTGGTGCGTTGCCCATTGCTGTTCTTTCCCGTAACACTCAAAAATAGTAACGACGGCAAGAAATGGGTACTCGAAAAACGTGACGAAAGTATTAGTCTGAATCGTAGTTTTTTGTTGGCGTATTCGCACTTCAATCAGATAAAAATCAATGATGATTTGCTCGAAACTACGTTCGATGATTTTAGTAAAGAAAGCCTTGTTTTCAGAACGCAGTTATACGAATTATTGAAGCAAAGCCCCATCGAAATTAATTTTAATCAAGATAATTTTACGGAACAACTTGCTGATTTTCAGAAGTTTACAAAAGCTGATTTAGAGCAACTCGAACGCAATGGCGAACTTAAACTTTTTCCGCAGGCAGTTTTGGGTATTTTTCCACAGGCAGGGTCATATTTAGTGCCTGATTATGAGCAACTTATAGCCCCCCCCGCCCCCGATGGGGGAGCTTTTTCTTTTTCACCTTTAGTGAAAAAAGATTTTGAGAATAAGTTTTTAGCTCCCCCATCGGGGGCGGCTGTTCGTGAAGAAAATACCTTCCTTCCATTCTCCGTTGATGCTTCGCAGGAGGTTGCTATTCAGCAGGTTAAGTCAGGGGAATCGTTGGTTGTGCAAGGCCCTCCAGGTACAGGGAAATCGCAGTTGATTGCCAATTTGGTGGCTGATTTTACATCAAGAGGGAAAAAAGTGTTGGTGGTTTGTCAGAAACGGGTGGCACTCGATACCGTCTATCAACGACTCGAAAAAGGGCAAATGACTGATTTTGTGGCGTTGATTCATGATTTTAAGAACGACCGTAAAGCTCTTTTTGAAAAAATCACGAATCAGATTGAGCGAGTAGAAGAATACCAGAAGAAAAATAAAAGCCTTGATGCGATTTTTCTGGAACGAAATTTTACACAAACCAGTCGACGAATTGAAAAGCTTTCGGAAGAACTGCAAGCCTTTAAAGATGCTCTTTTTGATGAATCAATCTGTGGGGTTTCGGTCAAAGAATTGTATCTGACAAGCAGTACAGAAAAACCATATGTTGAGCTTGGAGACAAGTATAAGGTTTTTGTTTTCAATAATTTAGCTGATTTTGAGGGGCGGCTGAAACGCTATTTTCAGTATGAGCAAAAACTACAAGCGAGCGATGGTTACGAGTTTTGGAAAAACCGAGTTTCGTTTGCCAATTTCACTTTTGCCGATGTTCCGAAAATCAAAAATACCATTGCCGAAGTAGCAGATTTTCAGACAAAAAACTTTACTCGTTTTTCGATTACCGAGCTAACTAATCTTGATGAAACCGTAGTACAACAATTCTCCGAATTGTTCGAAAAACGAGATGTTATTGAGATTTTTGAAGCCATAAAAAAAGAAAAAAAGTACTTAGAAAATCGACAATTTGACCTAAAGAAAATCAGTGCCGAAATTGCCCAACTGTCAGAACAAAATTGGATAGAAACTACCTTGTCAACTGAGCAATTATTCTTAAAAAAACAACAAGTTGAGCAGGCGTGGGTAGCCAGTAAATCGGGTTTGAGTTGGTTTAGTTGGAAGTTGTTTTCTAAAGATAAAAAAGAGGTAGAACAACTGCTTTTTCAGAATCGCTTATCATTGCAAAGTGCTGATTTAGAGTTGCTTGACCGAAAAATGAATAATCGAATTGCATTTGAGAATCTAAAAGATAAGCTGGCAAAAAAAGAAATTTTTATTGATGCGAAAGACGATTCAGAGGTAATTCTACAAACTTTGAAAAATTACATTTTAGCCAATGAAGCCTATACGCTTTATACAACCCAAGATTTTCTTCAAAATGCTGAATTTTCGTTGCAATATTACGCAGATTTAAGGCAAATCATCAAAGAAGCAAAACAAAAATTGC
>JACCEA011685700.1_pt1 | contig 11282 bp, 7 predicted proteins | sample 7449851 | NCBI WGS metagenome assembly JACCEA01 (sample SAMN15323453, study PRJNA562643) | freshwater metagenome | isolation source: river surface water | place: USA:Blue River Watershed | collected 2017-08-18 | reverse complement strand
CGCTGCGGGCGGCCGGCGCGGCGACGGACACGCGCGTCTTCGCGCGGCGCGGCGGCCGGTTGACGGCGGCGATGGCGTGGGAAGCGGTGCGCATGGGGCTCGCCGGCGCGGCGGCCCTGCCCGGTCTGGTGCATCATGCGTTGCCGTATGGCGCGGTGCGGCTGCTGGCCGGCCGGCTCGCGGGCCGGGGCAAGATGGTCGTGGCACTGCTGCGGCTGCTGCTGAGCCTGCCGCTTTACGCCGCCTGGTATGCCTTCGTCTGGTGGCGGATGAGCCTTTATTTCCTCCCTTGGGTCGCGTGGACCTGGGCCCTGGCAATGCCCTGGGCGGGACTCGCGACGCTGGCGGCGACGCGATGGCTCCGGGTAGCGGGGCCGCGCTGGTGGGCGGAGGCGCGGCTGCTGGCGAACCGGAGGCGCGCGGCGGAGCTGCGGTCCGCGCACGGGCGGGTGACGGCGCTGCTGGAAGGGTTTGCCGCCGAGGCCAAACTGCCGACCGCGGTGGCGGCGGACCCGGCGCCCAGCGTGATCTACCGGCCGCCGGCCTGGGTCGGGCTGACGCTCGCGGCGGGCGGGCTGGCGGCGGCGGTGAGCCTCGGCGCCTGGCTCCTGCGCGACCGGCCGATCGACATGTTGCGGCACGGGGCGCCGGCCCTGCACGCCTTTGCGCCGGCCGCGTTGGACGAGCGGTTGGCGGGAGAGGAGCGCGCGCTCGCCGCGGTGATCGGCGGCCTCGCGGAGCTCGAGGCGCGGTTCCGGCGGTTCGAAGCGGGCCTGGCTGCCGGCGAGCGCAGCTATTACCGGCCGGAAGACGACGACGAGATCCGGCGCATGCTCGTGAGCTACCTGTCCTACCGGGCGGCGTTGCTCCGCACCGTGTGGTTTTTCCAGCGGCACGAGGCGATCGCGGACGAGCGGGCCCGGCTGCGGGCCCTGCTGCTGCACTACACCGCGGCGGCGGTGGCTTACGATTATGCGGCGCGGTTTGTCGCCGCGTTCGAGGGCAGCCCGGTGGCGCAAAAAAAGCTCAACGAAGGCGAACCGCGCTGGGACCTCGCACCCGGCACCTACGACACGATCCGCGCCAACCTCGCGCACGTGGCGCACCGGCGCTGGCTGGAGGACGGCTGGCGCGCCTACCACGCCACTGTGCCGGCGTGGACGGCGGCGGGCCTGCGCGACGGCGAGCCGCACGCGGGGTTCCACCGGGCGATCGCGACGGCGGGGGACAACACCGCGCGGCTCGCGGACCGGCTCCTGCGCTACAAATTCGAGACGGCGCTGGCGGACGTGGGCAAGTTCACGCGGGGCGGCTGGTATCGGGCGAGCTCCGCCGTCTCCACGCTGATCGGCGACACCAAAATCCGGGAGCCGCGGCGCGGCGCCGGGCTCGTGACGCCGGAGCAGCTGGCGGCGCTGCGGCCGCGGCTGAAGCCCGGGGACATTTTGCTCGAGCGGCGCAACTGGTATCTCTCGAACGCGTTTCTGCCCGGCTACTGGCCGCATTCGGCGCTCTACGTCGGCAGCGCGGACGACCTGCGCGCGCTGGGCCTCGACGCGGATCCCCGCGTGGCGAAGCACCTCGCGGCCTACGCGCGGCCGGACGCGGCGGGCCATTTTCCGGCCTGCATCGAGGCGATCAGCGAAGGCGTGGTGTTCACGAGCGCGGAGCATTCGATCGGCGAGGCGGATTCCGTGGCGGTCCTGCGGCCGAACTTGCCGCCGGAGCGGATCCGGGAAGTGATCGCGCGCGCCTTCGCGCACGCGGGGAAACCCTACGATTTCGACTTCGATTTTTTCAGCGCGGACAAGCTGGTCTGCACGGAGGTCGTGTATCGCGCCTGCGGCAGCGACGTGGCGTTCCCGCTGGTGGAGATCCTCGGCCGCAAGACGCTGCCGGCGCTGGAAATCGTGCGGCACTGGACGACGCCGGCGGGCGCGGCGCAGCTGGAGTTCGTGGCCTTCCTCGACGGCGACGAGGCGGCGGGCGAGTGCACGGAGCGGGATGCGGCGGCGTTGCGCGGCACGTTGACCCGGCCGGCCTTGACCTGGCTGCAGCGCTGAGCGCGAGCCCGCGGCTTAGGCGGCGGTGCGCAGCGGCTTCGCCGGCAGGGGGGCGCGCGCCGTCGGACCTTCGACCCAGCGGGCCTGCACGGTCGTGCGCGACGGCCACTCGGGTGCGCCGAATTCGCCGCGCAGGATCTGGCCGACGACGAGCTTCGCCGCGTGCGTGCCGGTAAGCCGCGGCTGCGTCGGCTGTTTCGGACGCCGGGAGCCACGCTTGGGGGGCTGATTACGGCGCGACGGGGCTTCCGCGAGGCGACGGGTGTCGGCTACTTGTTGGCCGGCGGCCGATGGTAGGGCGCCCGGTCGAAACCGTCGCCGGTGCCGGCGACGCGCGGATCGCCGCCGGCCTGCAGCGCGCGCAGCAGGTCGGCCGACATCCGCTCGCGCAGCGCGCGATGCTCGGGAGCGGACGCGAGGTTGCGCAGCTGGTCGGGGTCGGCCGCGAGGTCGTAGAGTTCCTCCGCCGGGCGTTTGCCGATCGCGAGATCCATGAAGGAAGCGAAGGCGGCATCGCCGACGCGCGCAGCGTAGTAGGTGCGGGTCGGCCCGCGGTCCATGTCGCTCTGGGCCTCGGCGCTGAGCGGCGGCGGATAAACCGGCCAGCGGTCGGGTTTGAAGTTGCGGATGTAGAGGTAGCGGTGGTCGCGGAGCGCGCGCATCGGGTAGGGCAGGTCGCCCTCGCGCGCGTCGCGCACGTGCAGCTCGCGGCCGGTGATCACGGTGTCGCGCCCGAGCGGGGTGAGCCCGCGCGCGTTGGGCTCGCGCAGGATCGGGAGCAGGCTGCGCCCGTCGATGTCCGCCGGCGCGGCCACGCCCGCGGCGGCGAGGAAGGTGGGCGCGAGGTCGATCAGCGAAACGGGATTGTCGATGCGGCGGCCGGGGGCGGCGAGGCCGGCGGGCCAGCGGATCGCGAGCGGCACCTGGGTGCCGAAGTTGTAGAGGTTGCACTTGCCGCGGGGAAAGCCGGGCGCGCCATGGTCGCCGCTCACCGCGATGATCGTGTTGGCGAGCAGGCCGCGCTTTTCGAGCTCATCGATGATGGCGCCGAGGGCGTCGTCGAATTCCATGGCCATCGCGAGGTAGTCGGCGAGGTCCTGACGGATCTCGGGGGTGTCGGGCAGAAACGCGGGCACGCGGCCTTTGAGTTTCTCCGGATCGAGGCCGCGGAGCTTCTGCGCGACGCCGGCGTCCCAGGGCCGGTGGACGAGCGTGGGGCTGAACCACCAGCAGAAGGGCCGGCCGGGACCGGCCTGTTCGATCAGCCGGACCAGGTGGCGCCGCACTTCGGCGTGCAGTTCGGCGCGCGCGGCCGGAATGTCGTCGGCTTTGATGAGCACGTGCGACGTCTCGTTGAAGCGCGTGCCGGCGGCATTGAGCATCCGCGGCGGGCCGCCGTAGAGGGCGGGCGGGACGTGGATCTTGTAGCTGATGCCGGTCGCGTAGCCGGCCGCTGCGAGCAACGTGTGGTAGCTTGGCAGGGCCTGCGCCGGGTCGGGCGTGCCTTTGGGCCACGGGTGGTGCAGCTGCGAAGCGCTGCCGTTGCGAAAGAAATGGCGACCGGTGAGCACCGCGCCGCGGGACGGCGTGCAGGACGGGGCGCTGCAATGTGCGTCCCAGAACAGGACGCCCTCGCGGGCGACGCGGTCGAAGGCCGGCGTCGAGATCACGTCGTTGAGCGTCGGGCGCGCGGCGTCGCGATAGGCGCCGGCGTAGCGGCCCCAGTCGTCGGCAAAGGCGAAGACGATATTGGGCCGCGGGTTGTCGGCGGGGTTTTGCGCGGCAACGGTTACGACTACGGCGAGCGCAAAAACCGCAAGGCGAGGCAGGGGAAAGGTCATCCGGGGTGGGGGAGAACGCGGCGCACGGGCGACGCGAAGGCAGCGTGGCGCCTCCGCCGGCGCCGGGAAAGCACGGCGCTCGCACATTCGACCGACGGATTTCCACGTCGGCTGCGCGCGTCCTGCTGGGGTCGCGTTATCGGTGCCCGGGAGCCGCAGCCGACCCGACACGGTTGGCGCGGTAACCGGTGACGGCGCTTACTTCGCGAAGAGGTCGGCGACGGGCACGATCTTGATGGCGTCGCGGGCGATCCTGAGCGGGTAGGCGGCGATCAGTTTGTCCTCGGCGAGGATTTCGTCGGGCTTGGGCGAGGCGTGGGTGATCGGACTGGGCGTGTTGGCCGCGAGGGCGTCGGCGAAGGCGGCGGCGTCCTTGGTGACGGCGACGATTTTCAGGTCGGCGACCTGCCAGTGTTTCTTCATCGCGGCGTTCACGTCGGCGAGCGTGAGTTCGTCCATCATGCGGCGGAATTTCACGAGGTGGGGCTCGTCGAGGCCGTAGAAGACGTCGTCGAGGGCGTAGCCGAGGCGCTCGGTGGTGTTGGCGGCGTAGTGCTGGACGTATTTCTTGACGAAGGAGCGGCGGGCCTCGAAGTCGGCGGCGGGCAGGCCGTTCCGGATCAGGAGGTCGAACTCGCGGAGGGCGGCGCGGAGGGCGAAGTGGCGGGCCTCGTGGGGTACGGGACGGATCCAGATCTCGAAGATCTGGCGGCGGCGCGCGACGTTCTGGGGCGGAAGGAAGCGGCTGCCGCCGCCGGGGAAGTGTTCGATGTAGGCGTAGTCGCCGTAGTTGAGGCCGCGTTTCTCGCGGATGACCTGGTAGAGGCGGCCGGAGGAGTTGCGGTGTTCGCCGAGCCAGGAAGTGGCGATGGCGAGTGCATACCACTCCTTGGAGCCGCGGAGGACATCGAGGGGGAAGCCGAGACTGATGGCGGTGGAGGCGGCGTTTTTCTCGACGAGCGTGACGGACTGGCCGCGCAGCGGGGCGGGCGCGGGAGCCGGGACGACGGGCGGGGTGCCGGCGGGGAGTTTGCCGAGGTCGGCCTGGAGCCGGGCGAGCAGCGTGGCGGGCGTGACGGCGGCGCCGGGGGCGGTGACCGCGGCGGGCGCGGCGGCGTCGGAGTTTTTCAGGTCGGGCACGGGCCCGCCGATTCCGATGACGATGTTGTCGCGGGTGTAGTAGCGGGCGTGGAAGGCCTTCACGTCGTCGAGCGTGATGGACTTGATGCTCTCGACGGTGCCGGCGGCGAGGTGGGCGTAGGGGGTGCCGGCGAAAATTTCCTGGTAGAGGACGGCTTTGCCGAGTTCCTCGTCGGAGGCGAAGCGGAGCTGGTTCTCGAGGAAGTTCAGCGTGCGGCTCTTGAGGCGGTCGAGGTCGGCCTGCTCAAAGGCGGGGTTGAGGATGGCGTCGACGAAGAGCGGGTAGAACTCGCCGAGGTTGTCGCGGTGGGTGCGGCCGCTGACGATGGTCATCTCGGTCGAGGGCGAGGCGCCGTAGCTCGAGGCGAGGGGGAAGAGCTTGTCGAGGATCTCGTCGTAGCGGTGGGTGCGGGTGGCGCCCTCGGTGAGAAGGGCGGCGGTGAGCGCGGCGAGGCCGGCCTTGCCGGCGGGGTCGTTCTGGGCGCCGGCCTTGACCCAAAGGCGGAGGGAGACGGTGGGGTCGTTGGGGACGGAAAGGATGACGGGCGGGTTGGCGGCCGGGGCGGCGGCGCGCGCCGGGAGCGCGAGGGCGAGCGGCGCGAGGACCACAAGGGCGGCGTGCACGGCAGGCGCGCGGCGCAGGGAGCGGAAGGAAAACGGGGAGGACATGGCGGAGCCGGAAAGAGGTGGGAGCGCGGCGGATCAGGACTGTCCGGCCTTGAGAAGGACGACGGTGCGTTTCTCCGGAACGAAGTATTTCTTCGCGGCCCGGAGGATGTCCTCCGGCGTGATCGAGTCGGCGGTGGCGTAGTAGGCGTCGATCGCGGCGAGGTCGCCGGTGAGGGCGACGATGCGCGCGAGACCGCCGGCGACGGCGTCGGGGGTGTCGAGGCCCATCAGGAAGCCGTATTTGTTGTTTCGTTTCAGGTCGCGCAGCCGGGCGGCGTCGACGGGGACGGTCTTGAACTGTTCGAGGGTCTTGTAGATCTCGTCGCGGACGAGGCCGATCTCGGCGGGGTTTTTCACCATGGCGTAGATCTCGAGCAGCGAAGGGTCGCGGTTGAGCGGGAAACGCGGGCTGAGCATCTGGACCTTCTGTTCGCGGAGGAGGAGGCGCTTGCGCAGCTCGCTGGTCTCGCCGAAGGCGAGTTCGCCGAGCAGCTGGGAGGCGACGAAGTCGCGGTTGGCGGGGTCGAAGGCGTCGCCCTTGTAGGCGACGGCGAGGATGGGCAACGTCTTGCCGGGGTAGCTGACCTCGGCGGAGCGCTCGGCCTTCTGTGGGGGCTCGGGCGTGACGGCGGGGGCGGTGTAGCCCTTGGCCCAGCCGCCGTAGTATTTTTCGATCCAGCCGAGGGTGGTCGGGATGTCGATGTCGCCGGCGACGAGGAGGACGACGTTTTCGGGCCGGTAGAAGCGGCGGAAGAAAGTGCGGCTGTAGTCGAACTGCTGCGGCATCACCTTGATGTCGCGCTCGAAGCCCATGGTGGTGTGCTTGTAGGTGTGGGTGTCGTAGGCGGTGTCGCGGAGCTTCTCGATGAGCAGGGAGAAGGGGCTGGTGATGTTTTTGCGGTATTCGCCGTAGACGGCGCCGGCCTCGGTCTGGAACACGGCCTCGGAGTAGCTCAGGTGCTGGAAGCGGTCGGCCTCGATCTCGACGACCTTCTCGAGGTCGTCCTTGGTGAATTTGAGGTGGTAGGCGGTGATGTCGTCGGAGGTGTAGGCGTTGGTGCTGGCGCCCATTTTGGTGAGGATGGCCTCGTAGGCGTGCTGCGGGTAGGTCGGCGTGCCGCGGAACATCATGTGCTCGAAGAAGTGGGCGAAGCCGGACTTGCCCTCCTCGACCTCGTCGCGGCTGCCGGTGCGCACGACGGAGGAGTAGGCGACGACGCCGGGGCTGGCGAGGGGCACGAGCAGGGCGGTGAGGCCGTTGGGCAGCGTGTGCTTGGTGTAGGCGTAGGGAAAAACGCGGCCGGCGGCGGGGGCGACGTTCGTGGTGGCGGCGACGAGGGAGACGGCGGCCAGGCCGAGGCCGGCGAGGCCGGCAAGCAGAGGACGGAGGCGCATGGGCGTTGGGTGTAGCCGCGGACGAAATACACCCTCCGCGGGCGGTCAAACGGCTTTGGGCGCGGGCTGGTCGTCGAGGGCGACGCCGGCGCGGCGGAGCTCCGCGCGGACCGGGGCGACGAAGAGATCGGCGCAATTTTCGAGCAGGAAGGTGAGCTCGAAGGGCTCGCTGGCCGGGCGGCCGGTGGCGAGGGCGACGAAGTCGGCGAAATCGAGCAGGTCTTCGTCCGTGAAATGTTCCTCCACGACGGATTGGGCGGCTTCGAGGGGCGAGAGGGTGGCGCAGAAGCGGCCGGCCACGGGATCGGGCGAACGCAGAATCGCGGGGCCGGCGAGGCCCGCGACGGCGAGGCGGCGGGCAAAGCTCGCGAGCGACTCGTGGGCGAGCGCCAGATTGGCGAGGCGGGCCTGTTCGAGGAGGCGGGTGCGCTGGGCGATGAGGTGGGCGAGGTGCATGGCGTGGTTCTCCGGTGGATGCGGCCCGGGGCCGCGTGGTTGGTGCGGGAGGTGAACTCCGGACCGGCCGGAGGCGGACGCGGTGGCGCCCGACCCCGGCACGGACGGAACGGTGCTGACACGGACGCTGACCCTGACACGGAACCTGACGTCTGACGGCTAACGGCTGACTCGGTCGTTGCGCGAAAACGGACGCTCTGGCTGACGTGGCTGACGGCGGTCGCTGCTCGGTCTCTCGGTCGGACTCAAATCACGGTCTCTGAACTGATACGTGCATCTGAACGCTGACGGGACTGGCGAAGAAGAACGTGGGCGCGGAACGGACGGGCGCAAGCGTGATGTTCGAATCAGCGGCGCAAAGGGCGGGCGGCTGAAGGGGAAAAGCGCGCGGACGGACGCGTTCAGGGCGGCCCGGGCAGTTTGGGCGGTGCGTGGGCCGGGTCGCGCGCGCGCAGGTCCTCGACGAGACCGCCGAGCGAGGTGCACATGCGTTCGAGTTCGCCCTCGCCGCGGGCGCTGGGCAGCACGGCGAGGACGTCGCCCTCGCGGATGCGTTCGGCGGCGGCCGCGACGGAGCGGAGCCGCCGGGAGAGGCGGCCGGCGATCCACCAGGCTCCCAGGGCGACGGTGAGGGAGAGCACGAGACCCCAGCCCGCCAGGCGGCGGCGGAGGGCGGTGACCGGAGCGAACACGTGGTCGACCGGTTGGCGGACGGCGGTGATCCAGCCGAGGCCGCGGTATTCGCGGTGGCCGCGGCTGCGCATGAATCCGGTGAGGTAGGTGGTGCCGCCGGCGGTGGGTTCGGTGAACGCTCCGCGGCCGCGGCGGGGATCGGGGAGCGCGGGGGCGTCGGGCGGCAGGGTCCAGCCGGAGCCGCCGGAATCGAGGAGGGTTTCGCGGTCGGGGCCGTAGACCGTCACCCCGAGGAGCTGGCGGCGGGCGGATTCGGGGACAACGGACGTCTGGACTTCGCGGGACCAGTCCCAGCGCAGGTGGGCGGCGAGCACGCCGGCGAATTCCCCGTCGGCACCGGAGACGGGGACGGCGAGATCGAGAAAGCGCGGGGCGGCGGGGGTGTCGGCGGTCGGGTCGGCTTCGGGGGCCGGCGTGAGGCGGGCGAGCTCGGGAATCTCGCGGAGCGTGCCGGCGTAGGGTTGGTTGCGGGCCTGGCGAAACCAGGTGCGCAATTCGACGGAGGTGCCCTCGAAGTGCCCGCGGGTCCCGGCGATGACGCGGCCGGTGGCGTCGACGTAGCCGAGCCAGGCGAAGTCGGGGGTGGTTTCCTGGAGGACGCCGAGGACGCGGCGTCGGTCGGCGGGGGATTGGCCGTAGGCGCGGACGGAGGGCAGCGACGCGGCGAGCTGGAGCGTGCGGTAGCGCTCGAAGAGGGCGCGGTCGAGTTTGTCGCTGACCTGGACGGCAAGGGTCTCAAGGGCGGCGGAGGCCTGGGCTTCGAGGTGGCGTTGCAGGGCATCGCCGGCGAGCCAGACGACGAGCGCGGCGAAGAGCAGGGCGGCGGTGCCGAAGCCGAGGGCAGCGGCGGCGCGGAGGCTTTCGCGCGGGTCGAAGACCCACCACCAGTCGCGGCGCGCGAACACGGACGGGAGCGCGGGGGGCGGGGTGCGGTGAGCGAGCTCGGGCATCGGATCGGGGCGGAGGGCGAGACGGAGAGAGGGAGAGAGGGAGAGACGGACGCGTGGGCGTCGCGGGAAGGAGGACGGGCGGGGCCGGGGGAAGTGACGGACCGAATGCGCCGGCGCGGTCAGGGCGCGGGCGGAAGGTCGTTTTGCCAGAGCCAGCGGAGGATTTCGGGGAAGAGGGCGCCGCCGTGTTTGCCGGTGTGGCCGCCGTCGCCCCAGGCGTGGTTCACGCGGTAGCGGGGGCCGCCGAGTTTCTTTTCGTCGGCATTGGCGTTGGCCCAGAGGAGGGCGGCGAGCATCTGCTGGTTCGCGAGAAACCAGGAGCCGTGGCTGTTGTTGAGGTCGTTGGCGCCGTCCTGGAGAAAAACAGTGAGCGGTTTGATCGGCGATTTGCGGATCAGCGTCGGGTAGAGGTCGCCGCCCGGGCGCAGCGGTTGGTTGCCCTGGGCCGGGCGGTAGGCGATCGCGGTGTAGCTGCCGATGAAGCTGACGACCTTGCGGAACGATTCGGGGCGCTGCCACGCGACGGTGAAGGCGCAGATCGCGCCGCTGGACTGGCCCCACAGGGCGCGGCGCTCGGGATCCTCGGTGAGGCGGTAGCGGCGGCCGACTTCGGGGAGGATTTCCTCGAGCAGGAAGCGGGCGTAGAGGTCGGACAGCGTGTCGTATTCGGCGGAGCGGTTGCTGCGCGGCGGGAGGGCGGGGTTGACGGCGGGAAAAGAACCCGGGTTGATAAAAATTCCGATCGTCACCGGCATGGCGCGCGCGTGAATCAGGTTGTCGAATACGACCGGGGCGCGAAGCGTGCCGTCGGCCTTCACGGCGCCCGCGCCGTCCTGGAAGATCATCACGGCGGCGGGCGCGCTCCCGTCGTATTGGGCGGGGACGTAGATCCAGTAGTCGCGGCGCGTGCCGGGGTAGAGTTGGCTGCGCCACTCGTGCTTGGTGACGGTGCCGCGCGGGACGCCGGGCCGGGGCTGCGAATCGGGGCCGAGCTTGTAGTCGTCGGCGGCGCGGGCGGGTGAAGCGAGGACGGCGCCGGTGAGCCCGAGGATGAGGAGCGTCGTGAGACGGAGCGCGGTGGCGCGGGAAGGCCGGGGCGACGGAGAGAGGACGGGACGGAGAGAGGGGGAGCAGGAGCGGCGGCGGGCGGAGGGGCTCATCGGGGGGCGGGGCGCTCAGGGCATCGGGGTGGCGCGCTGGCAGAGCTGGAGGGCGACGCCCCAGGGATCGCGGAGCATCACGAGGACGGAACCGTCGGGGAGGCTGTCCTCGAAGGCGAGCGTCGCGCCCGCGGCGAGGAGGCGGTCGCGGGCGGCGCGGGCGTCGGGGGCGACGACGGCGAAGTGGAAGACGAGCGGATGGGTGTGCGCGTAGTCCGGATACGGCGCGGCGGGGTTGGAGTAGAGCTCGACGACCGTGCGGCCGGAGGCGTCGGCCAAAAAGCAGGTGAAGGGCGCGTCGGGGCGAGCGCGGACGACGGTGAAGCCGAGATGCGCGACATACCAGGCGGCGTGGGCGGGGGCGGCGGGGACGTTGAGGGCGAAGTGTTCGAAGCGCATGGGCGGAGGGTTGAGCCCGGAAGTCGGCGGCGGCGGGACTGCGGGGGATCGGGATGCGACCACGGGTTGCACGGGGAGTCACGGAGGCCAGCCGCGCCGTCCGGGCAAGCCGCGGGGGGCGGCCGAGGCGCGCGGGTGATTGGGAGGCGGAGGGGGCGGGGGAGGCGGAACGGCGACCGGGCGGATGGCGCCCGGCCCGGCGCGCGGGCCGGTCAGTAGCCGACGGCGCGGGAGTCGGGTTTGCGGGGATCGGCGGCGCCGTGGCGGCGGCCGGTGGCGGGATCGACGTAGATGGTCTCGCCGTCGCCCTGGTAGCCGCCCTCGTAGGACTGGCGCTCGCGGACGGTGTGGCCCTTGGCGGCGAGCAGCGCGAGGGTGTCGGCGGAGATGCCGTAGCGCTCGAACGTGAGTTGGTCGGGCATCCACTGGTGGTGGACGCGCGGGGCTTCGACGGCCTGGGCGACGGGCATGCCGTGGTCGACGACGTTGAGGATGATCTGGAGGACGGTGTTGATG
>JACCEA011515364.1_pt1 | contig 11287 bp, 11 predicted proteins | sample 7449851 | NCBI WGS metagenome assembly JACCEA01 (sample SAMN15323453, study PRJNA562643) | freshwater metagenome | isolation source: river surface water | place: USA:Blue River Watershed | collected 2017-08-18 | reverse complement strand
TTCGGCGAACTAACATGAACGTCGTTAGGTAATCTATTATATACAAACTCTGGAGTCATAGTTTAACCAATTCCTCAGCCTTAATAGTTTTAATGCGAACAATATTAAATTCTGTAGTCTCAACATCTGGATAAACAGGTTCACATATAACGTCCAATGATTCTAACCTTAAAAATTCAGGTATAAGTATTTCTACTTTGCCTTTATCTAAATCTACTGATCCTATCTTAGCTACTTGTGTATTATCAATATTATTAATAATGTAAACATTTTGTTCTTCATTCTTTAATATACATTCTAAATTACCATATATAAATTTTTGAGAAGATACGCTTTTTACCGTATTACCAAAATTTAATGTAAATAAACCAAACGTATAATTTAATAAAATTGTTTTCTTTAATAACGAAATTGTATATGCAGTTTCTATACCAGCAACATTTTCTTTAACATATTGAATTAAACTATTGTCATAATAATTTATATCAAATTTACTTAAAATTAATTTGTTATATTGCATTACTGTATCTTCTATTTTAGTAGACATAGTACTTGCATTATCAGAAGTTATAGAACGATTAATTTTAAATTTAAATCTCATTAATATATCTGTAAAATATGGATCAACAAATACCAAATCATTTCTGCTAATAATTCCATATTTTTCTAACATCATATCAGTTATAATTTTTTTAGATGTATTCGTTAATAATTCTCCAGATTTAGGCTTAATCGAAATATATGTTTTACCATATAATCTATGTTCGGATTCGCCTCCAGACCATACGTTTATGCTTTCAACGTCTCTAAATTCAGATATAATAATAGTTTTAATATCTTCAGGAGTTACGGCTCTGCTTTTTTGTCTAGAATGATTTAATACAGCAAACTTTAAATCATCGATAGATTCTTCATTAACGCCTCCAGAAGATGCTTCAATTGTTGTTAATTTTATTAAAGACGAAGAATAAAAATTAATATCAGTGTTTAAAGTATTAGAATTTTTAGCTAGAGTTATTTCAAATTTGGCCGTATCATTTGCTTCAGAACCATTAGTTTTAATATATTCTATTTCAATATATTCTCCTATTTTAGGTTCACGACCAAATATATCATGCCCAAAATGAATTTGATAAACACCGTTTGTTGACGCTGTAATATAATAACAATTTTCATTTGCACTAGTATTATAAAAATCATATTTTCTAATATATTCATATTTTGTCGATGCGTTCTTGCTAGATTTTAAAAATACTCTAATAGTATCTTCATCGCATTGAGTATCATTAATTACATATTTTTTAAACAATTCTGATACATTATAAGATATACTTCTGGTCTGCCCTTGAACAATTACAAAATCTTCTGATATAAATTTATCTTTTGTCGAATCATATAACATGGTTATATCATAGGGATTTAAAAAATAAATCGATTTACCTGATTTGCTAATACCTTTAAATTGTTGTCCTGAACCTATTTTAATATATGGAACATCTCTAATTCCATTATAACTCGCGTTCGCATCATCCGGAGTAATAGTTATATTAATAGTTGATTTAGACGATGTAATAAATTTCGTTAAATAATTTCTTACATTCGCATGACCGATTAACGAGTTCATAGTTCTAGCAGAATCAGCCATACTTTCATCTAAAATCATTTTCATATACCAACCATTATACATAGTTGAATAAGCTAACATATTAATAATACGGCTAACGTTCGAAGCATCAAAATTAAAGTCTTTGTAAAAAGGATCTTGTTTTAAAAACGAAACAATAGATTTTCTTATATCTTCATATTCTAATGAATTAATCATTTAACGCACCCTATCAAATTTAATTTTTTCAGATATATTTTTGTTTAACATTGTTACAAAAACCGTTATATCGATATAACAATATTTATAATCGGATGAATATGATATATCAATAATTGGATTTTTTAAACGTGGATCCAAATTTAATACCGATGTCAACGATTTTTTAATCTCTGATTCTATAATTTTATTAGGTTGCTCAAATAAATAATATTTTAAATTTGCCGCATACCACTTATTAAATGGTATATCATACTCATTCATATTTACAGAATTTTTTATTACTATTCTTATAATATCTTCATCGGTAAGATCTTTTAAATCGTTCGTGTTTTCATTTAATTCTAACGATAAATCAAAATCAGTATATAATTTATTCACTGTTTACCCACCGATTAGTACATTTGACGATCCAGTCATAATAACTCCTCCGCACGAATCTCTATCACCTAAACGCGCGGCAGGTCTACCGTTTATAATAACTTTAGACGATCCCTTTGCTACCATAGGCGGATGACAGCCTGCCATAGGACAACAATGTGGAACAAACTTATCACCTACGCGAGCAGCTGGCCTTTTATTCGTCATAACATTATTAGATCCAACTATTAATTTCGTAGGTGGAAAACACGAATGACCAGATTCTACATCGCCAAGCTTTGCCCCAGGTCTACCAGCCATTTTAAATCCTTTTAATGTGTTATTATTGTTTATTTATAAGATAAATAATTTTATGTTTTAAATAAAATAATTTTATTTATGTCTAATAAAAAATATCATTATACATATCTTATAACGGAAATATCTACAGGTATGAAATATATTGGAGTTAGATCTTGTAATAATTTACCGGAAAAAGATATTGGAATAACATACTTCTCTTCATCTAGTAATAAAAATTTTATAAAAAATCAAAAAGAAAATAAAAATAATTACAAATACGAAGTTTTACAAATATTTGAAACTAGAAGAGAAGCCATTTTAAATGAAATTGAATTACATGAAAAATATTGCGTAGATAATGATTCGAATTTTTATAATATTGTAAAATCATCAAAAATAGGTTTAGATACTACAAATAAAACAACCGTTAAAGATAAAAACAATAATATATTTTTAGTCGACATAAACGATCCACGTCTTAAAACTGGAGAATTAGTAGGTCAAACTAAAGGATTTATTAATGTTTATGATATAAATGGCAATATGTATTTCATTGATAAAACCGATGACAGAATTGGAAAAACTTTATTTCATAACAGAAAAAATATGATTAACACATATGATAAATATGGAAATAAATATTACATTTCTTGTAATGATGAACGATATAAAAATGGATCATTAATTAGCATAAAAAATAAATGGTATTTATATAAAAATAATTTATATTCCATTAATGAACTAATAAACGTTTTTCATTTTAAAAAATACAAAATCTATAAGTTAAGAATCAAATTTCTATATAATAATATAGAAATTTACACATTAAATTTAAATTAAATCACTTCATACATTAGATATACAAGATAACAATATTGTGAATATATCATGTATGAGTATTTGCCAGATCAGCAGTGAAACTGCAAACTTTGGCAGTATTTTATATAGGATTTAGCTATTTTACTGCCAAAGTTTACAGCGTACGCTGTATATAATCTGGCAAATATATTCATATCTAGACACTTCTATTAATCTAATGCATGAATAACACAACTTTACTATCTCCCATAAATTAAAATAGCGCAAAAAGCACTATTTTTGACATAAAATATTTTTATGTAATAAAATCAATATCTTGCATCATTAGATTAAAATAATTTTATCGTTATAAATCAATAACTTATGATTTTCTATCAATTTCATATATAAATATACACTATTTTTATCGATTTTACAAGATATTGATTTTATTATATTTTATGATCATTTTAATAATTTATTTAGCTTTACCATTTCTTTATAAAGTTCATGATTTTTACCAATCAAATTTAATTCTTTTATAATTGTATCGCTTGGATGTCTAAAATAAAGTTTACCATTTAAATCATAAAAATTAGTACGCCCTTTACTTGTAGAAATATATTCACCAGATGCAATTCTTGGATCATCTTTAGCTAATCTAGTTTTTTCACCAGTATTTACATTCATTACTGGCATAGTTCCTTTTGTATTCTGAATAATTTCACCAGTCAACAATCTAGGATCATCTACAGATACATTAAAATATTTTTTATCTGCATCATTAGCATATCTAACAGTCATTTGTCCTTTTACATTACCTACTAAATTTTCTTTTTTTATTCTAGGATCATCACAGCTTAAATGAAATATTTCTCCTTTATCGTTTTTATATACTCCCATTCCATAAGTAACTGCAACTAATTCGCCTGATAAATATCTTTTATCATCTTTATCGACTAAAAGATTTCGGCCGTCAATAACACTCTTAACTGCTACTTTATCATTTCTGACAGTTTTATACTTATCTTTATTTGCATTATATTCTTCACACGGTACATTAAAATAAATATCATTATTTTCATCTTTATAAGTAACAGTAACATGATCTTTAAAAATACTAACTAATTCGCCAGATAAATAACGAGAATCATTTATATCTACCTGAGATGTAATTCCAGTTAATGGATCTATTACAGCTACTTTACCTAATGAATTAAAACCAACAAATGACGCATTATATTCATTTAAATATTCTTCATTATTTCTAACATCATATAATTCATGTAATTCTATTTCATTTAATTCGGCTTCTTTTCTAGTATAAAATATATTCAAAACTTGATATAGATAATTTTTATAATTATATTTTTGATCTCGCATAAATTCTCTATTACTAGACGAACTAAAATATATTTTACCTAAATCATCTTCAGGTTTTGTGTTGCAAGACCTAACACCTATATATTTTTTATTTGTAATTAAATTTGTTATACAATATGTATAACTATATTGTGGTTCTACCATTATTTTATTCCAATCAATCTAATTTATTTTATGTTTAATAAAAATATAACTACTAATTTTATATAGTCAATTTATTATGCCATTATAATATATTTTTAACTCCATAAAATAAAAAACGACTATTAATAGTCGTTTTAAATAATAAAATTACTAGAATATATTAACAAATAGCTCGTAATACCTTTAAAGAACCCGCAACTAGCCTTGGTGCGCCATCACCAACACTAATACTTTTACTCGTTGCAATCGTCGATATAAAAATTAGATTGCCATTACTAGCGCCATCATAAATTCCAAGAGAAACAATTGTGCCCCAATTTCCTGTTGGTACAGGAAATACCAATTCAACTGTATTATTATATTCTTGGTTAGTTCCTGTCGGTCCAGTCCAAGTACCAGTCACACGAGGCAATTCAACTCTCGTATAACCTGTGCCTGAAGTACTCACCTCAACACCGGCAACGCCGTCTAAATTAGGCGTCGTTGTAAATAAAGCTAACCACAATGAACCAGGTAATGCAGGTAATGCTACTCCTTTTAATAAGTAGTCCATGAATTGTTGGCTTTGTTGATTACTTAAGCTGCTACTAGCCATATTATTTTCTCCAATATTTTTATATTATTCTTTCATTTATTTAACAATTTTCCAATTAGGATTTTTGCGCATTCTTCTTTCTATAGTTCTTTTAGAAACACCTAATTCTTTAGCTAGCTCTTCAGTTGTATATTTTTTGTCATCTACAATTATGAATAGTTTTTCCGTTCCTACCAATTCACGGGATAAATATCTTGGATCATCATTTTTAACTCTCATAATTTCACCATCTCTATTTTTTACAACAACATAACCTTTATTTACGCCAACCAATTCTCCAGATAAAAAGCGTGGATCATTACGATCAACTTGAAAAGTATTTCCATTTTTATCTTTGACATTTACTTTATTTTTAGTAATTTGTGTTAGTTCTCCAGATAAATATCTTGGATCATCTATTGCAACTCTAAATTTATTTCCATTCTGATCTTCTACAGTAACTTTTCCTGCAGCAATACCAACTAATTCTCTAGATAAAAATCGTGGGTCATCTTTTTTAACTTGAAATATATTTCCTTCTTTATCTTTAACAACAATCATACCTAAAGTGAATACCGTTAGTTCTCCAGATAAATATCTAGGATCATCTATATCAACTTGATAAGAATTTCCATCCTTATCTTTGACATGTATTTTTCCAGAAGACATCGATACTAATTCTCTAGATAAATATCGTTCATCATCTGTACTAATTCTATATGCGTTTCCTTCTTTATCTTTAACAACAATCATACCAGTATTAACGCCAACTAATTCTTTAGAAATATATCTAGAGTCATCTTTATCAACTAAATAATTATTTCCATCTTTATCTTTAACGGCTATTTTACCGCTATGCATACCAACTAATTCACCAGATAATATTCTTGAATCATCACAATCTACTTGAAATGTATTACCATTTTTATCTTTTACAACCGTTTTTCCTTTAGTAATATGAACTAATTCTCCTGATAAATATCGTTCATCATTTAGTTCAACTCTGTAAGAATTTCCATCCTTATCTTTTACAGTTATACAGCCTTTAGATATACCAACAAATGCGTCAGATGTGTATCGTGAATCATCACAATTTACAAAATGTATATTACCGTCTTTGTCTTTAACTAGTGTTTTTCCTGAAACATCAAACCCATTTGCCGTTTGATTTGCATCATTTATATATTTTTTATTGCGTTTCACGTCATATAATGCATGCAATCTAGCTTCTTCTATTGTTGCTTCTCTTCTTGTAGAATGATAAGAAAGAATTTCATAATGATAGTTAAGACGATTTAGTTTTTGATTGATTTTAAAACATCTGTTGCCGCTTGTGCTTTGATATTTTTTTAGATCTTTATAAGCATCTTCTAAATTAGTTCCTCTAGAACCAATATATCTTAATCCTGAAGATAATTCAGTAATTTGATAAACGTAGTTATATTTATTTTTATCTGTAGAAATTACAGGCAGAATTATGCTATAAATAGTATTAGACATTTTGACTATCCTAAGTAGTTATTATTGTTTAGAAGGAAATAATTACTATCAATAATTATTTCTTTCGTCATTTTTATTTAATAGATAAGTGATAATTTAACAAATATTTAAAAAGAACAAGAAAATAATTAAGGAGATCAATTGATCTCCTTAATTATTCATCAATGGAAGTTGCATTTGATAATGAAGAAGAAGCCATTTTATATCCTTTTAATATGATATTTTAGATATTTTATATTTAATGTTATTTTTTAATTTTGATTTCATTATATCTGTATATGATCTATTAGTTATCCAAATAGATTTATCATATTTATGTTTATCTGAAACTAAAATTCTTAAATATTCTCCAGTATTGATATTACGCATTGTTACTAAACCTTTCATTGAAGCAGATCTTTTCAATTTAGTTTTTAGTTTTTCTTCTTCAGATTTATTTCGTATATTTTCTTTTTGTTTTTTTATTGCAATGGATTTTTGTTCATCTGTCATTTTAGCTTTGGCTGCTTTTATTGAGTTTCCATGTTTTTCTCGTTTACCAGGTTCGTTATAAGAATTTTTAATATTATTAATTCGTTTTTCAGCTGCATCTTTATCTTTCCATATTTCAACTAAAGCGTTAGAAATATTTTGACAATATTGATCATATTTTTCAGTGTTTTCTTTTAACTTTTTAAAACCGTCTTTTTGGTTTTGTAATTGTTCATCTGTAAATTTATAATTAGTCATTATACTAATGTATTCGCCAGATAATACAAGTGGATCATCCGTTTTTAATTTTTTTATATCGTCATAATTATCTTTATTTTTATAAATTCCATAACCGGTTGAAATAGATATAAATTGACCTGATAAGACGAGTTGATCATCAGTTTTAAGTTTTCTTATATCTGATTCATCTAATACGTTTTTATAAATAGAGTATCCAGTCATAACTGAAATATATTCACCAGATGAAATAAGCGGATCATCCGTATTTAACATTTTAGTAATTGATTCGTCTTTTTTATGACGATATAAAGCTTTATTACTTGTAATTGGAATATATTGTTTAGATAAAACTAAAGGATCATCCCGTTTTAATCTTTTAATATCAGTTTCATTTAATACATTTTTATATATAGAATATCCGATCATTATAGATATAAATTCGCCTGATAAAACTAAATCATCATTTGTATCTAATTTACGAATATCTGATTCATCGTCTTTATTTCTGTATATGCCTTTATTATATGATACATGTTTATATGATTTATCTAAAACTTTAGGATGATTTTTATCTATCATTTTTAAACCGTCTTCAGTATAAAATAAAGATAAATTTGTATTAATAGATATATACTCTCCTGATAATACAAGCGGATCATCGTTTTTTAATTTAATGCGCATATTATTATCATCTTTGTGCATATAATTAGAATAACCCGTTTTATTAAATTTTGAATCTGTCGAATATGCCTTATTAAAATATTCTAAAGATTTTACTACATCAAATTTTAATTGAAACTCTTTTTCATATATTAAAATATTTTCATAGTCATTTATTTCTTTTAATACTTCAACATAAATATCAGATGAATTGTATATGTCTAAATAATTTTCGTATGTTGAAGATCCTTTATATTCGATATTTTTATCATACATTCGATTATTAATTATTTCACAATTAATTTTTGATCCGATGTAATAATAAGGTTTTATATCATTTAAAATACGATCTTTAAAATGAATTTTGTATATAATGTGCATTCGTTTATATCTTTTCGAATTAATTTAAATTTAATTATTTAGGTATTATATAAAAATTATAATATAATATAAATAAAAAGAGAATCAATTGATTCTCTTTTCTTCATGTTTAATCTAAATCTGCAAAATCGTCATCTGATAATTCTAAATCATCGTCGATATATTCATCGACATTTTCTTCGCGCACTAATTGATAACGATGTTTACATGCTTTTTCAAATAACGGATCATTTAAAATATCATCCCAGAATTCTGGGCAGCTTGTTGTTTTTTCAGTCCATGTTTTTTCTTCTTGAACGCCTTTAATAACTCGTGAATATCGTCCGTTTTTAGGTTTTCTAACAAAATCTAATTCTTGAGCTAAATCTAATAAGCCAGAATATTTATTAATGCCGCTTTCAAATAATGACGTTAATGGAAATTTAGATTTTTCACGGACAGATCTTGATTTTTCAGCAACAAGAGTAAATTTAAATCCCGCTAAATCTGTACCATCTTTTTCTTGGCTTTTAGTGATAAACAATACCGTTGATGCGGAATATAAAATTCCCGTGTTGTGCGTAACTGCTCCATTCGCAAATACGTATTGTTCTTTATCTTTTACAGAAAGATCGTATACTGGTTTTTTACCAACATTTACTTTTGAAACTATTTTCATAATCACTTACCTTTAATTAATTTAGCGTATGCCTGTGGAGAAATCCAGACTGAAGAATCATAATCATTTTTCGTATCTTTATTTATACGAATTTTTTCACCTGTATTTTTGTTTACTAAATTTTTACCTTTTACAGAGTCAGGATCTTTCATCATTTTATATGTGTATGGATTAACCCATTTACTATCATATAAATGTTTATCTTCATTTTTAATTCTAATGCTTTTTCCAGTATCTAAGTGCTTTAGCATAACAAATCCTTTTCTTCCTATTTTAGATTTATGTTCTTCTGTCTTTTTAATTCCTTTTCTTGAATTAGACATTTTTTTTCTAGATTCTTCACTAAATGCTCGTCCTGTATTTGCATTTGATATTTTATTTTTAGTTTCTTCACTATGTTTTCTATTAAAAAACGCGTTATTTTCTCCAGTATTGCCTTTTGAAATTTTTTCTTTAGTTTCGTTTGATAATTTATGCCCTTTAGTAATACCAACATATGTTCCATCCAATACTAATGGATCATCTATAGGTAATCTAATCCTTTTATTATAATCGTCTTTGTGTTTATATGAACCGTATCCTGGTTTTGTATAGTTTGAATTTGGAGATGCCATTGATAAATTAAAAAATTCAATAGATTTTACGACATCATTATCTTTTTGTAACTGATATTCATATAAAACGGCATCATCATAATTATCAAAAGTCTTTAATACTTCAATTAATAATCTAGATGAACTAACTATATTTTTATAATTTTTATATCTAGATGATCCAAAATAAGGTCTATTTTTATTATCTAATATTTGTCCATCTACAAAAACACAATTTGATTTTGAACCAATATAATAATACGGTGGCTCATTATTTTCTTTTCTATCTAAAAATGTAATTTTATATACAATATTCATAATTAAACCTTTGAATCCTTTTTATTTTATAAAATGTTAGCAGAATTCAAAGGTTCAGTTCCTATTTAGATTGATACAATATCATGGTTTTCAGTCAGATATTGTGCTTCTACCCACACGAATTGATCTCCTTCACTACATAGGAACTTATGCGTTTTTGATGTAGTTACTTTATATCCATCATCAAATTCAAATTCATAACATTCTGGATTACCATCATCTAAAGTATTTGGATTCCACACATGTGTAACTTCTGAATTTCCTGTTAGTGTTTTTACAAATTCGCCAGGAAGAATATCTTGAATTTGTTTTAACGTACCATCACCCATTTGAATTTCGGTACCTTCAACTACGCAACCGCCGGTCATGACAGTTTTCGAAAAAAATTCCATTGTCGTTATGGTATGGTTAATTACGATACAAGGAATATCTTTAATAGTTAATTGTGGAGTAATAATACGAAATAAACTTTTAATATTTTTTGCTCGCGTCATATCAGCTTTTTCAGATCCTTCTAACGCGTCAACCGTTTCTTTTTTAGATGCAAGATTACCAATAGAATCAATAAAAATAATTACTTTTTCTCCGCGTTCAATATTATCTAATTGAACGGCAATATCGGTTCTTAATCCTTCAACGGTTGAAATTGGAGTATGTAATACTCTATTAAGATCAATATCATAATTTTTAAGATACGCCGGTGGTGAACCAAATTCAGAATCATAAAATAAACATACGGATTCCGGATATTTTTTCATATATGCAGCTACCATATATAAAGATAAAATTGATTTACCATGTTTACTAGGCGCAGCTAATACAGTTAAACCAGATGATAAACCACCATGTAATGATCCAGATAATGCCAAATTTAAAATAGGTAAATCGGTTTTAACTTGCGTATTTGTATTAAAAAAATCTGAATCAGCCATAGTATCAGATAATTTAATTGTACTATTCTTTTTTAATTTAGATAATAATGATGACATAATATTATTCCCTTCATTTAATTAAAATGAAAATTAATTTTCATTGTTGTGTTTTATATTTATAAAGAATATTTTCATTATTTATTATTCATA
>JACCEA012300866.1_pt1 | contig 11293 bp, 10 predicted proteins | sample 7449851 | NCBI WGS metagenome assembly JACCEA01 (sample SAMN15323453, study PRJNA562643) | freshwater metagenome | isolation source: river surface water | place: USA:Blue River Watershed | collected 2017-08-18 | reverse complement strand
CAGTTAGTGAAATATCGAAAACAAAAAGAAAAGACAAGTTTGTTTTGGCAATAATGAGCGGGAAAAATCTACAAACAACTACAAAACATAATAGAGACAATAACTGCGAGAGTAATACAAAAAACTACTGTCTACTCTCTACCATTCTATAGGGTACTTCAAAAGACCGAAAATGCACATAAAATAATTAGAAAAAGAGTATAAACTACATAACACAACAAACAGTATAACAAAACACTTAACATCAAATAAGAATTTCGCGTTCTAAAAAGCGTTGTTCAATTTGATTTTCTGTAAAATCCCAACATTTTCTCCATTCTGTTTCATCTTTTGTCACTTCATGAAGAATATCACTAACGTGACAATCCGCATAATATTGCCCTGCTTCAACATCAGCATGCATTGCACAATATACAATGGTTGCAGCAGCTTGTGCAATAGATTTTGGTCGTTCTTTTAGTAAATTACCGCATTTACCTTGAAAATGAACACGCATTAACCAAGAGCCGATAGTTGTGTAGGAAGTGGAGCGATACAGTTTACTCGACAAACATATACCAGGATGCAATGAAACACCAATAACTTTATCACGATCATTCACTTCTTGTACAATTTCCATACGCTTCGTTAATTCTTTCGCAAATAAAATATTAGCTAGTTTGGTTTCAGCATAGCGACGAAATGGATCAGTTGGTAAATTATTACGATCATTTTCTAATTGATCGTAATCAATTCCTGTTTGTGAAATATATATGTGATTAATAATTGAGGAGACCATAACTACACGTGATGGTGCATTGATTGAACCACCCATGACTAATGCTGGCATCAATAGCTTGGTGAAGTATACCGGACCGAGATGATTGACTTGCCAAACTCTTTCAAATCCATCAACAGTAAGTTGAGGGGCACTGCCATCTAATATACCAGCATTATTAATAAGTACATGAATTGGACGATTTAAATTTCGAATATGTTGTGCACAAAGTTCTATTGAAAAGAGAGATGAAAGGTCCATTGGGAATACATGGATTTTACCACTTGGTACGGTTTCTGTAACAAGAAAACCAAATAAGAATATCTGAAAAATATTATGGCCCATATAACTCACCGATAATTGTTTGTAATGCTTTTTCACAAGATTCTCTGGTGTGACAACAGAGAATTACTTCTGCTCCATATTTTGCTAAGACTCGAGCGGTTTCGAAACCGATTCCACCGACTGAAGCGCCAGTAATTACAACCGTTCGATCGACACAAAATTCTCGACAGAATCTCGCAACCTTCTCGGCATCACTATGCTCGTTGAATGAAAACTTACTCATCCCAAACGACCGTTCATGCGCTTGAATAAAGCAATGAAAAAAACAAAAACAAAAACAAAGTCCAACAACCCAAAGGGCGGCATGCGCGCGCTGCTGCTGGCGCCCTGGGGCGCTGCGCTGCTGCGCCTCCCACCTCGCTCTGCGCTGCGCAGCTCCAAGCTATGTAATGGCTGCTCTGCTGTGCTGGTACTTTTATAAAAAGTTCAAAGTATTATATCGTTTTGCATCGTATACATCCGACAAAGACATAAATAATCATCGTATACTTATTGGTTACAAAGGCTCAATTAGACATATTTGGTATTAACTATAACCAAAAAGTATAGCCAAGACAGTAGTCACTAAATATAGAAAGATAGGTCAACTATAACAAGGTATGGAATACAGATACAATATATCCATTGAATCATCATCAAAAATACATAAAATTAAAAAATATATAAATACAAGCTACAACACCATCTTCGTGATGCTATCACGTTCTTCATCATCGACGTCCAACAGACAGAGAAGTATGATTAAGGATACGATCATGATGATGAGAATGATGATGATACGATAAAAAGCTTTTATGATCAATATGATCAATATCCACTTGCTTTAAATATTCGCGATGTCCATATGTTTGTTCATGTTGTCGTATCGCAATATGTTTAACTTTCTCATGAATAGTTGTGAATCGCTTAATATACCATATAGTAATATTTTTACGCATTTCATCAATAGTTTCATTGGACATTTTAGAAGCTATATCAAACGCATTATCATAAGAAGTAGAATATAAAAATGGTGGAGGATCATTTTCAAAATAATATTCCATTGTATATTCATATTCATTTGCTACGACAATCGGTATGGCACCACTCCATGCTGCTTCAGTATATCGATAACACTCTAGATTATATTGTCCTTTTGTTACTAACACAAATCTAGCTTGTCTATAGATATTAATGATATCTGACTTATTTACATCAGATGATATAAAACTAGGCGCATACATCGTATTATATTTAAATACAGCATTACGACGTTCTACATAACCAGGATTATTACCTTCAAATGTACCAATAAATGCCCAGAAGTAAGGCCGATTTACTGAAAGTATCGACATAGAATGTCTCATAATGGCGAGAGAATCAATATAAACACTATCATCGGTTTTGATAGTATTTCCATTATATTTCAATCGTTTAGTGTCATTATTGTTCAAACTGTGGTGGTGTGTATAAGGCGTAAAGGATGAATCATTTCGAATATGAACACGAGCATGATGATGATGGGTTTTAGTAAAAAAGCCTTCCGGATAATTTAATGGTACTTGAATCACATTGGAATGGGGATGATCAGTATTACGATAGGGTAAAACACTATATTCACGCAATGCAATTTCGACTAGTGGGTACACCTCCGTACCTTCACCATAAACATATTTTTTCCACCAACCTTTCCATTCATCCGATGGATTAAAAATAACCGGTATATTATATTTAGAAATTATTAAACGTGGTAATTTATATAATGCATCATCGCCTGAATTTTCTACGTTATAGATAAGTACTGTAGGTAATAAATGTGGTACAGTTTCATTTTTTTCTAAATAATCCATAAAAAAATAATCATTAATTGAAACATGAGTAAAAAATGGTGCAGGAAATAATGTTTGATTTATCCATTCACATCCTCTTGCAAATATAGACTTCCATCCCATCGCATGAAGGACTACAATACCGGGCAAAGGTGCTTTTAATGCTTCTCGTTTACCGACGATAACAGAGTCTGCATCATAAACATAACCTTTATCGGATGGTGATTGTTTGGTGATCGATAGTATTGACAGCCATGCTATTAATGGAATCCAATGGGGAAGCATGGTGGAGGGGGGTAGGAATGCTTTTATTAAAAAGTTGTTTTGGATTTTATTGATGACTGCGCGCTGGGCCACTGCGAATAATACCCATATATGGGACGAATTGAAACAGAATTGCTTTTTGAACACAGAACGCCATCAGAACTGTGATCCTATTGTGTTGGTCAATTGTTGGCAGAAGGATACTTCAACCTTGAAATAATCTTGTTCTATTCATGTAAAAATAATTATTCTAGTGGAGTGATTTTTTCGACGACATTTTTGGAACATACGAGCATGAGTTGTGAGACGACCATCTTCAACAATCGCACTGAAGCAGAAACAGTGGCACTATATTGTGATCGACAATGTCAAGGGAAGTTTATTGTCATTACTGGTGCTTCCATTGGTGGTATCGGATTTGAAGCAGCTCGTGCTTTGGCTAAATATGGAGCGGACGTCTTGCTGTGTTGTCACACTCAGAAAGCAGGTGATTTGGCAGTACAATCTATTTTAGGTAAATTATTCCTGTCACAATATTATCTATTCCTTATCTTCTCTCTCCTCTATAGCTTCACAACCGAATGCAAGTGTTCAAAGTTATCCGCTGGATTTATCTTCCATTGTGTCTATTCAAGATTGTGCATCGTATGTCAGTTCATTGACAAAACCAATCAATGTCCTCATCAATAATGCTGGTGTATTACAAACCAAATCAAAAATTACTACCATTGATGGATTTGATTTACAATGGCAAGTAAATTATTTAGGACCATTTTATTTTACAAAATTATTATTGCCGTTATTAATTGCTGGTGGAACAAAGTTACATCCTGCTAGAGTTGTAATGACTTCCTCTATTTTAAGTTATATCTATTGTTCAAAGACAGGGATTGATTACGATCGATTGAGAGATCCATTCGACACTGTATTCACTGGTAGTGGGTATGTCCCAGAGCCAGAAGTTGAAGAACACGATGAAGACGACGACTACGATGAAGGTGACCAAGGTGAGAGTGACGATGACGATCATCCTTCACCATCTCCCATTTCATCTCCACAACAAACAACTACGTCATCTAAGAAAGCAGAACCTTCCCAATGGCGAATGCGATGGCGTGCTGATTTCTTTCAGCACTATGCAGAGTCCAAACTTGCGAATATCATGTTTGCAAAGGAATTAACGAAACGGATGTCAAAACGTCCACGTTATGATGCTGTACATGGTGGATCTTCAAAGCGTAGTAGTCGAAGAATTGAAGATGAAGAGACAGAGGAGGATGAGTTTAGTCAATACAATCGTGTGATTGCAGTCTCACTGCGTCCAGGTATTTGTTTGTCCACACGATTGTATCGTTCAACTTCCTATACTAGGTTAGTCCGTTGGTTATTGCGTCTACGTGCCAAAGGTACGGGTAAAATATTACGTAAAGATACAAATAAATCGATTGCACAAGCTGCTGCAACGACAGTCTTTTGTGCAGTACATCCTCATATTACAGCAGGTGAGTTATATGCCGATTGTCAAATCAATGATTTAGTACACGATATGGCAAAAGATGAAAAAGAATGGAAAAAATTGTGGGAATTTTCTGAACAACAATTATCAAAACGTATACATGATATTGAAATACAGGATCGTGTTTCACGTATGACTAGTGGAATTGAATTACAAGAAACGATAGGCATGAAATAATTGATAGTGTTTGTATGTCCTTGTCATTGATACTGTAAATTAAATTGATCATTTGGAATGATGTAGGTTTAGATGAGGCAATAGCGAATACAATACTAAGTATGTTCATTGTGTGTATGTGTGTGTGTGTGATTGTCTTGATCAAGTTATTTTTAATCGCTCTTGTTGAATATGGCCTCAACAATTATATTCGATATAGTTGAAAGGAAATTGTGGATTATTCTTATTATTACAATAAAAATGGGAAAATGGGTTGCAATTTCTTTCATTGGCACGATAAATTAGTTTATGACAACATTTTTTTAGCATCGTAATTTGTAGATTCGCCAAAATATTTTAAGTAATTTTTAACTGCTTGCGTACTGTCGCTAAATTTCTTAGAATTGAATCTCAAAGTAAGCTTTTCAACTCAACCTGTTAATTCTTTCATAAATACAAGTTCTGTTGGATGTCTAAAACAATTATAAATAAAAATAAATAAAATAAAAATACAAAAGCATTATTACATAATCATCTTCTGGGCACTAATGGATAAATTTGAAGAAGCAAATTTAAGCAAAGAATATAATTTATCATCAATGCGGCAAATCTACAACAACATTATATTAAAATTATCATATCTCGTAAGGCCTGACCAATAAAGACTCAGGGGATTGCTGTTAAACTCGCCCTATTGGGCCACATAAAAATGCCTGCAGCATTGGATTCTTTTCAACTCGGCTTGCTTGTTGTGTTGCTCAAATTGTTTTTGACTTTTTCCCTTGCCGAAAAGTTTTTATCATGAATTATATTTCCTTGCAAAGATGATGGCTTCTAGTGATCGCACAAATTCTTCCATTTCAGCCCGGCTGGTTCCAGTTTTTAATGCTTTGAGCGAAGCTGCATCAGTGGCCGAATATTATGGCCCATATTGCCCACATTTATTTATTGTCATCACTGGTGCTTCAGTTGGCGGCATTGGGTTCGAAGTAGCACAAACGTTGTCAAAATATGGTGCTCAAATCTTTTTATGTTGTCATACCCAGCAAGCATGTGAAACAGCCACACATAAGATTAAAGGTAAGCCAGCATATACGAACTTCATCATTCAAATAAATCAACATCGCCTTTACGATAATAATTTTGAACCATTCTTTCTTTATTAGAATTTAACCCTAGTGCTATTGTAAGGGGTTTTCCATTAGATTTATCATCCTTTCGTTCGATTCAACAATGTGCAGATTTAATAAATTCATTAAATAAACCAATTCATATTTTAATTCATAATGCTAGTGTATTAGAAACATCTATAAAAATGACAGAAGATGGTTTTGAAACTGTATGGCAAGTGAATTATTTAGGACCATTTTATTTCACACAATTGCTTTTACCATTGCTTAAAGCTGCGGGTACGCCTGCTGTACCATCACGTGTAGTGCTGACATCTTCCATATTAAACTGCGCCTACAACGCATATGATGAAGGTATTAACTTTACGAACACGCATAGAGGATCTTTCTATCACAACGATCCGTTTCAAAATTATGCACAATCTAAGTTAGCAGGCATATTATTTGCACGTCAGCTAACAAAATATTTTAAAGAGACCAACAATCGTTATGATATCGATACTGTTATAGGTGTATCATTACATCCTGGTGTATGTTTAAATACTAAATTATATCGTTCAATGTCTTTTTATTCTACGATAGGATTTTGTTATAATGTCTTTTGGAATGGTAAAGGGAAATTATTACGTTCTGAAACACAAAAGACAATATCACAAGCTGCTGCTACAACGGTTTATTGTGCATTGCATTCAGATATTGAAGGTGGACAACATTATGCTGATTGTGCGACGAATGATATTGTACATGAACAAGCAAATAATCAAGAAGCGTGGACTAAATTATGGGATCTATCACAAAAACAGGTTGATCAGCGATTGAATGAATTGGCCATTGTGGGACACAGATAAGAATATTGTTTATTTTTGGAGGATATGGAAGTAGCTTGTTATTACTATCTAGTAAATGATGATTCATAAATCAGTTCTTTGCATTCTTTTTTATTTATAAAGATTATGATTATAATATTAGGATCGTTTATCCGTTACAATAGTGACTATAGCTTGTATGAAATAGTCGTAATATCTTCAAAATGGTTAAATTAATTATTTTGCACTTAATTAAATTTCTTGCACAATGATTGGCTACAATACTATCTTAGTCGAACAAACACACTCAGGAGATGACGAGAAAAAATAAACTCACAATAATGCAAAGGCAAACTATTCTTTACCGGACAAGGAATATTAAAACAAATGGGCAAGATCAATATTTGGAAAACTACTGTGTGGGTGAAATATAATGGTGATACAATGCCTCATCAGTCGATCTTGTTAACAAACAACAAGCTATACATTTACACTACAAAGACAAATCGTCAAATAAAAATATTGTTACCTCTTCTTTACTTTCATTACTTTCTTGCATGTAAGTTACCAGGAGTATAAGGACGTAAATTAGATGAAGACAATTTTGTATGACGTAAATCAATCATCGAACCAGCACTAGCATAGTTGGATGAGAATGAAATCTTACCATCAACCACAGTTGAACGTGGCGTAGTTGGTGGAGTACCAGCTTCAGGAGTACCAGCACCACTTGTATTAGCAGCCGCAGCAGTTGCACGTGAAGCAGCATGTGGACCAATACTTTGAGTTCTCAATGCAGCAATAACAGCAATATTTGAACCTTTTCTTGTGAGATTAATACTTGACGCAGATGAACCAGCAAGAACACGTTCTTCTGCTGACGTTGGAGCACCAGCAGCTGAACCACCAGCAAGTGAAGCAGATGAATACCAACGATCCATACGTAATACAGCACTATCACCAGCACGACTTGATTGTGATTCCCCATCTTCATCATAAATAATATGCTGTTTACCAGCAACAGATGAAGCAGCAGATTTTGCACTTCCACTACCACGACTTTCAATATCATCTTGTTCTTTAGTAACCGAAGGTTTCTTTTCTGAAGTACCAGAAGTAATAGGACCTTCATGTAATTCACTATCATCAAGTACTTCAGAACTTTCACCTAATAAATTCAAAACAAGAACTTTTACACCATCAATAAATATTAAACATATCAAATTATATAACCATATTATTGCTACATCTTTAACATACAATGAACCAAAAAATTCAGATGCTGTAGCTAATATAGATACAATTAAACAACCTAAATTAATGGATACTATTAATGCATATGATGGACGATTTGATAAATAAAAGAATGATGTATTGCGTACAGAAAAGATTAACCATTCTGCTGCAATAGTCATTTGTACCCATACACCAGCTTGTGCTGATTTAGAGCAAACATTAATATCAAAATCACTTCCAAAGAAGCCTGTTTTAAATGAAGCATATGCCCATAATAATGATAATGCTGCTTCAACAAAACCTAATATAGTAGCCGTTATCATGATAGGTGTAACATCAGGATAATCAGGTTTTGCTGAAATAGATTGTCTATCATATGCAATAGGCAATAATGTTAAATCATTTAATAATGCTAATAAAATAATATAAAATGAATTAATTGAACATTGTGAGATATAAATTAATAAAGTTAATACTGTTACAATTTGTATTGTTGCAGCAAAACGATAAATTATATATGCTTTTAATTTACGAAATATACGTCTAGATTCTAATATGGCATAATAAATAGCGGATAAACCTGGTGTTGTTAAAATAATTGCTGCAGCATTTTTAGCTGCATCGGTTGCATCATCAACAGCAATACCACATTGTGCTGCTGATAATGCTGGTGCATCATTGACACCATCACCCGTCATTCCAACCACTAAATTAAACGTCTTTTTCAAGATCAAAACGACTTCGCGTTTATCTCTTGGTAAGACTTGTGCAAAACCATCGGATTCCATTACCATTTCATCACGTGTATGTGATGCAACACGTACTTCCTCACCTTTATGAATATTCAATCCCATTCCAATCAAACGCGCTGTTTCTATCGCAATATTTTGATGATCTCCGGTGATCATTTTAACCGAAATACCAGCGTGTTTCAATCGTTTGATTGTCAATGCCGTATCGTGACGTGGTGGATCGATCATAGGTAGGATTCCAACGAATTTAAAGGGATTGTTTTCACCGATTTTTACGGATACTCCGAGTGTTTTGTAGCCCGATTTGGATAGTTCGTGATCTTTCTTTTGCACCATAGGAAGTACTTGTTGATGATTAGACTTTCCATTGGTCCTCTGCATCATCTTCACCACCATCGGCAGTATCTACTACCTTATTCGGTAATCCCTTGGCTATCGTAATCAGGCCTAATTTAGGGTGTGTATATTGATATAAAACGCGTTTATAGATGGGGTTAAAGCCAATAGAGCGTTTAAGTGTAAAACTAGTTTTTGTCGAATCGATTAATGCAGGAGAAGCTGTACGATCAAAGTAATGAATCACTGCACGATCGATAGGATCTTCTTTCTTATCACGGTTAGACGCTAATGCGGCATAGTAGGCAACATCTTCTTTCGTAAATCCTTCATTTGCCCAAATCATTTCCCCGTGAATACTGATCTTCGCAGTTGTCAGTGTGCCAGTCTTGTCGGAACATAGCACAGACATCGAACTGATATCCTGCAATGCTGGTAATGAGGTTACCACAGCATTGAAGTCTCTTGCCATAGTACCAGCACCAAGTGCCATGGTCACTTGTAAGACTAATGGTAATGCAACGGGTACGGATGCAATAACAATCGACAAACACGAAGCAATCAATTCCCTAATTTTATTTGGAGTGAATTCATTACGACCAAGTCCTTGTACAAAGAAAATGATTAAAACATCAACGACAGCGATAGAGATAATCACTTTAACGGCATGAAGGACTTTCTCTTCGAATAACGAGATCTTTGAACCGGCTTTGTCTTGCATAATTGCAGCTTGTGAACCACCAATTTCAGTGTTTACACCAGTTTTACGTACGACACAGTAAGCTTCACCAGCAACGACCGTAGAACCACAAAGAATAAGGTTGCCGTGATCACTACTTGGATATTTGCGGGGGAGAGGTTCACCGGTTAAGGCAGCGGTATCGATTGAGAGAACATCGCCTTCCAACCATTCGACATCAGCAGGGACAGATGCACCACCCATTAGAAGGATAATATCACCAGGGACAAGAAGTCGAGTAAGAAGTTGAGAAGCGGCTCCATCACGAATGCATGGAATAGTTTGTTCCATCTTTTCTGTCAATGCATCCTATTGACAGATTTAGAGAGAGAGTCAACGAGTGCATCATTCATGAAGAGAAAGGGACTTACCAAACTGTGCTTCGCTTTTAATTCTTCAGTAAAACCAAGGAAACCGTTACTGATAAGAATACCAGCAATAATAGCAAAATCAACAAAAGATTCAACGGCCAATGCGAGAATACAAGCGATTTCAAGCATATACGGCATCACACCAGTGAATTGAGCGAAGAAGAGCCAATACAATGATACATCAATATGAGGAAGTTCATTGAAACCAACTTCAGCATAGAGCTTTTCAGCGTCTGCAGTGGTTAAACCGAGCTTCTTTGCAGGTTGTTTACTACCACCATTCGAAGCAGCTGGGGCAGCTTTCTCTGATCCATCCAGAGAAACAATAATCTCGCTTTCTGACATGATTGTCAATGTCTCCAAGGACAATCACAAAATCAAGATTTAAGAAGTTGAATGGTGAAATTAAAATGTGATGATGAATGGGAAGCATGTTGGATATTTGTTCAATTCAACGGCCGAAAATTTTTTCTTTCCACCTTTTTTCATTTTGAGAGGTGTTTTCAACAGTGAAAATCTCGATATTTTCAGATAAAAAATAAATATTTGTGTTTAAAAAACTGGTTGATTCGATTTCCTGGATAACTCGATTTTTAGCACATAAAGCCTAGTCAGTAGTGGGTATTTTAATAACCTATCTATCCATCCACATGTTTTATGTAGGTGCTTCTGTTGAATCTGTCGTGCTTATCCAAATCATTGTTTCGAAGTTTCGAAGTCCCTTGTACTGATGGAAGCCCAACCATCAATTGGTTACTCGTAAAATGTTGAGCAATAGTGACAAGAGTGGGGTGATCTTTAACGAAAATACGGAAGCGGAAGTTGTTGGAGAGTACTGCGAGAGTCAATGCAAGGGTAAATTCATCGTTGTTACTGGTGCTGCACCGGATGGTATTGGTTATGAAACAACTCGAGTTCTCTGTAAATTTGGCGCGGATGTATTTGTATGTTGTCACACTGAAGAATCATGCAACTCTACTATTCGTAGTATTCAAGGTGCGTTGTCACTGCTTACTAATTTAGAGATCGATGTCCTCTATCTGCTGGATGAATAAATATTCGTAATCCCTTCTGATT
>JACCEA011905985.1_pt1 | contig 11294 bp, 15 predicted proteins | sample 7449851 | NCBI WGS metagenome assembly JACCEA01 (sample SAMN15323453, study PRJNA562643) | freshwater metagenome | isolation source: river surface water | place: USA:Blue River Watershed | collected 2017-08-18 | reverse complement strand
TTTTGCGGCTATGTTCGATGAAACTATATTCTTCAAGTTATTTACTAACCGAGGAAACAAGTTCCTCCGAATAAAATATGAATGTGTTCGTTTCGTGAATAGGATAAACATAGTGACAACAACGAAAACCACAAAAGCTGAAATCTGTTCTGATCTCCCAGATATCATCTTCCATCAGCAATGAATTTTTATCGACACGCCTACAACAGCAATCCAAATTCAAGATTGGCATCTGGGAAAGGGCCAACAGCAGAGCAGCAGCAGCAGCGCTGCCCTTGCTGCCTGCTGCTGCGGGCGCTTGCTGGCTGCTGCTGCTGCTGGCTGCTCTGCTCTGCTCTGCTGGCTGCGCCAATGAATGCAGCACCAGCAAAAGAGCATTTCGCATTTTGGATTTTAGCATATGGATTAGTCATTAGCATTGAATACTTCCTTACTTCCTGGAAGTACATCGTACAGATGGTTTATGATGGCATCCCTAGCGCGCCTAGTTTTTCCAAAATTAGCATTTGCTGAGCTTTGGTGGATACTAAATTTTCTGTCCCATCATGATATGTACTATCTTGGGTCAACATGTAGAACAGCCTTCGTCACTTTTATGCGGGAAAGGACTTTAAGAGCAGGTTACAACGAGAGAAAGCAACGATTACAGGAGCAAGTTGGTGGTGCCACTTGTTACAGCAAGAATTTAATAGATGATGCTAGATTCCTAGCTAAATTATCTTGTCACGAAAAAGTTTTATTAGTCAGTTATCCACGTTCTGGAAACTCATACGTTAGAAAATTGTTGGAATTGGCCACTGGAATTGTTACAGGTAGTGATAGCCGCCCAAATCGGGCCTTGACATCCAGTCTACTTCGGTATGGGTACAAAGGTGAAGGCGTCACTGATCAATCTGTTTGGGTAGTCAAGTCACATTATCCTGAGAGATTAGGATACATTCGTGTGCCTGTAACGAGAGTAATACTAGTGGTTAGAAATCCATTTGATGCGATCGAATCGTATTTTCATATGGGAATGACGAATACGCATGATAAAGTCCTGAGCAGTATGGTAAGACCTGAGTATTGACCATCACCCCCTTAATAATGTTTTGAGGTACCAGGCGTTTGAATCACTGAAAGACATGTGGGGTAGTTTCATTCAGAATGAAGCGGATATTTGGAAAGCATTTCACAACTTTTGGATTGAAAGATTGGGAATATTACCAATATTGATAGTTCGATACGAAGATTTGCTGCAAAATGAAGAAGTGAGATGTGAATATTCCATTTTGTGCTCAATTTTAATTATTTAATACAGATGTGCATGAGGAAGATACTAGAATTCATATCAAATGGGAAGTCACCTACTGGCTCAAACCGATTTTTTCCAAAACAATTATATGGTCAGTTAACACTTTCACAAAACATTGGTCCCGGATATAAACCAAAGAATGTATGTTTTCATTTTTTTCTTCCTGTTACTTTCTCGTGTTTATTGTGTTGTTTTATAGAGAAAAGTGGGGAAAGCATTGTCAAGAATGACTCTCCTGCAAGCAAAAGATATATTATCAAGAGTTGGTCCGTTATACAGTTTGTTCGGTTATGATGTCAGTATATAGACGCATGTTCTTCTCATTTCCTCAATGACATTAATCGTTTTCCCGTAGGTTACTTTAGTGGGAAATGACAGTAGCTCAACAGCGGCCGATGCTTTCATTCAAGTGAACACGCTACCTTGTCATTTTGGGGATCAATGGAGAGGAAAATTGAGTCTAGTTGGTGATGGCAAGGGGCAGATTATTGCGAATGATTTGATAAACATCCGAGATGCCAATGATCCATTTGGAAGGAAAATAACAGAAACTCGCCAAAAACTGACAAACAACGATCTCGACCCATTTGAAACTGATTGATTGAAGTGGTTGTTAATAATACTTCTAATTAATTGTTTATTGCCAGCGCCTTGTTAGGCTGCCTTCTTATAGTTACTTGCCACCCACTGTACATGATGGCGCAAAGCAATAATTTTTCCATATATTGTACAATATACTTCTAATACAATAGTATTTTGTTGATTATTAGCTGTTTTATCATGACGGAGACGAGATGGAAGTAACGGTCAAGAGATTTGTCAATATTTTGCCAGTGATAATTATATTTGCCAGCCTAGTCCATCAACGGACCGCTCGATTCATCGGCATCAGTACCATTGTGTTCCTACTTATGGAATCGCGTGGTATCTTCTCCGAACAACTTTTTGACAACGCAGTTTTGTGGAGTTTAACACCTGCAGGACTTTTGCTGTGTTCTTCAGTGTCAGAGCACTGGCTGCATGTGGGAATACAGATTATTGTATGTGGGATTTCATTACATTTCCCCCAATTATTTGACCGGAACTTTAAAAATCTATTTTATTCTATTTTTTATCTCGTTGTAATTTTTTATCTCTTTCCGAGTAAATCCCTTTCATGTATATTCCTAACTGTTACAAGATTGTCAGTTCTTCACTTACGATCGAAGCTGTCTACGCACGATACGATTCTTGTAATAACATCCTTAAGTTTAATCTTTGCTCATCTGTACCATCTTTTAATTACATCAAATTCTCAAATTCATTGGGAGGATATCTTTTCGGCAACGACGTGCATTGTTGTATTTGAGGTTGCATTTACGAATTTGTTATTGATGATAATTGTGTCGCATGTTCTGACGGTGATTATGCATGCTAAAAGTGGTTGGATGACAAAATTATCGAAATCAGCAATAAATCTGCATTTTAGCAGCAGCATACTTGTAAGGATTGGAATATTTGTAATGGTCGTTTTGTTCATAAGCCTCTTCGTAGTAATTCCGATGTTAACGCACATATTGACGGTCAATCCTTTCGTATGGCTGGGGATGCTGTATCAATTGAATGACTTAATTGCAGTATATTTCACATCATACTGGGTTGTAGTAATTTGCCTCTTTGTGATGTTGGCTAATTGGTCTATGAAGAGCTCACAATTAACAAAGACACAAGGTAGAAAGATCTTTCATGGTCTTATGTTGTTAATGTTTGTTCCGGCTTTGCTTACCTCTTCAAGCATTCCATTTGTCAATCTCTGTTTGGGAGGAGCTTTGTGCATCTTTGTTATGATTGAATTTATTCGGTTGTACATCTTGCAAGGTGATACAATTGTGATAAATCAATACTTTGAATTATTTGTCACTGGGAGTGAGGCGAATGCTGGACATGCCATTATTTTGTCCCACATATCGTTGCTCATGGGCTGTGCTTCGTCAATATGGTATTCTGGAATAATGGATTCCCCACTGGTAAAAATGGATGAGGTGAGCGAGGTATTAATACCGTTCTCTGGACTTCTTACTGTTGGGATCGGTGATTCCGCAGCAGCTGTGGTTGGGTCGTCGATTGGAAGAAGAAAGTGGTTGAACTCCAATAAAACAATAGAAGGATCTGTTGCTGCATATTTTTCGATGCTTGCTTTTTCATTTTTGATACAATTTTATAAAACCGGAGAATTTGTTTCTGGGAAGCCTTTGTTCCTACTCTGCGGTCGATTATTTTTAGTAACATTGGCTGAAGTGTTTGTGGAAAGTAATGACAATATAAGTTTACCATTATATCTCATGATAATTACCATCTAAGATAGCGAAATTGAGTAAATAATAATTAAAGCGGAACTGATGAAATTTGAGTGAATATTGTAGTTTTATATTGAAACGTACACATATACAACAATGCTTACAGACACTATGAACACTATCACTTCTTTTGGGAGATGTTTCTTTCACTTTTTGAAAAAGAAATTTGCGATCCCACCTTCATCACTACCACCATACAAATTTGCCTCTAACTCATCTCGTTTGTCTTCAACCGTCAATACTCTGCCAGTTCTTGCATTTTGGCAAACAATATAAACATATTCATCCGATTTCATTCGATCAGACACTTCCGCCCATACGTGAACTTGACCTTTATCACCCTTGATATTAAATCGAATTCTCAATCTGTTACTGCCATCTTCAGCAACATATTTATATGAATCGATGTGGTTTCTACGACCTTCAGTGTTGCGTCCCGAGTCTCTGCCAAAAGCTTTCATATTGGATCCTACCACATTCATAATCTACAAAATCATCTTCAATAACCAAAAATGAAATTTATCAACAAAACTTACATCTTCGTTATACTGCAACTTCTCAAACGCTTCCGAGAAAAGACTATTTGGGTTCATTCTTCCAGGGAAAAGTTCTTTCGCAGTGAAAAAAATACAAACACCACCCGCAGCAAGAAGCATCAGTCTCATGAAGAGAGTTCCATAAAATGCAACCTGTAATATTTTTAAACTAATTTATTGTCTAAAATAAAAGTCTGGATATCTACCTTTTGCCCGGCAGTTTTAGGTTCGTAGTCATCATATTCATCGTCATCGAATCGAACAACTTTATTGTCGCCAGACTTCACTTCAGTTTGTGGTGGATTTCCTTGTTCATGCTTCTCAACGTTATTTGAAAGGTTTCTGAAGGATGGTAAAGCTCTTCTGACAAACGCACGATTGTTCTTTACAATCAGCGTCCCTAATTGACGACATGTTCCAACGAACTGGACCTTACCTACCAAAACACGGGATACAGAAATCATGCCTGGAAATGAGAGTTCACTACAATGCAAAGAAATCAAACTATTGTCGCTTCAGAACCAACCGGTTTACGATTGCATTTATTTCCATCGAACAATGGACTTATTAGCTACCTCATCTGGCATCAGCCTCTGGAGTCGCCAGAGCAGTCCGCCGGCGTCACCCACTCATTTTCACACCAGAGAAGGGCCCTAAATAAGCTTATTTTCACTGCTATATTTAAAAGTACCCATCCTTATTAGGCCTTGTAATACCAAATACAGCGTTCGCCGGGGGCGTGAGAACAAAAATTATAGAAGTACGAAGTATTTGAGGTGTGGTGTTGTGGTGTAAAGCTACATAGTGTCATTATCCATTCATATCATCAGCATTATACTGTATATTATAGTTCATATTATAGTACCGTTGAAAATTTTAGTTGTTATTTAGTATGATTAATTGATTAATGGTCTAAGATGGAACTCACTCCTCTGCCAGTCACAACAGGAAGCTACCGCCACCATTATCAGAGTCTATCTACATCAAGAGAGGATTTCCCTGATGTGGATAATGAAGGGCAGGATGACTTAGATCGATCTCCCATCCCCTCTGATGGTGTACTTTTGATACCGAAGTCATTGGCAATGGGGATAACCGGTATTATCATAGTAATGTGTGCGGTTGCCTATTATTTAGCATCGGAAATCTCCACATCAAAGCCAATTTTGGAAGCGGCATGGTCTTCCCGTGCATCTCCATTTTCAACTATTGACCCAGATTCATTGGGTTTCATTCCTATGGATAGACCGGATATCTCCAAACCGGGGCCTATTTTCGGTGATTTGTTAAATAGAAAAGTTCCATTACCCACGAACAGTTGGTATGAGAACCTTTTATTAGGTTTCCAAAATAATCGTGCAGAGAATAAAGTATTTCAAGTTCCTTATATTATCGATACAGGTGGACCTATTCCTGGTGTTCGTACTCATTCTTGTCATGTTCAAGCGAACAATCGCGCAGTAATGGTAAGTGTCGTTTCGCTCTTTGATATTATTGTTCTAAAACTATGAGATTGCAGATGAATTACGATACAGCGAATGGGTTGACCCTTGGGGCAGTTGAATCATTCTATCAACAGCACCATATACATTCCCAAGGAACTCCGGCTATTAGTAAACTTGCAATTGAATTGGAATGGTCCAATAACAAAAATCAAAGTATGAGAGCTCCTATTGTTCGGGGATCACCTTATACTAGTATGATCTACATGAACACATCTCCAAGATTATTTGCAGACAGACATTTAAAAGGAGGTATAATTGTGGATGGGGATGGTGCTGGAGGTGAGAAGATTTTAGTATGCGGCAAAGAAAGAGGAATATTTACCAATATACCTGTTCGTGCTGAAAGAGAATTGCGTATCGAGTTTGATACATCTGATATGACTTGGTTGGTCTTTTTATCGGAGCCAATCGAATTTATTTGCAGTAGCTTTGATGCTGATCTCGATATGGAACGACGCGGTATTACTCTGCCACCAGGTGTTGTAAGCGATGAAACGTCCTTTTTGGATTTGAAAGCTACTACTCCAATGGAGTTGGGCATGGTGCGCATTGCTTTGTCGAACAATTGTACTCACGGTCAGAATGTGGAATGTAAGGAAATTATTCACTTTCATTTTAATACTAAAACCTAACTTTCTTGTGGGTTTTAGACTGTGGCCCAGCGCGTCTACCAAGAGACCAAAGGGTGTATGAGAGGATTTTGCGCCTTCATTCTGATGTATATCCAACTGGTAAGTTGTGATTTTGGCTTTATTGGTGTTGGTTTATTATGTTTAAATATTCTGAAGCCAAAGCCGACATAGAATTTACTTTTCCGGTTGAATCAGCGGATGAAGAAGAACTCAGATTAATATTCAATTGGCGTCCCAAATTTATGTCTCGGATTAAGCAATACCAAAGCTTGGACAGTTTTGATGCAGATCATAATTTTATTAATAATACAGACGTGGAACGCAACGAGCTGTTGATGTTTGCTCTACCACATCATCAGGAACGCATGCGACCTATACCAGGATCTTCAAATTTTGTTCTCGAATCAGGATGTATGCCGACAATTCACGGAGTTGCGTGCCCAGTAAGTAGGTTTCAGTAAATGTCGCCTTAATCAATAATCTCTATCATCTATAATAAGGCTCTAGGTGAATCATGGTCACTGGTTGAACATCTTCATCGTACAAGTTTCCATGCCACTTTTGATATCCGCGAAGAAATGCATGATGCTATCATTGAAGCAGCAAAAGTGGATTTGAAATGGAAAATTCCTCAAAACTATATGGCTGGCGCTGGAGATACATATTTTTCTGGAAAACTGCTCGCTCGCTTGTCTCGAGTATTGCTGATTGCAGAAGAGGTAGGTCTGCGTCAGACATCAGAATTTCAAGATGCTTTGGATCATTTACGTAGTGGTGTCGAGATTTGGTTGAATGGTTCAGCCCAGTCCATATTCCTGTATGATCGCTCATGGGGTGGATTGATGATGTGTGGGTGTGATTATGGCTACGACTTTGAAAGAAGAGTCGGATATTGTAAAAACCAACTTCCAAATTGTCCCGCTTTGGTAGACATGGGTCAAAATTTTGGGGCAGGGTTTTATAATGATCACCATTACCACTTTGGTTATCACATATATGCAGCTGCTGTTTTATCGAAGTTTGATCCTAAGTGGGGAAAAGAATGGCACCAACATGTACTATTGTTAGTTCGCGATATTGCAAATCCGTCTGACGAAGATCCCTTTTTCCCAACTTGGCGCCATAAAGATTGGTAATTATAACTGGTTGATATTGTATGAATTTATTCAATCGCACTTTCATAGGTATCTAGGCTTTTCTTGGGCAAGTGGAGTAGTTACGATCGGTGGTGTTCCATATCCTAATGGTAGAAACCAAGAAAGTGTTTCAGAGGCTATTGCCGCTTATGAGGCTGTCGCACTTTACGGCGATGTGATGACAGGGATATATGCAACGAGTAATGAAAAGTCCGAACTTGCATTGCTAGACAGTTCATTACGAATGCGTGATATGGGGCGATTGTTGATGGCAACAGAGGTGAGATCAGCAAAAACTTATTGGCATGTTCAAGCGCCCAACACCCTTGGAGTTTCGAGAATATATCCGGACATCTACGAACCGAAAGTTGTGGGTATGATTTGGTCGATGCTTGCTCAAGAACAGACTTGGTTCGGTAATGAACCATGGAAAAGTTATGGAATCCAGGTTAGTGACCGAATGCTTACATTACTGAAGATTAATTTGTTTTAGCTTTTGCCAGTAACGGTTGCGGCGGAACTCCGAGATGATGTTGGATGGGTTGCTGAAATGTTGCCGTACCTACAGGAGTCATGCTTTACCGATCCTGTTTGTACTCGTGAAGGATGGAGCATCGTTATTTTTACGTCCATGGCAGCCACTGGCAAATGGAAAGAAGCGTGGGATGGTGTACGCTCCTTAGATCCTTTGGTATTCGAATCTGCAGGGGGAAATGGTCACTCTCTCACTAACACTTTGTGGTATATTGCATCGAGACCTCCTGTGCCAATTAATATATACTGATTTTTCCAAAATAATCCATTTATTCTCGCACAATTATCGTGGTACTAAATTTACAACTGTTCAATTGTTGTTACAAAATCAGCTATCTAATTCTAATAGTGCTGAAGTACATCAACGTTGTTCTAAATAATTTTATCATCATTTTTCCAGTGGAAAGTAAACAAGAAGCAGAAAATTGGAATTTATTTCAGTCTCAACATGAAACGTCATTCAAAAAATAATCAATTTGAACAGTTCGCATTTACTTCAACTGGGTAGAAACTACTTTAAAGCTCCTCTTCGGTGGTACTGACGCTTTTGCGGTTGAATCCTTTGGATTGGAGCAATTCGTGAATACCATCAGTCGACATCTATGGACAATTAAAACTTGAATAACGCGACAAGAATATTCGTAGTCCAACAAACACTTACACCAGAGAGGTCAATTTGCTCCACGAGATTGCCATCATCATCGCGAATAAACAAATCGGGATTTCTACCACCAATGAAGGTTACCTTGACATTATGATAGTTGTCTGCATGACCAGGCTAAATTAAAAGAATAGAATTAGTTCATGTGCGGAATTCGTAGACAAATGCGAACCTCTTTCAGAAAGCGCCTGACTTCAGGCAGACGATTTAATTTTCATCCGCTGCAGGAGACAATCTCCGCCTGCAAAGCCAGCAAAGAAGACAATGTGGCAAGAAAAGTAAGTATTCCAAATAAGGCTCTCATTTTACAGTCAAAGCTAATATTCCAATGCTTTCTAATTTTTTATTACAATACAATAAAATTATAGCAAAATAGAATGCCAATGATGTAAAGTTCGCCCAAATTTTATTATTACTGTGCTGCTGATGGTTATTATTTGGTATTCACAAAGCTGCGAGGTGGCTGCAGCAGCGCACAGGCTCGCACGCCACAGGCCGCAGCGCAGGGCACAATACGCAGAGAACACTCTTTGTATTGTACCATCTATGTACAGAAGTTTATTATTGTAGAATAAACACAAGTTAGCTCATCAATAAAGCATGAAGCACAATGCGTACACAATCGATCTAATTGCATAGCGTTTCAGAAGGATACACATGGTGGTATGGAGTATGGATTGTGTGCAGATGAGTGGACTTTTTTCGCTGAAGGTGGCGCTCATGTAGTATTGGTGTACATTGGTGAATTGTGTCAATTGTCTGGCATGGTCTTACGGATTCCCAAGATTACAATCGACCATGGATGCAAGTCCGTCAAAATCCCATCACATTCATTGGACGAGGAAAGAAAAATAAATGTTAACTTCGTTGAATATTCCATGAAAACATGGTTCAAACCATCCCAGATTCCATCCACTACAATTATCGATTTGGCGGTAGAGTTCACTGAGAAAATCGCGGTAAAGATTGAGTCATTACGCCCAGAAGGACGAAAAGATGATTCCGTTCTAGTGCTTGATCGAATTGGATACCTTGAGAGTAATCTGTTCAGGTTGAATTCCTGCCATCCCTCCATAGTTATCTGTCCAACAAGTGGAGTGTCCCTTAACTATCACATGGAAATTTCAGTCGAATTCAAAGTTAAGAGCGGTTTGACTAGTGTTTCTCCATTTCTTTTGACAAACCAGTATTGTCAAATCAAGTATCGAATGGGTAGATTTAATCTAATGCAGCACTACAAAGAGGCAGTTTCAAGAATGAGTCAAAATAAGACTGTTTCATGGGGATTGTTTGAGGAACCTTCCTCTTATAATCCGCGCGATATTTGCTCTGGGGAAGATATTCGCATTAGAAAAGCAATTGATGCATTGTTGCAAAATCCTCAAAACAATTTGCGGGTGTTGGTCGATGGAGTTCATGTTTTTGGGTGGAATAAATCTTGTACAATGGATGAACTAAACCAACATTTAATACAAACAAGTAATGGTGGTTTCACAATCGATCGCTTTACATCTTTGCTCATTGATGTTGTTTGCAAAGAAGAAAGCTTTCCTCGACTGGAGTCTATGCAAGCTTTAGATTGTTTAGACTCGGAAGGTGCTAAAGTATTATTTGATCGTGGCGTTGAATTGTCAAATGGCAATACTGTTCATTTTATCCAAGAACTACAGAAAACGTTGGGTTCTCCGTTGGATATGACATGCAATAGAGTAGATTATTTAGACAATTTATTTGGGAAATGTCTGATAAGCGAAGATGATCATGAAATAGAAATTGTACAAGGTAAATTTAAAAGTGCGTTGGCTATAGTTGAAGACATGTCATTGTCACAAATACTCAATTCTTTGAGAATATTAATGATGGGATACGTAGCGAAAGATGCTAGTATAATTATCGCGATGGAACTCGATGATTCCGCCAACAATGAAATGCATTGTCGATATCAAACGCACGTTATTGATGTTGGTGCCAAGCCTGTAGAAAAATTTGCATATCGAGCAGACAAAGACTTAATCATTTGTAAAACCGTTTGTGAGCATGGGTATGCAAAGACCTTCGCATAATGATATGTTCCTGCAGTAACATGGTGATGTCATAATTCAAAATGGAAGTTGTTATAATAGATAAGTTGCAAATTTAACATATAGTGACCGTTACTTTTTATTTTTCTCCACCCACTGTGAAATATGTTGGACACTGGATCTTGCAGTATCGTGTCGCTTGCGATCCGTTGTCTTTGAGCTATATAACTCCATTTTTTGCGTGACAATCGGACATATCCTACTCCAGTTATTGAGGTAATGCTCATGAATATCAAATAAAATTTGGTCGCATCCAGTTACATTTGCACTACCAGCTTTAAAGTAGTCAACCATCGCAAATTCGATTGAATTGAATAATACTTCAGCATCGTAATGTTCGCTTTGAATCAAGGATTTCTCATTCTTCGAGTAACCAGGTTCATTGTAGTATGGATCCTTCGTAAAAATTAAGAAAAGTATTGAATTCAACACTTGTGTTAGATTTGAGGTCTTCGGATCCCATGGTTCACCACTCCATGTTCCAAGGAGGGAAAGACAAACTTTACCACATTGATATAAATTGGGATTAAACCTCACCGTACCTCTTCCTGTTGTAAGAAAAGTTACTTTCGGGCTGAT
>JACCEA012053438.1_pt1 | contig 11297 bp, 10 predicted proteins | sample 7449851 | NCBI WGS metagenome assembly JACCEA01 (sample SAMN15323453, study PRJNA562643) | freshwater metagenome | isolation source: river surface water | place: USA:Blue River Watershed | collected 2017-08-18 | reverse complement strand
CGGCCGAGGCCAAGGCCCTGCGCCGCGAGGTGCACCTGGTGCTGCGCCAGGTGAGCAGCGACTACGAGCGCCTGCAGTTCAACACCGTGGTGTCGGGCGCGATGAAGCTGCTCAACGCGCTGGACGGCTTCAAGTCCACCGCGGCCACCGACGCCCCCGTGCTGCGCGAAGGCGCCTCGGTGCTGTTGCGCGTGCTGTACCCGGCGTGCCCGCACCTGACCCACGGCCTGTGGGAAGACTTGGGCTTGGCCGCGGCGCTGGGCGACCTGCTGGACGCCCCTTGGCCGCAGGTGGACGAGGCCGCGCTGGTGCAGGACGAGATCGAGCTGATGCTGCAGGTGAGCGGCAAGCTGCGCGGCAGCATCAAGGTGCCCGCGGGGGCCGACAAGGCCGCCATCGAGGCCGCGGCCTTGGCCTCGCCTGATTTCCTGAAGTTCAGCAACGGCGCAGCGCCGAAGAAGGTCGTCGTGGTGCCGGGCCGCCTCGTGAACGTGGTGCTGTGATGCAGCGCCGCGCGCTGCTGGTGGGTGGGGCTGCCGCGGGCTTGGCCGGGTGCGGCTTCGCCCCGCGCGGCGCGCCGCGTTTCGAGTTCGAGCGCCTGGCGCTGGTGGGCTTTGCCAGTCCGTCGCCCGTGCGCGACGCCCTCGTGCGCGCCTTGGGCAGCTTGCCGGTGCAGGTGGTGGCCGCGCCGCAGTCGCAAGTGGTGCTCGAGGTCCAGCGCGAAGAGCACAGCAAGGTGGCGGTGGCCAGCACCGCTGCCGGCCAGGTGCGCGAGTGGCAGCTGCTGCTGCAGCTGGAGTACCGCGTGACCACCCCCGGCGACGAATTGCTCTTGCCCACCACCCAGTTGCGCCTGACGCGGGACCTGACCACCACCGAGGCCATCGCCTTGGCCAAGGAGCGCGAAGAGGCCGAGCTGCGCCGTGCCATGGTGCAAGACGCCGTGGCCCTGTTGATGCGCCGGCTCGCGGCCGTCAAACCCAGCCGCTGATCGCGGGGTCATGCAGCTCAAGCTCGAAGGCCTCGCAGCCCACCTCCAGCAAGGCCTGAAGGGCGCCTACACCGTCTGGGGCGACGAGGCCCTGCTGGCCCAAGAGGCCACGGACGCCATCCGCGCCGCGGCCCGGGCGCGCGGTTACACCGAGCGCCAGGTCTTCACCGTGGCGGGCGCCCATTTCGACTGGAGCGCGGTGCAGTCGCAGGCCAGCTCCTTGTCCTTGTTCGCCGAGGCGCAGATCGTCGAGCTGCGCATCCCCGGCGGCAAGCCGGGCAAGGACGGCGGCGAGGCCTTGCAGCGATTGTGCGAATCGCTCGGCCCCGAGCTGTTGCTGCTGGTGAGCTTGCCGCGCCTGGACAAAACGCAGCTCGAAAGCGCTTGGTTCCGCGCCCTGGATGGCGCCGGCGTGACCCTGCGGGCCGACCCCATCGAACGCCGCGCCCTGCCGCAGTGGCTCGCGCGTCGCGCGCACCAACTCGGCCTGCAATTGGCCGAGGGCGAGGCCGGGCAGCAGGCCTTGCTGCTCTTGGTCGAGCGCGTGGAAGGCAACCTGCTGGCGGCCCAGCAAGAGCTGGAAAAGCTCGCCTTGCTGCGGCCCGGCGGCGTCTTGGACCTGGCCACCATCGACCAGGCCGTGACCGACGTGGCCCGCTTCGAGGCCGGCCAGCTCAGCGAGGCGCTGTGGGCCGGCGACTTGGCCCGCACCCTGCGCCTGCTGGACGCCTTGCAAGCCGAAGGCGAGGCCGCTGTGCGCCTGCACTGGCTGCTGGCCGATGACGTGCGCGCCCTGCGCCGCGCTGCCCACGCCAAGGCCGGCGGGGCACCGCTGCCCATGGCTTGGCGCGAGGCCCGCGTGTGGGGCCAACGCGTGCAGGTGCTGGAACGGGCCTTGCCGCGCATGAGCCCCAAATCCCTGGACCTGCTGGTGCAGGCGGCCAGCTTGGTGGACGGCCTGTGCAAGGGCCTGCGCGCCCCGGGTTGGCCCGAGGACGCCTGGGCGGCATTGCGCCAGTGGGTGCTGATGATCCACGCGGCCCAGCGCCCGGCCAAGGCGCCGCGGTTACATCTGGTCGCCTGAGCTATCGTTGGCCCGCATCGGGGCGCGGAGGCACGCATGGGACACAAGGCGCAGGGCTGGTTACGCACGGGCATGATGGGCTTGTGCTGGGCGCTGATGGGCGGGTTCGTACCGGTGGCCCTGGCCGCTCCTTTGGTGGTGCAACTGCGAGACCGCCAAGGCGCCCCGGTGGCCGGCGCGGTGGTGGGCCTGGAGCGGGCCGGCGAAGCCAAGTTAGCCAAGCCCGGCACGCGCGCCGAGATGGGCCAGCGCGACCGCCAGTTCGAGCCCCGCTTGCTGCCGGTGCAAACCGGCACCGAGGTGCAATTCCCGAACTACGACAAGGTGCGGCACCACGTCTACTCGTTCTCGCCCACCAAGCCGTTTGAACTGAAGCTGTACCTGGGCCAGGCCGCGCCGCCGGTGAAGTTCGACAAGAGCGGCATCGTGACCATGGGCTGCAACATCCACGACCAAATGAGCGCCGCCATCGTGGTGCTGGACACCCCGAATTTCGCCATCAGCGACGCCCAGGGGCGCGTGCGGTTCGAACAAGGGGGGCAGGTCTTGCGCGCCTGGCATCCCAAGCTGACCGATGCCGCTTTGCTGGCGCAGCCGGCCAAGCCGGAAGGCGGCACCGTGGAATGGGTGCTGCCTCTGTGAGTCGTCGCCCGGCGTTCCTGGATCTGTCGCGCCTGCAAGGGCGCATCGTGGCCCTGTTTTTGGGCCTGCTGTTGCTGATTCAGATTGCGACGTTTGGGTTCGTGCGGCAGGCACTGACCCACCAGACCGAGCGCAGCATCGGTCGCGAACTCGACACCGGTGAGCGCGTGCTGCGCACCCTTCTGCAGCAGCAAGCGGTGCGCAAAACCGCCTCGGTCGAGTTGCTGGCCCAGGACTACGGCTTTCGATCCTCCTTGGCGCAAGGCTTGAACACCGAAGAGGACGTCGAAACCTTGCGCGACGTGCTCGACAACCACGGCAAGCGCATCGCGGCTGACGTGTCTGCCTACTTCGACGTTGGCGGCCGCATGGTGGCGGCCAGTGGCGATGCGGAGGCCCTGCTCAGCGTGCAAATGCCGGAGATCGGCCCAGACTCGTTGCAAATCGCCGTCGTGCAAGGACAACCTTTTCAGCTGGTGAAGGTGCCGGTGGCGGCCCCCGTGGTCATTGGGCACGTGGTGATGGGCTTTCGCCTGGAGCGCGGCCTCTTGGTGCAGTTGCAGGATCTGACGGGCGTAGAGGGGGTGCTGCAGGTCAATGGCCTGCGGGGCGCAGGCCGTGCGGTGCCCTTGAAAGACGAGCATCTGACGTTGTTGCCGCAGGCGGAGGCGCTGCCCCAGCAAACGGACCGAGTTGGCATGCTGGACAGTGCCGAGGGGCAGTTGCGGGCCCGCTGGATTCCCTTGCTGTCCACGACACCGCCCGACCAGGGGCCGGGGGTGCGTGCCTTGCTGTGGGTGTCTTACCGCAGCGCTGTGGAGTCCTACCAATATCTGCAATGGGTGCTGCTGGCGCTCAACACCCTGGGCGTGCTGGGCTTTGCGGTCGGTGCCGTGTTCACGGCGCGGCGGGTGAGTCGCCCCATCCAGGGCTTGGTCCGCTCGGCCGAGCGACTTGGCGAGGGCGACTACGAAAGTCCCATCACGTCGTCGTCCCGGCTGGGCGAGGTCAAGGACCTGGCCCAGGCCTTTGAGCGCATGCGCCTGGGCATCCGCGACCGCGAGCGCCAGGTGCAGCGGCTCGCGTTTTGGGACTCGCTCACCGGTTTGCCCAACCGCGTGCAGTTTCTGCAGCGTCTGCAACCGCTGCAGCCCACGGGCTTGCTCATGCTCAACCTGGACCGCTTCAAGCACGTGAACGACGTGCTCGGCCGCGACGTGGGCGACCAACTGCTGCAACAGGTGGCGCAGCGCCTGCAGGCCTGCGTGGGCCCCGAGGTGCTTCTGGCCCGGGTGGGGGGCGACGAGTTCGCGATTGCGCTGCCCGGCGGTGAAGAAGCCCCAGCGCTGGCTTTGGCGCACCGCGTGCTGGAAGCGTTCGAGCAGCCCGTGAGCCTGGGTGCGCAAACCGTGGACGTGGGCGCGGGCATCGGCATCGCGCTGGCGCTGCGCCACGCGCGCGACCCCGAGGGGCTGGTGTCGCGCGCCGAGCAGGCCATGCACGCGGCCAAGCGCTCTCAGCTGGGCGTCAAGGTGTACGACGACAGCCTGGACGAGCGCAGCCGGGCGTCGCTCGGTCTGCTGTCCGAGCTGCGCCAAGCCGTGGAGCACGACGAACTGCGCCTGTACCTGCAACCCAAGCTGAATTTGAAGACGCGCCGGGTGGAGGGCGCCGAGGCCTTGGTGCGCTGGCAGCACCCGGTGCGCGGCCTCGTGCCGCCGGGGCTGTTCATTCCCTTCGCCGAGCAAACCGGGTTCATCCGAGAGCTGTCGCGCTGGATGCTCATCGAGTCGCTGCGCTTTGCGGTGCAGGCGCGCCAGCAGGGCGAGCCCCTGCGCATCAGCGTCAACCTGTCCACCCGCGACCTGCTCGACGCCGACCTCCCCGGGAAGATTCAAGGTTGGCTGAGCGCCGAGGGCGGCGACCCCGAACTGCTCTGCCTGGAGATCACCGAGAGCGCCATCATGGACGACCCCACGCGGGCCTTGGCCACCGCCAAGGAGCTGTCGCAGCAGGGCTTCAAGCTGTCGATCGACGACTTCGGCACTGGCTATTCCTCGCTGGCTTACCTGAAGCAGCTGCCGGTGCAAGAGCTCAAGATCGACCAGAGCTTTGTGTTCGGCATGGAGGCCGACGAGGGCGACCGCGAAATCGTGCGCTCCACCATCAACCTGGCGCACAACCTCAAGAAGGCGGTGGTGGCGGAGGGCATCGAAACCCAGGGGGCGCTCGACCTCTTGGCCGGCATGGGCTGCGACGAGGCCCAGGGCTACTTCATTGCCAAACCCATGCCCGCCGCCCAGTTCTTGGACTGGGCCCGAGCGCGCGCATTGGCGGCCCCGGCGGACTGATCAGCCGTCGCGCTCTTCCACGGCCTCGGCCAGCGCCAGCAGCCCGGCCCGCACCGTGGCCATGCGCACGTCTTGCCGGTTGCCCGGGAACTGCTCGCGCCACACGCGCAGCAAGCGGCCGCCGTGCGCCAGCGCCAACCACACCGTGCCCACCGGCTTGCCCTCGCTGCCGCCCGTGGGGCCGGCGATGCCGGTGACGGCCAGCGCCCAGTCCAGCGGTGCGTGCGCCAGCAGCCCGCGTGCCATGTGGCCCGCCACGGCCTCGCTGACCGAGCCGTGCAGTGCGATCAGCGCCGGCGGCACGCCCAGCAGCTCGGTTTTGGATTGGTCGCTGTAGCTGATCACGCCGCGCTCGAACCACTGACTGGAGCCCGACAGCGAGGTGCAGGCCGCGCCGATCAAGCCGCCCGTGCAGCTCTCGGCCACGCCCATGCACTCTTTGCGGCGGATCAGCGCCACGGCGATGCGTTGGATCAGGTCGGTGTCGTCGTTGAACATGGCTCAGCTCCACCAGGCCACCAGCAGGGCCCACACCAGAAGGGTACAGCCGGCGGCCACGAAGTCGTCCACCAAGATGCCCCAGCCTTGCGCCCAGCCGATGGGCGCGCCGCGTTCGAGCTTGAACAGCCGGTCGGCCCAGCCCACCGGGCCGGGCTTGGCGGCATCGAAGAAGCGGAACAGCCCGAACAGCGCCGCTTGTTGCCACAGCACCGGGGTGTTGGCCACCCACAGCACCAGCCAAAAGGCGAGCACTTCGTCCCACACGATGCTGCCGGGGTCGGCCACGCCCAGGTGCTGGGCGCAGCGCGTGCAGGCCCACACGCCCAGCAACGTGCCCAGCAGCACGACCCACCCCCAAGGCTGCGGGCCGAAGAAGCGCTCTGCCGCCAAGAACGCCGCCCAGGCCCACAAGGTGCCCACGGTGCCCGGGGCCTTGGGTGCCAGCCCGGCGCCCAGGCCCAGCGCGATCCAGCGCGCAGGGTGACGGGCCATGAAGGCGAAGGTTGGGCGGGCGATCACGGCGTGCGGAAGTGGTCGAAGCTGGCGCCCGGCGCGGGCACGGTCTGCCCCGCGGCGTCCACGCAACGCAGGCCGGGCTCGGCCGTGATGCGGCCAATGCGGGTGACGGGCGCGTGGGCGCGCTGGGCGGCCTCGCGCACGGCGGCGTCGCGGTCGGCCGGGGCGGTGAATACCAGTTCGTAGTCGTCGCCCCCGGTGAGCGTGCACAGGCGCTGCAGCGCCAGGGATTGGGCGGCGAGGTGAGCGCTGCGCGGCAAGGCGTCCGCCTGCAACTCCGCGCCGACGCCGGAGGCGCTGAGCACGTGGCCCAAGTCGCCCAGCAAACCGTCGGAGACGTCGATGGCGCTGGTGGCCAGGCCGCGCAGTTCCAGCCCCAGGGCCACGCGTGGGGTGGGGCGCTCCATGCGCTGCCTAGTGGCCGCGAAGGCCTCGCCCGCCAGCGCCACCGTGCCGCGGAAGGCCTCCAGCGCCAGCCGAGCGTCGCCCAACGTGCCGCTGACCCACAGCGCGTCGCCCGCCTGGGCGCCGCTGCGCAGCAATGCCTGCCCCACTGGCGCCTCGCCCATGGCGGTGATGCACAGGTTCAGCGGGCCGGCCGTGGTGTCGCCGCCGGCCAAGGCCACGCCGTGCGCGTCCGCCAGGGTGAAGAGTCCGCGTGCAAACGCCTCCAGCCACGCGGCGTCGGCCCGAGGCAGGGCCAGCGCCAAGAAGATGGCGCGCGGCGTGGCGCCACAGGCGGCGAGGTCGCTCAGGTTCACGGCCAAGGCCTTGTGGCCCAGGGCCTCGGGGTCGACGGTGGACAGGAAGTGCCGGCCCTCGACCAGCATGTCGGTGCTCACCAGCCAGTGCTGGCCCGGCGTGGGCGCGAGCACCGCGCAGTCGTCGCCAATGCCACGCACAAGGCCCGTCGCGGGCCGGTCGAAAAAGCGACGGATCAGTTCGAATTCACCGAGGGCCATACCGGCATGCGGGCTTGGCATGAAAGAAGGCCGGCATCGTAGGGGCTTGCGGCAAACTCAGCCCTCCCTCGCGAACCCCTGCGCCCACGCCATGCCCACGAACGAAGAACAACGCGCCCAACTCCGCCAAGCCGCCCTGGAGTACCACGAGTTCCCCACCCCAGGAAAGCTGGCGATCTCAGCCACCAAGTCGCTGGTGAACCAGCGCGACCTGGCTTTGGCGTACTCGCCCGGCGTGGCCGCGGCCTGCGAGGCCATCGTCGAAGACCCGTCGTCGATCTTTCGCTACACCTCGCGCGGCAACTTGGTCGCCGTGGTCACCAACGGCACCGCGGTGCTGGGCTTGGGCGACATCGGCCCCGAGGCCGCCAAGCCGGTGATGGAGGGCAAGGCGGTGCTGTTCAAGAAGTTCGCCGGCATCGACGTCTTCGACATCGAGCTGCGCGAGCGCGACCCCAAGAAGCTGGTCGAAATCATCGCGGCCATGGAGCCCACGTTCGGGGGCATCAACCTCGAAGACATCAAGGCGCCCGACTGCTTCGAGGTCGAGCGTGCGCTGCGCTCCCGCATGAACATCCCGGTCTTCCACGACGACCAGCACGGCACCGCCATCGTGGTGGGCGCGGCCCTGCTCAACGGGCTGAAGGTGCTGGGCAAAAAGCTGGACGAGATCAAGCTGGTCACCAGCGGCGCGGGGGCCGCTGCCCTGGCCTGTTTGAACCTGCTGGTGAAGCTGGGTGTGCCGCGGCGCAACATTTGGGTGACCGACTTGGCCGGGGTGGTTTACGAGGGCCGCACCGAGCTGATGGACCCGGACAAGATCCAGTTCGCCCAAAAGACCGACGCGCGCAAGCTGGCGGAGGTCATTCAAGGAGCGGACGTTTTCTTGGGGCTGTCGGCTGGCGGCGTGCTCAAGCCTGACATGGTCAAGGCCATGGCGCCTCGGCCGCTGATCTTGGCCCTCGCCAACCCCACGCCGGAAATCCTGCCCGAGGAAGTGGCCGCGGTGCGCGACGACGCCATCATGGCCACCGGCCGCAGCGACTACCCGAACCAGGTCAACAACGTCCTGTGCTTCCCCTACATCTTTCGGGGCGCGTTGGACTGCGGGGCCACGACCATCACCGATGAGATGGAAGTGGCGGCGGTACACGCGATTGCCGAATTGGCCCAAGCGGAGCAGAGCGAGGTGGTGGCCGCGGCGTATGCCGGCGCCAGCTTGAGCTTCGGGCCCGAGTACCTGATCCCCAAGCCGTTCGACCCGCGGCTGATGATGCGCATCGCGCCGGCGGTGGCCAAGGCCGCCATGGAAAGCGGCGTGGCCCTGCGCCCGATTGCCGACTTCGACGCCTACCGCGAGAAGCTGCAAAGCTTCGTGTACGCCAGCGGCACGACGATGAAGCCCATCTTCAACATCGCCAAGCGGGCCAAGGCCAAGCGTGTGGTGTACGCCGAAGGCGAGGCCGAGCGCGTGCTGCGCGCGGCGCAGGTGGTGGTGGACGAAGGCCTGGCGCACCCCATCCTGGTCGGCCGACCGGCCGTCATCGAACGGCGCTGCGAGCGCTTCGGCCTGCGCGTGCGCCCGGGCAAGGGCTTCGAGGTCTGCAACATCGAGAACGACCCGCGCTACCGCGATTTCTGGCAGACCTACCACCGCATGGGCGAGCGCAAGGGCATCACCGAGCAACTCGCCAAGATCGAAATGCGCCGCCGCCTGACCCTCGTCAGCGCCATGCTGCTGCACAAGGGCGAGGCCGAGGGCATGCTGTGCGGCACGTGGCACAGCACGGCCAACCACCTCGCTTACATCGACCAGATCATCGGCAAGCGCCCCGGCGTCAACACCTACGCCTGCATGAACGGGCTCATCTTGCCGGGCCGCCAAGTCATGTTGGTGGACACCCACATCAACTACGACCCCACGGCCGCGCAGTTGGCCGAAATCACCGTCATGGCGGCCGAAGAAATGCGCCGCTTCGGCCTGCGCCCCAAGGCCGCGCTGCTGAGCCACAGCAACTTCGGCTCCAGCAACCAGCCCTCGGCGGTCAAGATGCGCGAGACCCTGGCCTTGTTGCGCGACCAAGCCCCGTGGTTGGAGGTCGACGGCGAGATGCACGGCGACACCGCGCTGGACGCGGCCTACCGGGCCAAGCTGATGCCCCGCAGCACGCTCACGGGCGAGGCGAATTTGTTGGTGCTGCCCAACATCGACGCCGCCAACATCGCCTACAACTTGTTGAAAACCACGGCCGGCGGCGGCATCGCCATCGGCCCCGTCCTCTTGGGTGCGGCCAAGCCGGTGCACATCCTGACGCCCAGCGCCACGGTGCGTCGCATCGTCAACCTGACCGCCCTGACGGTGGCCGATGCCAACGCCAGCCGCTGACATTCACAATGCGAAAGGCGTGCCAAGCGGGTTTTCCCTTGGCATTTGTCGGCGCCGCGATCAAAAACTTTGCATCGTTGAGCAAGCCAAGTCCGGCGCCTGAATTCGTTCAATAACAAGGACTTGGGTGCGGGTGAGCGCCCGCCAACGCGCGAAACCACCCCTGTTTCACCGGGGTGTTTGGGCTTGAGCTTTCGGGGGGATTTCGGTACCATTTGGCCCTTCATTTGAGGGTATACCCGTGGTATCGATGGTCGGCCAGTCGCAGCGTTCAGGGTGGGGCAAACGCCTTGTCTTGGGCTTGGCGGTCGCCGCGCTGGGGTGGTCAGCGGGCGCAGCGTCCGCGCGCGACGTGCCTCCCGGTTCGATGCCCACCGTGCCTTTGTCGGCGTTGCCGGTCCAAGCGCAAAAAACGCACCAACTGATTTTGGCCGGCGGCCCCTTCCCTTACGCCAAAGATGGCACCGTGTTCGGCAACCGCGAGCGACTGCTGCCAGCGCACCCACGGGGCCATTACCGCGAGTACACCGTGCGCACGCCGGGCGCACGCAACCGGGGCGCACGCCGGTTGGTCTGCGGGGGCGTGCCGCCCACGCGGCCGCAAGTTTGTTATTACACCGAGGACCACTACGCCAGCTTCCGCCAGGTGCTGACGAACTGATGGTGCCCACCCCGTTCTTTTTCGAGTCCCAGAGGTAGCCCCCATGCTGTTGCAATCCATTCGCCCCAATTCGGTGCAGTCGATCCGCGCTCACCGGCCGGAAGACCTGTTGCAAGCGGCCCAAGAAGCCGGTCAGCATTTCCTGTACGCCAACCTGGCCGATGCGCCGTCCAAGCAAGAAGTGCTGGAGCGCATCGCGGCAGGCTTCATGTTCCCCGAGCACTTCGGCAAGAACTTGGACGCGCTGTACGACTGCATGACCGACCTGGTGCACAAGTCGGGCCCGCAGCCGGGCTTCGTGGTCGTGCTGGAGCAACTGCCCGACAACAGCAAGTTCGACCGCGAAAGCCGCGAGCAGCTGCTGGACGTGTTCCGCGAAGCGGCCGACTACTGGGGCGACCGTCGTGTGCAGTTCCGTTGCTTCTACTCCTTCCAGTACCCGGCCCAAGAGGCAGGCATCTGGGAAACTCGCACGCTCGAGCCGCAAACCCCGCCCGAAAAGCCCCTGCCCAAGAGCGCGGCGGCCAAGGCCGGCGGCAACCCCAACTTCGGCTTGAACATGCCACTGATGTGCTCGGCCTTCGACACCTCGGCCTGGTTGAACGCGGCCTGATTCCCGCCGCTGGAACGAGCAAGGGCGCCCGAGGGCGCCCTTTTTCTTTGCGTTGCGCTGGACTTACAGCGATTGGGCCAGGGCCACGAACTCCGCCACGGGCACTTCCTCGGCGCGCCGTTGCAGGTCGAACGTGCCGGCAAAGCGGCGTTCTTCCAGCCAGCGGCCCAGGCTGTGGCGCAGCAGTTTGCGGCGCTGGCTGAAGGCCACTTGAACCATGGCCTCGAACACCTGGGGGTCCAACGTCGCGGGGGTGGCGTACGGAGTCATGCGCACGATGGCCGACATCACGCGCGGCGGCGGATCGAAGGCCTCGGGCGGCACGTCGAACAGGGCCTCGACGTCGTAGCGCCATTGCAGCATCACGCTCAGGCGGCCGTAGTCTTTGCTGCCGGGCGCGGCGGCCATGCGGTCGACCACCTCTTTTTGCAGCATGAAGTGCTGGTCGAGAACCCGGTGCGCGTACGGCAGCAGGTGAAACAAGATGGGAGAGCTGATGTTGTAGGGCAGGTTGCCGACCACGCGCAGCCGCTCGGGCAAGGCCGACGCGAAGTCCACGCGCAGCACGTCGCTTTCGATGACCGTCAAGT
>JACCEA011646531.1_pt1 | contig 11297 bp, 17 predicted proteins | sample 7449851 | NCBI WGS metagenome assembly JACCEA01 (sample SAMN15323453, study PRJNA562643) | freshwater metagenome | isolation source: river surface water | place: USA:Blue River Watershed | collected 2017-08-18 | reverse complement strand
GCGCGACTGCGCACTGAAGTCAGCGACGAGCCCCTGTTCAGCGGCAATATCGACTTCGACAACTATGGCAGCGAGCACTCAGGGCGTGAGCGCCTAGGCACCACCTTTCGCCACACCTCAGCCGCTGGCGCAACCTATGCAGGTGCCCGTCCTGCAGCCGACGATCCCGTCCAGCCAGGTGACATCTACTCCGCAGCAGGTCGCTACACCTCAGCCGCTGGCGCAGCCCATGCAGGTGCCCGTCCTGCAGCCGACGATCCCGCCCAACCAAGCGGCGATCGCTACTCCGCAGGCGGTCGTTAACACACATCAACCCTCTCAGCTGTTGATAGAACCGCAACGGCCGGTCATCCAGATCGCGGGGGACAGTCAGCAGCCGCACCCGTCAATGGGCCAGCAACACACCGGGCATATGCTGGTCACTCATCAGCCATTGACTGCGATACCAAGCGTGACCTCGGGCACAGTAGTAGGACAATACGGACTTGAAATGATCGAACCGGGCATCGAGAACCACCGCGTGGAGGTTTATCGCAGTGGGGATGCTCGGGAAGCCACCTACCATGACAACATTCCCGTCGATGCAGGTGATTTCAACCTGACTGTTATTGGCACACGCAATCCAGACTACATGTACCTACCTGACACCAACCCTCGTTCACAAAAATCTCAACCGTAGCCTTAAACAACGTGCCTTGTGCCTTATTCAACTGATCGCAAGGCACGTTCGTCTCTTCGATGCCTACGTAGGCTAGGCATGCGACCACGCTCACAATGGCCAAGATGGTTAACACTGTTGACCTAAGCTCGGGGTGATAGGGCTACTGTTGGCAAGGACAGTGTGAAATCGAAAACATGCTTACCCTCCTTGGCAAGTTGGCTTAGTAACCGCCGGGAGCCGTAGCCTGTACTCAATACTTACTGATGTTTATGTCTTTCCCGGGCCTAGCCGTCTTTCGGCACCCTTTCCATTAGTGTTCCTGAATTCGTAGGCATCTGATGACCGCTTCTGGCCGATGGCTGCCATCCACTGTCTTCCTGACCTATACCCTATCCAGACGCCCGGAAACCCGCCTCCGTGCGTCTGGATAGGGTCGTTTCCTGAATTGTTTGACAGGTGTCCGGCAGCTCCTTAGGGTTCATCCATACGCATTCGCCTTGGAGACAGCATGCACGGACAGCGGATCGGCTACATCCGGGTCAGCACCCTCGACCAGAACCCGGACCGCCAGCTCGAAGGAGCCCAGGTGAGCAAGGTGTTCACCGACAAGGCCTCCGGCAAGGACATGCAGCGTCCCCAGCTCGATGCGCTGCTCGGCTACATCCGCGAGGGCGACACCCTGGTGGTGCACAGCATGGATCGTCTCGCCCGCAACCTGGACGACCTGCGTCGCCTGGTACAGCAACTCACCGGGTGCGGCGTGCGCATCGAGTTCATCAAGGAGGGGTTGACCTTCACCGGCGAGGACTCGCCGATGGCCAACCTGCTGCTGTCGGTGATGGGGGCCTTCGCCGAGTTCGAGCGCGAGCTGATCCGCGAGCGGCAGCGCGAGGGGATCGCCCTGGCCAAACAGCGCGGCGCCTATCGAGGCCGAAAGCCCGCCCTGAGCAACGCCGAGGCCACCGAGTTGCGTCGTCGCGCCGAGGCCCGCGAGCCGAAGGCCGCCCTGGCCCGGGAGTTCGGCATCAGCCGGGCGACCCTCTATGAATACCTGCGCGCCGGCGAGTAGCCGGCCGTATCCGCTTTGATTCCGTTACGAAACCCAAGGAGATGACATGTCCAAACTGGCCGAATTTCGCCGTGCCGAGCGTGAGCTGCAGAAGCAGATGGCCCTGCTGGAGCAGCTGCAGGCCGACGCCAGTCTGCAGCGTGAAATGGAGTTCGAGGAGAAGCTGAAATAGCTGATGACGGACTACGGCGTGGATCTGGCGAAGGTCGTCGCCATCCTCGATCCGCAGCCAGTCGAGCTGGAGTCGCCTGCGCCGGTTGCCGTGAAGACGCGCCGTCCTCGCCAGGTGAAGGTCTACGTGCAGCCGGTCACTGGCAAGCGCATCGAAACCAGGAGCGGGAACCACGCCCAGCTCAAGGCCTGGAAGGCTGAGTTCGGGGCTGAGGTGGTGGAGGGATGGCTGCAGTCTTGAGTGATGACGGTCGTGTGCCACGGACCGATATACCGGACGGTGGCACGCGAGATCCGGGATTAGGTACTGAGTCACCGCAGTTATCGTTTGTCGTGATCTGGCCAGTAATCGGATCTGCCGCTGTGGTTCCATCGGATGTGATACATTGAATACACGTATTCAAAGGAGGTCGACACATGGCAACTTCCATCCGCCTGGCACCCGAAACCGAAAAGCGCCTGGATTTCCTGGCGGCCAGCACCGGGCGCACCAAGGCGTTTTACCTGCGGGAAATCATCGACCGTGGCCTGGCCGACATGGAGGATTACTACCTCGCGGCCGAGGTGCTGGAGCGTGTCCGCAAGGGGCAGGAGCAGGTGTACTCGTCGGCGGACGTAAGGAAAGACCTTGGCCTGGACGATTGACTACACCCAGACGGCACTCAACCAGCTGCGCAAGCTCGACAAGCAGAGTGCGCGGCGCATCCTCGACTTCCTGGACGAGCGGGTCGCCCAGCGTGATGACCCGCGCAGCACCGGCAAGGCGCTGACCGGCCCGCTGGGTGGGTTATGGCGCTACCGCGTCGGCGACTTCCGGGTGATCTGCGAGATCCAGGACGGCGAGCTGCGCGTCCTCGTGGTCGAACTTGGGAATCGACGCGAGGTGTATCGCTAGGTTATGGCCCCTACAGGGGCCACCCCATCTGCCGCAGACATAGCCAGACCTTGGCTAGCAGCAGTGCCGTGGTCGGCGTGATCCTCAAGCGAATCGTAATGGACAGGTTCATCGGTGCCGCTCTCCTTTTGTTTTGAGCGACACGGATTGTGTGCCTGAAGCCCTGTCCCGGCCACAAGTGGTAGGTGTCAGGGCAGCCCCTACACCTCAGTTATGTCTTGCGCCATCACTGGGCCGCTTCTCCGCTAGAATCGCCGCTTTTGCGCATTCAGGGAGATCAGGGAAGTGAGCGAGCAGAAGATCGAGGCGTACATCCAGCGCTGGGGCGGAGGGATCAGCCATGGCGGCAACGAGCGCGCCAACCTGCAAATGTTCGTCACCGAGCTGTGCACCCTGCTGGACCTCCCCCAGCCCGACCCGGCCGGCTCCAAGCGCAGCGACAACACCTACGTCTTCGAGCGCAGCGTCACCGAGTTGTTCGCTGACGGTGGCAAGACTACCCGCTCGCTCGACCTCTACCGGCGCGGCTGCTTCATTCTTGAAGGCAAGGACACCGGCAAGCAGACCGGCAGCGACGGCTGGGACGCCGCCATCGACAAGGCGCGCAAGCAGGCCGAGAACTACGCCCGCGCCCTGCCGGCCGACGAGGGCCGACCGCCGTTCGTCATCGTCGTCGATGTCGGCAAGTCCTTCGCCCTGTACTCCGAGTTCAGCCGCTCGGGCGGCAACTATGTGGCCTTTCCTGACGCGCGCAGCCACAAGATCCCCCTGGAAAAGCTGCGCGACCCGGACACCCGCGAGCTGCTGCGCAAGGTCTGGCTGGAGCCGCTGAGCCTCGATCCGACCCGTTACGCCGGCAAGGTCACCCGTGCCATCGCCGACCGGTTGGCCACCCTAGCCAAATCCCTGGAGGACAGCGGCCATGGCGCCGAGCAGGTCGCCGGCTTCCTGATGCGCTGCCTGTTCACCATGTTCGCCGAGGACGTGGAGCTGCTGCCGGCACGCGGTTTCACCGAGCTGCTGGAGCGCCTGAAGGCCAAGCCCGAATCCTTCTGTCGCCAATTGCGCAGCCTCTGGCAGACCATGAACAGCGGCGGCTTCGCCCCGGCGCTGGATGCCGACGTGCTCAGGTTCAACGGCGGCCTGTTCGCCCAAGCCGAGGTCATCGAGCTGAACACCGAGCAGGTCGAGCTGCTCGCCCAGGCGGCCAAGGCCGATTGGCGCTACGTCGAGCCGGCGATCTTCGGCACCCTGCTGGAGCGCGCCTTGAACCCGCGTGAGCGGCACAAACTCGGCGCCCACTACACGCCGCGCGCCTACGTCGAACGTCTGGTGCTGCCGACCATCATCGAGCCGCTGCGCGCCGAATGGGCGGAGGTACAGGCCGCTGCGCTGACCTACCGGCAGCAGCGCAAGACCAAGGATGCGGTGGCCGAGATCCGCAAGTTCCACCACCAGCTGTGCCAGACCCGCGTGCTCGACCCGGCCTGCGGCAGCGGCAACTTCCTCTACGTCACCCTGGAGCACATGAAGCGCCTGGAAGGCGAGGTACTGGAAGTGCTCGGCAGCCTGGTTAAGTCCGGCTCCTTCGAGCTGGAGGGGCTGACCGTCGACCCGCACCAGTTCCTCGGCATGGAGATCAACCCGCGTGCGGCGAAGATCGCCGAGATGGTGTTGTGGATCGGCTACCTGCAATGGCACTTCCGCACCTACGGCAAGGTCAACCCGCCCGAGCCGGTGCTGCGCGACTTCCACAACATCGAGCACCGCGACGCGCTGATTGCCTATGACGCAGTTGAGTTGGTCACCGACGCGAGCGGCAAGCCGCTGACCCGCTGGGACGGCATCACCACCAAGACCAGCCCGATCACCGGCGAGCCGATCCCCGACGAGTCGGCGCAGGTCGAGCAGTACCGCTATATCAACCCGCGCAAGGCCGAGTGGCCGCAGGCGGATTACATCGTTGGGAATCCGCCGTTCATTGGCGCTTCCACCATGCGCCGCGCACTGGGTGACGGCTATGTGGATGCGGTGCGCAACACCTGGCCGGAAGTTCCCGAGTCGGCAGATTTCGTCATGTACTGGTGGCATATCGCTGCCGAGACTGTTCGGGCCGGTAATGCCCAGCGCTTTGGTTTCATCACCACCAACAGCATCAAGCAGACCTTCAATCGCCGGGTGCTACAGGCGCAGTTAGAGGCCAAGAGTCCGCTGTCGCTGGCCTTCGCGATTCCCGACCACCCGTGGGTAGATGCCGCTGATGGAGCCCAGGTACGAATTGCCATGACCGTAGGCACGGCTACCGGGCAGGACGGGCGCCTGCTCCAGGTGCGAGATGAAGTCAGCAGCGGTCAGGATGAAGTCGAGGTCAAATTGCAGGAGCGGCAGGGGCGGATGTTTGCCGACCTGAAGATCGGAGCGGACGTTGCAGGAGCCAAGCCGCTGATGGCTTGCCTTGGTATCAGTTCGCCCGGCGTGAAGCTGCATGGAGCAGGCTTCATCGTGACACCCGAGGAGGCACGCCAGCTCGGCCTCGGTACTGTTGACGGACTAGAGCAACATATTCGCGACTACCGTAATGGTCGTGATCTGACCCAATCGCCGCGTGGGGTGATGGTGATCGACCTGTTTGGTCTGGCGGCCAACCAAGTACGCGATAAATATCCAACCGTTTACCAGCATGTGCTGGAGCGTGTGAAACCAGAGCGGGATGCGAAAAGCAGCACTAAGGACGGTGCGGGGTATGCAGCTAATTGGTGGCTATTCGGCAAGCCTCGGCAGGAGTTGCGCAAGCAACTGACAGGGCTGCTGCGCTACATAGCCACAGTTGAAACTATGAAGCATCGAGTTTTCCAGTTTCTCGATATCAACATCCTGCCGGATAACAAACTCACGAATATTGCGATCGCGGACGCTTTTTCCCTTGGCGTGCTATCCAGCCGGCTACATGTCGCCTGGTCATTGGCTGCCGGTAGTCGGTTAGGTGTTGGCAACGATTCGGTGTACGTAAAAACGACCTGTTTCGAAGCCTTCCCTTTCCCCGGCGCCACGCCCGAGCAGCAGGCTAAGATCCGCAGCCTAGCCGAACAGCTCGACGTCCATCGCAAACGCCAGCAGGCGCAGTTCCCCGAGCTGACCCTGACCGGCATGTACAACGTGCTGGAAAAGCTACGCGCCGGCGAGGAGCTGAACGCCAAGGACAAGGTCATCAATACCCAGGGGTTGGTGACCTTGCTACGCGAGCTGCATGACGAACTGGACCGCGCCGTGTTCACTGCCTACGGCTGGGACGATCTGGCCGACAAGCTGGTCGGCCTGCCAGGCGCGACCACGCCGCTACCGGACAAACCGGAAGCCCAGGCCGAAGCCGAGGAAGAACTGCTGCGCCGCCTGGTCGAACTCAACGCCCAGCGTGCGGTGGAGGAAGCCCGTGGACAGATCCGCTGGCTGCGCCCGGACTACCAGAACCCCAACGCCGAGGCCGCACCTGATCAGGCCGAGGCCGAGCTGGAGAGCGAAGAGGTCATCGCCAAGCCGGCCGCCAAGGCCAAGAAGCTCGTCTGGCCGAAGGGGATGCGTGACCAGATAGCCACCTTGCGTAGCACCCTCGGTAGCGAGGCCATGACTCTGGAGGAGCTGTCTGCGTGCTTCACTGCGCCGAAGACCACAACACCGCTGATCGTCGATGCCCTGGCTGCGCTGGAAGAGCTGGGCATGCTCTATCAAGAGGACGAGCAATACCGGCTGGCTGGTTGAACCATGGCGGCTGGGAGCACCGCTCCCAGCCGCCTACCGCTACGGATCTTGCCGCTGATGCTGACGGTTCATTTGCTCCATGACCCTCGCCACTTCTTCTGCCGGGGACTCAGGGCGGCGATAAAGATTCGCCTGCCACTCCATGAACTCCAGGATCATGGGTATTGATTCCTCAATGGCCTTCTTGCGGCGACGGGCTGCGATATACCGAGAGATCCAGGTCATATGTACTCCTGATTAGATTGCTGGCGAGTTCATCATGACCTGCTGATCGTGGCCGTTTTGGCCATTTTTCCGGGTACGCGAGAGGTGTGCCATAGGGCCAGAGCCGGGCCGTTGTGAACCAGAACCTGAGGCTTGGAAAAGGCAGGCTGCGCGCTATGACGCGCTACAGATTTGTGGTGTAATTTCCACCACTTAATGGATGAATTTACACCATGTACGCGCGCAGAATCCGTCAAAACCTACTCGCAGCCCTGGATGATTCGCCGGTCGTGCTGGTCAACGGCGCCCGCCAGACCGGCAAGAGTACGTTGATCCAAGACCTCGGCCGCGAGGCGACCTACTACACCTTCGACGATCCGGCAGTTCTGGCGGCCGTGCAGGCCGATCCCTTCGGTTTCGTCAACGCGCTCAAGGGGGCAGTCTGTCTCGATGAGGTACAGCGCGCCCCAGGGATATTCCTGGCGATCAAGGCGGCGGTGGATCGCGACCGTACTCCTGGCCGTTTCCTGCTGACCGGATCGGCCAATGTGTTGTTGCTGCCGCAGATTGCCGACTCCCTGGCCGGGCGTATGGAAGTGCTGAACCTGTGGCCTCTGGCGCAAAGCGAAATCGAGCGTCAGCCCTTGAGCATGATTGATCGACTGTTCAGCAGCCAGTTGCCGGATAAGTGCCATTTCGAGCGGCAGGACTTCATCGCGAGACTGAGTCGTGGAGGTTATCCTGAGGCGCTGAGTCGTTCCGGCGAGCGGCGGCGGGAAGCCTGGTTCGAGAGCTATCTCCATACGATCTTGCTGCGCGATGTCCGTGACCTGGCCCAGATCGAGGGGCTGACGGAGATGCCGCGGCTGATGCAGCTGCTGGGCGCCCGCAGTGGCGGGCTGCTGAATGCCGCCGAGCTGTCGCGCTCGACAGGTATTCCGCAGACCACGCTAAAGCGCTATCTGACCCTGCTGGAGACCCTTTTTCTCGTGCGCCAGGTGCCGGCCTGGTCGTCCAATCTCGGCAAACGACTACAGAAATCGCCCAAGCTGTTCGTGACCGACTACGGCTTGATGGCCCACTTGCAGGGCTTGAGCGAAGTCGGCATGGCCGCGGGGCTGGGGTTACCGGGGGATCTGGTGGAGGACTTTGTGCATGCCGAGCTGGTCAAGCATCAGAGCTGGTCGGATTTGCGCACGCAGCTGATGCATTACCGTACCTCCAGTGGAGTCGAGGTGGACTTCGTGCTGGAGAACCGCCGTGGCGAGTTGGTTGGCATCGAGGTCAAGGCCGCGGCCACTATCAGCGGCAAGGACTTCAACGGACTTCGTCATCTACGCGAGACCACGCCGCAGCAGTTCAAGCGTGGCGTGGTGTTCTATACAGGCGAGCAGGTCGTGCCTTTCGATGAGCAACTGGTAGCTGTGCCGCTCGCACTGTTCTGGTCAGTCTGAGCGGTATCTCACCTCTCATTTTGGGTGTTACTTATCAAGCGGTAAGGGGGCGCCTGCCGCGCTCCACCCGTATCAGCTAGGGCATACAGAAAATGACACGCAAGCCCCCTACTCCTCGATGCCATTCAGCTGCTTGAACTCCTGCCAACTCATTCCTATTGCATCGGCCTCTTTGCGCTGCTGCTCCAGGCGCCATGCTTGAGCTTGCTCGGACGACTCGGCAACCAAGCGGATGGAAAACTCGAAAGAGTCGATCCCTAGGCCATGGGCTGCCCTCTCGAAGGCCTGAGCGCGCCTAGTCCCTTGCAGATCTTCGAGGCTGACTCCAGCTGCATCGGCTTCAGCCACGCTCACATCGTCGGCCTCGGCGGCCAGCTGCGGATTGGCGGTGAAGAACCGTGCCAGAGCGAGGGTGTAACGCTGACGACAATCCATTGTGTTGCTCCTTGTTGTGCTTGCCGGGGATTCGGCCCGTGTCGAGCATAACGAAGCTTGGCTTCATTTCACGTTTTGGGAAGACGAGCACCATAGGGGGTTGCAGTTTTTACGTAAAATCGTAAAACTGTAAAAATCCAAAAGCGCAAATGGTGACGTGATGATAGTCGGAGTTCTTAACCAGAAAGGGGGGGTCGGCAAGACCACCCTGAGCGTGAACCTGGCCGCCAGTTTGGCTCGTACTGGTGCGCGAGTCTTGTTGATCGACGCCGACCCCCAAGGCAGCGCCCTGGATTGGGCTGCTGCGCGGGAAGGGGAGCCGCTGTTTTCTGTCGTTGGCTTGCCTCGGGCTACGGTGCACAAGGAAATTGTCCAGATTGGCCATGGCTATGACCACATCATCATTGATGGCCCGCCCCGCGTCACCGATCTGGCCCGCTCCGCGATCATGGCCGCCGACGTTGTGCTGATCCCCGTGCAGCCTAGCCCCTACGACATCTGGGCCGCCGATGAGGTGGTCAAGTTGGTGGAAGAGGCGAGAGTATTTAAGGAAAACATTAAATCTGTATTTGTTGTTAATCGTAAAATATCAAATACGGCAATAGGTCGAGACGTGGGTGAAGCCCTGGCGGCTTACCCCGTACCATCCCTGACGGCCTGTATCACTCAGCGCGTGGTTTTTGCTGAAGCAGCTGCCCAAGGCAAGTCTGTGTACGAGGTCGACGAGAAAGGGCCAGCAGCGGCTGAGATTGAGGCCTTGGCGACTGAATTGATGGAGTTTGCAAGATGAGCACGAAGAAGGTTTCGATTGGGGCTAAGCCGACCAGCAAGCCAGCCCCGGCATCAGCTGATGCTTGGGTAGAGAGCCGGACTGGAGCAGCTGATGAGCCGGAGAAGATGAAACGGCTGACCATCGATGTACCTGAGAGCTTGCACCGGGCGATCAAGGCGCAATGCGCCATGCGCGGCAGCAAGATTGCCGACGAGGTGCGCGAGCTGCTTATACAGAAATACGGAAATCAGTAAAAAATGGTTTCAGCAAATATGTAGGGAACAGAATGAGCCAGGACGACAAGAAGAAGCAGTATGGGCCAGTGCCTGCGACCAGTACGGTAAGCGGTGCCTTGGAGCGGCTGAGCTCCAGTCGGTCGCAACGCATCGAGGAGTTGGCTCGTCCTGGTGAAACGTGGATACCCGAGGGCACTGACCTGAGTCGGATACGAGTGAAACATCGTGAATTCAAGCTAGCGGCCCCGGATCCTGACTTTGATTTTGGGTTTGACTAGAGACAAGTACCAAGATCGCGGCATGAGCTGCTGAGGAGCCCAAAATGAACCGCCTCCGCCCCACCATCGACCTCTCCTACGGCGACCAAGAAGTCCTGCAGCGCGTCCTGGCCGAACCCCGGCAAATCGCCGACGCCCTGGCCCCCGACGACGCCCGCGAGCATTCGCGGATCATCGGCGTGCTGGAGGAGGTGGCCCAGGCATTCGCCGAGTGCTTCTTCCAGGTAGTCGAAAACCTGCCCGACCCCGAGCCGGATCAAACCCAGCAGCAGGACCGAGGGATGAGCCGTTGATCCAGCGGCTCCTCTTCCTCGACTTCGACGGCGTGCTCCACCCCGACGCCGTGTACCTCACCAGTCGGGGAGTGGAGCTGCGCGCCGCCGGCGAGCTGTTCATGTGGGCACCACTCCTGGTCGAGGCGCTCGCGCCTCACCAGGATCTGCGGATCGTCCTATCCACCAGCTGGGCTCGGAATTTGGGTTTCCACCGCGCCAGATCGGTGCTGCCGGCCGAGCTGCAGCCTCGCGTCATCGGCGCCACCTGGCACTCTGCCATGGGCAAGGGCTGGCCCGATTTCATTCCATGGGACGCGCAAACCCGGCATGAGCAGATCCAGGCGTACCTGTCCCGTCTCAGTACGCCGGCCAGATGGATCGCGATCGATGACGACGATAGGGGTTGGGCCGACGCCGACCGCGATCGGCTGATCCTCACCGAGCCGAACCAGGGCCTGTCAAACCCGGAGACCCTCGCTGAACTCACTCGAAAACTGGAGGCCCTATGATCCAGGCCCTGCTCAAACACCTCGAACAGGCCGACAGCGGCCTGTTCATCCACGCCCCTGAGGGCACCTGCCAGCAGCTGGCCGAGGCGCTGGGCGAGGCGGGCAAAACCCTCGCCGGTCTCACCGAAACCGAGGGCAGCGCGCTTGCCATTGAGCAGCTGGTCGACCAGCTGGCGGTAGAACCAGGACACACCCTGGCCGCGACCCTGGAGGCAGCCAGCCGCCTGATCGGGGAGCCGATCTATGTCCTGATCGATCGCGCTGAGCGCCTCGAACACTCGGACCTCACCTACGCCCTGAAAGCGGCGCGCGACGCCCTGGCCAGCTCTGAACTGTCCGGTTTGCGCCTCGCCTTCTTCAGCACCGACCGCGCCGCCCTGGAGCGCATGACGCGCCTCCATGCCAGCCCTTTTTTCTACGCCTCACTGATCGATGCGAGGGCGCTATGACCGTCGCCGAGCTGATTGAAATTCTCAAAGCCTTCCCCGCCGAGTTTGAAGTCGTGGTAGAGGGGTACGAAACCGGGTTCGACCCGATCCACCTGGTGAAGCAGGCCGACATCACCAGCAACCCGGGCCTCGG
>JACCEA010965523.1_pt1 | contig 11297 bp, 4 predicted proteins | sample 7449851 | NCBI WGS metagenome assembly JACCEA01 (sample SAMN15323453, study PRJNA562643) | freshwater metagenome | isolation source: river surface water | place: USA:Blue River Watershed | collected 2017-08-18 | reverse complement strand
GATTATGAAATGTCTCCGACCTTAGGAGTTCGTATGATCTATGATGTAATCTTTTTTATGATTGTAAGTACCGCTTTCCTGAATATTGCCAATCTCATATTATTTTATGACTATTTTTAGATTTTATCAATTCTTCGTCATATTTTCTTTGCTGTTATTATTCATACCTTTGATGAAATTCGTGAAATGAAAACTGAGAGGTAAGTATTCATGACTCTTATATTATTTGTATGATCGTTTTATCAATTTCACCATAGAGAGGCCGAAGCTAAGAATACATGCTTCATATGTGGCATTGAAAGTCATGAATATGATCGTATTATGCCTTCGGGAACACCATTAACCTTTGCTAATCATTGTAAAGAAATACATAATCCATTTAGCTATATGACATATATTCTTAAAATATGGAGTCAACCTCAATCTCATGATAATAGTTTGGAGATTTATGTGCGTGAATGTTTAAAGAAAGGTGATGTCAGTTGGTTTCCATCAGGAATCTTTCAAGAGCTCAATTTACCAGTTGCGGAAGCGCATGTGATTGAGAATGATGGAGATCCTGAGAGCGGACATGGTAAAGGCGGACATGGTAAAGGGCATGGGGATCATGGACATAAAAAAGGACACGGTGATGATGAGAAGAATCATGGAACTCATGCCGTTGCGACCCCAGCTCCTGAAAAGCATGAAAGAAAACTTTCGACACATGAAATGTCTACACCTATTCATCGTCGTGGATCAGGAATTACTGATCATCCTCATAGTACAGTAAAAGATCATAGTCATAACAATGGGCTTCATTCGGATGAACAAGCATTGCTTGATCATATGCATACTATGCATCAACAATTGCTGTCTATTGGTGTTAGTATGGATAAAAAGAACGTGGAGGATCTACCAACCACAGGGAAATCGTTTTTTAACTCCGTTGACACAAGTGCTGCCATCGCGACTGCTATTGCCCTTGCCAATTCAGATCAAGATAAAGATATCAATCCGCCAATTGTATCAGCTTCTATTGAAGACCCGCCTCCAACTGTTCATGTTACTCGTATTGAAACTAGTCCAGCATTATTGGAAGCTGTTGCCAATGCGAATATTACTATGACTGCTATGATAGAAAGAATGAACAAAATGGAAAAGAAATTATATAGAAGTCATAAATATCTTCGTCATCGATTGCGTAGGAATATGGGTATCCAACCTCCAAAGAAATTGAATCCTGTAATTCCTCCATTGCGTGGGGCTGGAGCATCAACGATTGGCAAGGCTTTACCGCATCCATTAGCTCACATCCCCAATGGAAGTGCAATGCTCACCACGAAGAAATCTAAAGTGGAAGAAGTCTTTGATGATGATGAAGACGATGGTGAAGAAGAGTGGATATTCCCTGCTGTGAATGAACCAGTAAATAATTTGTTGGAAGAGAATCAACAGGATATTGCTGCGACCGCAGCAACGACGACTAATAATGAACCAATTGGTAATTCAGTAAAAGCAAGAGATTCTGATTCTGAATCATCAGAAACTTCAAGTCGTTGTACAATTCATACTGATAATGAAGATGAGGAGGAGGAAGAGTGAGTGAGTGAAGGTTGAATATTTAATAACAGTAGTATCATATAGGCTCTTATTATTAAAAAAATGCTGATTTCTTATTGTATATGTTTAAAATAATATTTAGTTTTAAATTTTGTAGGATGGAGCAAACTCTTAATTAACAGTATTTTTGTATTTGTTGTGTATCGTTTACAAGTATTTTACTTCTTTCATTAATTAATTTAATGAAAACAATTAGTTTATTCCTTCTCTATATATTACATTATACAGTTTTATACATCTTTAAACTACAATTTTGTCAACTGTAACCGATAATGCTATACACATAGCAAAGGATATTATCCTGTAGAATTATAATTCTTTCGAGCAATGTGGCGCACGTCAAAAATTGACAGACACCGGGACATCACTTCTGATTATTATATTATTATTAATTTTTTTGGTTCTGCAGCAACGAAGCTATGATTTTCTTCAATATGTTAAACAAGTAAACTGGATACAATCTATTCTTTCCAAAAAAATTGACCGCTTTTATCGTACCAAGAAATAGTTTTAAGAACGTCTCACCATTCAGTCAATCAAGAAACATTCCGACGGCCATTGTAGAAAATGGATCACAGTGCATTTTCTTCAAATACTCCTCTGCATGTTGGAGATTATATTGCACTCAGGTTATGTAAACCTGAAGAAGGTTGGCTTTCCTCAGAAGGTCTATTGGATGATGATTGTTTTATCACTCAAGACACTGATGATTTTCATGGCTGTATTTGGGAAATTCATGTACAAAATCAATACAGTGCAAGTAGAGAATATAAAGAAGCATTAGCTCAATCACTTACTCATTCCACTGATTTATCAAAGGAAAGTAAGAATATGAAAAGTCTTCCAATGACCCCAATACCTGGTGTGACTCACAACAATCAACTACAAACGAAAGTAATAACACCAGAATATTTATCACAATTACATCGTGCAGCATTAAATGAACAACGTTTAAATGAAAAATTAATGTCATTAAAACGTGGTAAACCTATAACCTTTGGTGATCCAATACAATTACGACATGTCAAATCACATAAATTCCTTACTATTAGTTCCAATATATTAGCACGAGAAGAACGTGAAAATATGAAAATATTTCTTGATAGTGATGGTGATACATTAAGTAGTATAGGATTTATATCACGTCATAAATTTGAACGTGAAGGTAATATTTTAACTAATCATTCTGATGTTGTAATACGTTTACATGAAAGATCGGGTGAGTTTATTCATGCAGCGAAGGCTAATCCATCCACCGATAACCCTGAATCAAGAACTGAAGTCAATTGTTCATTAGAAAGCTCTTATTGGACATTAATACTATATCAACGTGCGGTTGATATCGGACAATCATCGATTATGGCAGGACAATTAGTAACATTACAAGATCCTGATAGTTTAGCATGTATGACATTAGACCATCAACTACCTGGTATAACAGAACATAGTAAAGTAATCATGTCAACACAACAATTTCAAACAACATCGTTATCTAATGATGATGGTTTAATTGGTACACATTTATTATGGTTAGTAGAAAATGCGAATGTTATAACCGGTGGACCATTAGCTATTAATGTCGATCAAGTTACCTTTCGTGATCTCAATACTGGATTATACATGAGAATGGAAATTGATGGTTTATCTGCTGTAAAAGATCGTACACAAGCATCAATCTTTGAATTTAATCATATTCAATCATCGAATTCATTATTTTCATCGTATTTAGAGAATGATGCTAGTATTCATCTATCAACAGATAGTCTATGGATTGGTTGTTTGAGTAATGGGAATCCTGAGAATCTAACGAATCATGGTGCAAGATGTTCAGGATTTATTGATAAAACCTCTGCAGTGTCAATATCATTGAATTCATCGTTATTTCGAAAATATGGTGTTAATTTATATGTTGGTGTTGGTGCAACAATGAAATTACGTAAATTATTACGTGTTACAGAACTATATGAAGCTGGTGAATTACCTATACGCGATCTAGCACAAGAGGTTAAGGTATGTAATACCGTCTTAACTAACCTGTGTACCTTCTTAGCATTACCAGAATCAGTTCCAGTGAATCAAAATGAGATAAGAAGTTTATTTCATGATCATACAAAGGATATTATTATTGCACGTCAAAATATTATGAGAGAACAAGGATTGATTGATGTATTATTAGATTTATTATCTATTACAGAATCAAATGTATATGATAGAATAAAAGAGTCCTTAGTTAAGCGGGAATATGTTCGACGTGCTTCGGCATTGCGTGGTCAACAAAAGAATTCAGTGAATCCTGTTGTGAAGGCAAAGAAGAATGATGATAGTGATGATAGTGAAGCAGATGAGACACCAAAGCCTGTGGAAGTGCCAACAACACAACGCAGATCAAGTCTACGTGTTTTATTTGGTGGTAAAACGAATCAAAATGCAAAGCCAATCGAGGCACAAAAGTCGTTGAAGTCTTCGAAACCTGTTCCTCCTCCACAACCGAAACCAAAGACAATGGAAGAATTAATTGCACAACATGAACGTAATATGCTTGAAAAGAATATTAATAAAAGTAGTAAAAACACTAAAAACACTAAAAAGAAAAAGAAGAAAGAAAGTGATAGTGATAGTGGAAGCAGCAGTAGTAGTAGCAGTAGTAGTGGCAGCGGCAGTGGGAGTGAAGAGGATGGAGAAGAGGATGAAGATGACGACGATGACTATGAAGAAGAAGATAGAGAACTTGGTGGTGGACCATTGAATGAAGCGAAATTAACTGCCTCACAATTGATTGCACAACGAGTTTTGAAAGTTCTATTGTGCATTATTGTTGATAATTTACCTAATCAACTCTATGTTGCTGATCGCTTTCCAGTATTATTAGCAGAAGTACGAGATCATCGTTTGGCAGTTTTATGTGTTGAAGAAATGTTGAAATTGAATTTGACAATTCTACAAACTAAAGTACGACAACGTGAAATTGACATCTTTGTAGGATTATTAGCACAATCAGAGATGAGTGTAACATTCCTTCGACTTCTTCAAAGTACAACCCGATGTCCAATGGGTGTTGATGCAACTCAACGTATGGTTGCCAATGCATTATTCTCCAAGACTATGAATCGAAGACTATCCAAATCAGAAAATGATCGTCTTGATTCAGCTATTGTACCATTATATCAAACAGGAAATGCTGAAAGTCGTAAGTCTGTTAGTATAGCCATTGATAGTGCTGGCAGTGCGAATCAACGATTAATCATTCATATATTTACAAATCGACATAAAAAAACACCAGTTGATTGGGGTAATCTATCCATGTTTTGTCCTACAGATCCACATAAATATGTGAAAGGTTATGATAAGCTTGCTGATGGATTACCTGAAATATGGTTAGAATGGAAGATGAAAGGTAAGAATGGTGATTTTAGTATGAGTAAACTATTTGGATATTATGATAAAGTCCCACTACCTGTGATCTATTCCAGTATGAGGAAGTCCATACATGGTAAGCTTAAACCTAATTATAGTGGTAGTAATGCGTTTGAATCGATATCAACCAAAGCCTTTCAGCGACAAATGACAGTATATCAGAAACAAATTGGTCAATCTCAACATGGACGATATGGTGGATATTCTTCTAAAGCTAATAATGCGATGGCAAATATTGCATTATGTAAAGCACAAGTTGCTGAATATTTCCGTACACAATTATATTTAGTTGCTGATTTATGCCTTGATCGCAACTATGTATCAATTGGTATGCTTGAGCCTATGTTTGAATATGATACAATGGTTGCTATGTTGAAAGATCCCTTAGTTCCCGCTAGTTTCAAAGCACCAGTATGTCGAGTATTGCGTTGTTTATATGTCGATCGCGATCCACAAATTGTTCAACAATTTCCACGATATATTCGTACTTTAATTCATAAAGAGTCGAATAATGGCAAACGTTCAACTGCAATTGAAACAATCAAATCCGAAGTTGATAATAAAATCTATACCTTTGCATTATTACAAAAGATTCTATCAGAATATGTTCGTAATGATCTAGATCTCTCTTATTGTGATGAATTATCTGCTGAAGCGATTGAATTACTTGAAGCATTAGTTAATTTTGGATTTTATGTTGAAGTACCACAAATATTAGATATTTGGAAACCAATGTTAAAGGTATTGTATAGATTACAAACACCAACGACATCATCGATTAAGCCAAAGAAGATTGAAAACTTTCGACAACGTGCTTATAGTACGTTTGTTCAAGCAAGATGGTCATTACATAAAACGCGTAAACCAACACCATTACAAGAACAACTTAATATACAACGTGAAGAAGATGAAGATGAAGAAAATGAAGATATTCCTTGGTATATGCAATGGATTGGTCGTACTGATTCATTGTATTGGTTGATTGCAGTATTCATTGTAGTAGTTGCCTCTATTGCTATGATATTAGTCCAACAATTCCATGAAATGGATCTAACCATATTCTACTTACTAACTACCATATTCTTTGCAATAGAATATACATTCCGTTTGTTTGTAAACACTGCGGGTCATGGTTCACAAGGTTTAAAGAAATTTGTATTTGATCGTTTTAATTTATTAGATTTATTTTTAATATTATTGGATATCATTGTCTTTTCTGTTGGGGCTGATGGCAGTCGTGTCAGTGCAAGTCGGGCAACACGTAGTTTAAGAATTATTCGTATTTTTCGTGTAGCAAGAATTGTTAGAGCAACAAGATTATTGAGACAAATGACTACGGTAACAGTTAATAAGAAAGTGTGGGAAGTACCACAGCGTTATCGTAATATTAAAGACTATGAGGTAAGCTTTCACTATGACGGATTGACTGACAGACGGATTGACAATCACTTACTCATAATGTGTATTATAGGCTAAAACCGTTGTAAATATATTAAAGGTCTTAACTATGTTTTATGATCGTATTCAAGATAATACATTAGGTAAGTTATGAATATGGTAATTTACTAGTTACAGTTTAGTCTGACCATCTCCATTAGAACATGCATTGCAAGCATTTGATAATTGGTGTACCGCATTGAAAAATAAACAACACTGTAATGCTGTTGATATATTTCAACGTGCATTATCATCAGAAGAACGAATATCTTCTGAATTATCAAAACGATTTGATGCAGTATTATTAGATTTATTAATGTATTCTGATACAAATATAACTCATACTGCATTACATTTACTTATGATACATACAAGTCATAAAGATTTATTTTATTCAACATTTGAAAATATTCAAGTAATTTATTCACCACGTATTGAAACTATTTGTCAACATTTAACTAAAATGATACATGAATTAAAAGGATTAGCTGAAATGTTTGAAATATGGTGTGAATTAGAATCAGAAGATGATATAAAATCAGCTAATCGTGTACAAGAAATATTACATGCTATAAAAGGTTACCTAATTAAGCGTAATGATGATCAAACACTCTCAATTTGTAGTGCTACATTAGTCGATGAAGAAGTACAAAATTTAATGCGTAATTTAGATGCGATGACCGCATTTATGACATTACAAGAAGCATTATATGATGGTGGAAGAGAAGAATTAAAACCAATTGTTTGTGATATTTTAAAATTATGTAATGAATTAATATGTTTATTTGTTAAAACATCAGAAACAAATCAAAATGTTGCATTTAAATATTTAGAATGGTTTGTTGAACGTGTTGATGATAATATTAATAGTTCCATGACAATACGAACGATATTAGAAGGCAATCGAGGTAAGTTAGACCTATTGGGATGTTTTCATTGTATGATTGTAATAGTGTTATTCTCTGTTCTATAGTGCTCATTAAACAATGTCCAAGACAATATTTAAACGAATTTGCAAAAAAATTAGTCTCACAAGGACGTAAACCAGAATTATTAGATATATTTGTTGGTATGACAGCCTTATCGGAAGTTATGGGTTCACGTGTCATGACAGTCGATAGTGAGATAGCAGGGTATTTGACAAGTAGAGAATGGAAGAAACATTTTCTATTATGGTGTACTGCAACACCAGGTTCTATTGAATATAAAGAGCGTATTATCGCAATGGAATCTGTACGTGATGTATATCATGATACTACAATTACCGAAGAACATCTTACTCCACAATTACTCTATCATATCAACATATTAACACTATTAGCAAATTGTAATTTAGGTCCTAAACTACATGCTATATATCCCGTACAAGATATTCTTAGTGGTATAATGGATCCAATAACGATATTTCCTGTTAAGAAAGCACTTGGTAATTTATTAATTGAAGTATTAAAATCATCACGCGATCATGTTGAAAAAATTGATCTATTTTGGTTATTATTAGAACAATTTTCATTAGAATTAGAACAATTACCAACGGAAATGTTTAATTTATCAAGGAATCAAATATTAAGAATACAAAAAGGTGAATGGGTTAAAATTGCTGTGATTATTATTGCAACGTTTTTTGAACATTTTGACTTATTACATTTTATTGATTCCCAACATAAACAACATCAACCCAATGGGGGTGGTAATGGTTCACCAATATCTGGGAAGTTCTCATCATCGTATTCATTCAAAGATCACGATAATGATAATGATGGTTTACCACAACAGAATGTTATCATGACAATTGAACGTTTACATCGTGCATTGAAACAGTTACTTGATCGATATGCGACTAAATTAGGCGGTCCATTATCAGAAGAAGTTAAAATTGCAGTGAATGAATTACATCGTCATATTGATATCGATGGAGGACATGGGCAAGGTAATGGAGAACATGTTCCTACTGCATTACATGAACACGATACAAAGATACAAACGGTAAGAATGAGAAATCAACGTAATAGTGTTGTATATGCTGATGTACAACAAGCATATTATCGAACACAATTTAAACAATTCCTTATTGAAATTAAACCAATTTCAACAACTACACGTGATGAAATCATTACAATATTTAAGAAATTACCTAGTATACATGATAATGAATTACCATCTACACGTTCTACTACTTCTACTAGTATTCTTGATTCGATTGGTGATGTAAGATTAGAACCATTAATTAAGAAATTGAGTAATCACTTTCGTGGATCGATTAAACGTAATTCATTAAATCGTTCAATCGAAGAAGAAAAAGTAGAAACATGTATGTGGTATTTAAAAGCAATGAGATATTTATTTGAAGATGCATTACATGTTACATTTGAAGATATGAATAATGTTGATGTTGGTACATTCATGGATACAGTAGAAGCTGATCGATTAAGGAATATCTATAATGATCAAGGTGTAACGTATCTATGTTTAGATCTAATGGCTATTGGTGTAGAACATGATTTAGCAATCGAAGCAATGAAATTATTAGTTGTAATGTTATTTAAATGTGGTGGTTGTATTGAAATACAAACTACTATACATAACTATTTAATTGAAACTGATTCAAGATTATTATTTGAATTTATTAAAGATATGATTGAATCAGTGAAATCATATTGTAATAAAGAATTAGAAGTATTAACAAATACTACTACTACTACTATATCAATACATTATAAACATAATAATATTATTAATAAACAAAAAGAGATTGTATTACCTGAAGATATATTAGTATTTACTTTTTTACAAAGTATATGTGAAGGTTCATTTATGAAAAATCGTGAACAAATACGTGAACAAATTGGTAATTCTAAAATTATTAATATTATTGAAATATTAGCAAGTTTAATTGGTATAATGAGTAGAATTGAATCATATTTAACTCATTCCTTAACTGTAACTGTATTAAAAACTGTATTACGTTTAGTACAAGGACCATGTATTGGTAATCAAGATCAATTTATATTACATACCGAATTATTGATTTCATTAAATCGTATGATACGTAGTGCACGTCCAATATCCGGATTACAAGTATTATCAACCTATTCTACTACTAATACTACTATAAATAACAATAAACAATTAGAATGTTTTAAAGAATGTATTGTTGATTTATTACGTGGTATAATCGAAGGACAAAGTAAATCATCACTATCATTCGATCGTGTTAATACAACGATTGATTTTAGTGTATTACAATTATTAATGATCCCAATTGAAAAAGAAATATTAGATTCTTTATTAGGATCGAATTCATTAACGAATTTACAAGCTAAATATTTAGCATTGTCAGAATCCATGAAAAAGTCGTTTATTGGTGATCATACGACTTCTACTCAAAAAGTGACTTCTAGTAATAATACAGAAGAAACATTAAAAGAAGATATTGCAAGTGTTGAAATACAATGGAATTCACAAGTTCATGTTGTTTATTTCCCAATACCACAAATTGTGAAAGATTTATCCAATGAATCTAAAGAACGTATAATTAATAAAGATGAAGATTTTCCCTCCAAAGAATTAAAATTAATTGATTTTATTAATAATATTAAAATATTATATCGTGAAAGTTTACATCAACAATATTTAAAAACTAATTATAAATTATCTAATTTATGGACATTTAAATATTATTTAATACGTTTAATGTTTGCTAATGCTATTGTTATGAATGTATTGATTGTTGCATATTATGGTACGAGTTATCATGCAGATCATTATTATGGTGGTTCGAATCATCATAGTCATACTGTTGAGACTGATGATCATGCTGCTGTTGCTACGGATGATCATCATCGTATACTAGCAGGGACATCAACAAGTAGTGCGACGTATGGTCTACATGATCATTTGTATGTACCACATAAAATTGAAACCGTCTTAACTTGGCTAAATATTGTACATTTAGGATTTGCAATAATAACATTTGCTATCTTTTGTCTTGTTAGAATACCTGTAACATTTGCTACAGAATATGAAAAACATAAGACGTATATTTCTGCTATTGTAAATACAGTATTAGATCCTTTACCTGTGTGGTATTTTGTATATTGTGTGTTTACCTTTTTAGGACTTGAAGTCCATCACTTCTTTGTCAGTGCATTGTTATTGGATTGGATCGCAATTGACTCCACATCACAAGATTTATTGAAAGCTATTAAACATCCTGCTAAACAATTGATTGCAACACTTGTTATTATATTAATTACACAAAACATATTTGCAGGTATAATGTTTATATATTTTAGACATGAAGTTAAGACTGTACAAATACGTGATATGTGGGATGCATTGAAGTTATGTATATCTTACGGATTTCGTGGTGAATATGGTATTGATTATGAAATGTCACCGACCTTAGGTATTCGTATGGTTTATGATGTTATATTCTTTATAGTGGTAAGTATGTAAATGACAAAACATCGACCCTTAATTAGACGGTCTGACCTCTCTTTCAATCTCTATACATAGATTTTATCAATATTACGTCATATATTCTTTGCTGTGATTATTCACACATTCGATGAAATACGCGAATTAAAATCAGAAAGGTACGTCGTGTGTCAATTACATGTTAATGGATACTTTATCGATAATTATATACACAGAGAATCAGAAGCTAAGAATACATGCTTTATATGTGGTATAGAACGACATGACTATGATCGTATTATGCCAATAGGAACACCATTAACCTTTCAATATCATTGTAAAGAGATTCATAATCCATCAAATTATATGTCATTTATTATGAATATATGGAATCAATCACAATCATATGATAATAGTATTGAAAT
>JACCEA011342702.1_pt1 | contig 11299 bp, 11 predicted proteins | sample 7449851 | NCBI WGS metagenome assembly JACCEA01 (sample SAMN15323453, study PRJNA562643) | freshwater metagenome | isolation source: river surface water | place: USA:Blue River Watershed | collected 2017-08-18 | reverse complement strand
GTCTACCGATGGGAAAATTTTGGCGCCACTATTTCGCATTGGATCGTTTTTTCCGCTATCAAATGATATGTGTCGATGACTTTCATCTAGAACTTCCAGGTCTTCAACTATTTCACCAGAAGAATCAAGCCTGTTTTGAGCTTTCTTAGAGCTTGGTCGATGAATTAGCAATGAACCGGATGATTCAACTTCTGCTTCAGAATCGTTTTCGCGATCATCATCACCATATGATAATACCGAAGTAGTTTCATCAATATTATCTCCTCCATTAAAATCTTCCTCAACAAACTCTTCAACTGTCATTGCTTGATTTTCGGACACATTTGTTTTTGCTAAAACTTCTGATCCTTTAGTAGTTTCCAAAATATCTTTGATGGTTGAGATTTGAACTGGTCCACTTACATTTGGGCTTACAGCAACACTATTCATAGTACTGCTATTACTAGATTGATCAGGGTCTGGAATCGTGACATCTTTAGTCTTCAACTTATTGTTACGGTTAGATTCAATATAGTGAAATAACGTTTCAAGGTCAGCATCGGTTAGTTGATTCAGTGATGAGTCTATGTCTTTGCCGCGCCGCTTCGATTCAGCAGCAGCTAACAAAACTCGTCTTTTGAATAGATGGGACTGGAAAGAAAAATTATCACTCGGAATTTCTCCTGGATGTGCTCTTTCATACGATTGCACTGCCTCCAAGATAATTTCGGCGTGCTTGGTTTTGTCCGATTGAAACTGTTTTCCTGCTCCAGCTCCCATGGCATTAAATATCTAAAGATAACCTGAACGCATTACAAAAGATATGGCATAATAATCTATGCACTTTTAAATGTGATGCGGAATGTAATGTGATCATTTCAATCCCAATCCCAATCTGGAATCCCAAATCAATTATCCATATTTTGTGAAGCACAAAAGCGCACGCACGCACCACAACAAAAAAACGGACATTTTTGTTATTACGGCTTATTTTGGCACTGCTGGTGGAAGAGCAAGACTTTTTGCTTTTTGAACATTTGGAATGGCATTGGAAAATCAAAAAAGCATAAACTATACCGGATGGGATTGCAATCCAAATTGCAAGAGTTGGTTTTCAACCGTTCAACCTTTTGTTTGTCACAAAATGTCTCAACCGAATAGTAAGCGTCTCCGAATTAGTCGGGATGATGAGAAGATGAACGACTTTATGAAACTAGTTGAGGAGGACAACAATATGGAAATGTTTGTTCCCTCTCTTTTGAAGAAGAAAGATCTTCTGGAGGCTACAGTTGGAAGAGTCTATTCAACGAATGGAGCGAATAGTGAAAAGGCGAAGGTTTCACAACCATCAACTACTTTTCAGGGATTACAACCAACACCAACTACTAAATCACTGCTCGATGAAGCTTTGGATCTAAAGAAACAGCGTTCTCAATTATCTCAAGCAGAGATTAAGCAAAAACAACAGCAATATACTGAAGAAATCTTGTTAAAAGAAGCAAATCAGGTTCAAACAAATGCTCTGCAGTCTTTGGAGGAACTAGCAACAGGAATGAAATACACCGAAATAATGAAAACTACCTGGACTCCGCCATCATTTATTTTAACCCGCTCGGAAGAAGAAAACGACGAGATTCGTCAAAAATGGCATATTTTGATAGAGGGCGAGAGTTGTCCAGCGCCAATTAAATCTTTTAGAGAGATGAAATTACCTTCTTGTTTAATTGAAGCTCTTGCAAAGAAGGGCATTGCCAAGCCTACCCCTATTCAGGTTCAAGGGATACCCGCTTTGTTGTCAGGGAGAGATATTGTTGGAATTGCATTTACAGGTAGTGGAAAGACACTTACTTTCAGTCTCCCAATGGTGATGTTTGCATTAGAAGAAGAATTGAATATGCCTTTGGAAGGTAAAGAAGGTCCAATAGGTTTGATACTTTGTCCATCGCGCGAGCTTGCGCGACAGACCTTTGAAAATGTACAGTATTACCAAGAAGCATTAGTACGAGGAGGATATCCTGATTTACGTTCGGCACTAATAATTGGTGGTGAATCAAATCGAGATCAGCTAGATATCATTTCTCGCAAAGGTATTCATTGCATAGTTGCCACGCCTGGACGTTTAAGTGATCTTCTCAAGCAAGGTAAATTGAACATGGACATCTGCAAGTACTTCGTCCTTGATGAAGGAGATCGAATGCTTGATCTTGGTTTCGACGAAGAGGTCCAAAATATCATTAATAAGTTTAAGCGGCAGCGTCAAACTGTGTTGTTTAGTGCAACGATGCCTCAAAAGTTTCAAGATTTTGCAAAGAAAACGTTGGTGAAGCCGTTGGTGATTAATGTTGGTCGTGCTGGTGCTGCGAACTTAGATGTAATACAAGAAGTTGAGTATGTGAAGAAAGAAGCAAAAATAGTTTACCTCTTAGAGTGTCTACAAAAAACCGCCCCTCCAGTAATAATTTTTTGCGAACGCAAAAATGATGTTGATGAAATTCATGAATACCTACTGATTAAAGGTGTGGATGCAGTGAGTATACATGGTGGTAAAGATCAAGAAGAACGTAACGAAGCGATTCGATTGTACAAGGAGGGAAAAAAAGATGTGTTGATTTCGACTGATGTTGGGGCAAAAGGATTGGATTTCCCCAATATTCAACACGTCATTAACTTTGATATGCCTTCGGAAATTGAAAATTATGTTCATAGAATTGGTAGGACTGGCCGCTGTGGTAAAACGGGCGTTGCAACTACATTCATCAACAAAGATGTTGATGAAAGTGCTCTTTTGGATTTAAAGCATTTGCTAATTGAAGCAAAGCAACGTGTCCCACCAGTTCTGCAAGCTCTTGAGGATCCCGACGAAGAAATTATTGACATGGGAGGGGTAAAGGGTTGTGCTTTTTGTGGGGGCTTAGGTCATAGAATTACAAATTGCCCGAAATTGGACAAAGATGCAAGGCGAATTGGAGCTGGTAAGAAGGATGGGCTCGCCAAGAATTCGGGCTACGGTGGTGATTGGTAAAAAGAATGTAACAACGGACAAAATTGTAGCAAATATGATGTGAGAAGACCAGCCTAAAATTAAAATGCATTAAATCTACCTCTTACAACGTGGAGTAAAAATGTACTCGCGTTGTCTTTAAATATAGTTTGCAAAAATGTAACCGCTTGGTCAGCGATGGCTTGAAATCTGTACTCGTCAATATCTTGTAACTTGGATGATGCTGCGGCAAAATCTACCGGTAAAATTTCGTGGGAGAAATAACTCGGCATGCTGCTTGAACTCAGTGTATTCTCTTCAATTCGAGCGCCCTGCTCATAGTTTACCCCTTTTAATTTTATCCTACCAGAGGCAATTGATAAAAACAGCTTTTGTGCATCATTCCCAGTTCCTACCATACGAGCCATTAAATTCTCTGTTTTTTTGTCCTTCGTTATGCAAAAGTCGTAACATTGGACTAAATACTTACCAATATTTCTGCGAACCGCAGGTAAACTAATTTCACTTATCTTTATGTTATTATAGTCAATACTTTTATTACTTAAGTGCTTGAACCACCACGTTAATGATATGTTGTCTGATAATCCTTCCATCTGATGAAACCAACAAGGTGGAATATACAAAATTTCACCAGGTTGTAAATCAATCCACATTTCAAATGGCGCAGCGTCTTGAAAAGCTGGATATCTAAATCTCATCTCCTCACATTCAAGAAACGCACCAGGAATTTCTGGCAGAGTGATTTGACATTGTCTATCTTGAGGATGACCATTTGGAAATGGGTATAAGGCATGCCAGAATTCGGGTGCATACAGACGAACGCGTTTTTGCCCGAACAATTGCGCAAACAAGTTTTCTTGTTCATCATAATGTAGAGGCGTAATAAACCCCTCACTTCCACAAAGCAGTAAATTTTGGGTCAAGTCATTCCACCCCGCAAGCATTTTGTATAATTCAGCAGTATTTAGCGAAAATTTGGTATACTCTTGTAGAATAATTGGTCCCATTTCTTGAACCAAACTGAAACAACATGACATGGAAATAATTAAAAAAAAAAAAATAGAAGGATTACAGTCAAACAAAATTAAAAGCAAAATCTCACCTCTGATGCAAATAATAGTTCAAATTACAGCCATCCGATCTTTTAACCCTGAGGTATTGATCAAATGTCATTGATTCTTTTTTTGTCAAGGGATCAAATCGATAATTATAAGTATTCTTCGCTGCGTCCCAATATGGAAATCGTTTGGAAGTTGAAACATAAACATCACAAAGGAAGTCTTTTTTTATCATTTGCGCAACAGTTTCAAAATTCCAATTTGCGTATGCAGGACATATAATGGGACATTCCAACAAAACCACTGGTTTCCCATTTTTGATGGCCTCTAATGCTTCGAATGATCTCCAATTATGCTTTAAAATCTCCATTTCCCATCATACAAAGTTGGAACATCATGATCACAATAATCTGGAATCAATCGCTGTGCCTAATAACAATACCAGCACTGTATTATTCCGTAGGTATGTGTTTCTTCTATAGAAATCTGTGGACTGGGAGTCAATGAATTGCGTTTATTGTATTTATTGCTACAATAATACAGGGCCTGGTACAATATAATACCAAATACAGGCCTAACTAGGTTTATTATAAAGTATTTAATACATAGACTTTATACTTCTAACATGATATACGGGATATATAAATTAACATGCACCCTATTTCTTTCAAAATCATAATGTAACGTTAGGGACCGTGCGGGACCAGTCTATTAGAAAAGATTTGATTGTCAAAGATTGCCATTAATAACTATTAATGACGATGGATATAATCAGACTGATTGAGTGCAACACCTAATTATTAAGTAATATTAAATTATATTATGTCTCTTCATGTTTTCAACAAATATTAGGATTATTGAACAATCTTCCAAAAAGTTGAGTTTTTCGCGAAGACCAATTTTGCTGCCTATAGGGCACTTCTATGCCAAAGAATTACAATAAAATTGGGAAATTAAAGTCAACATGATCACAAAAGCTGGAGGATCTGTTTTTCTAGGTGTCAGCCTTTTGCTGATGAATGAAGTTCAATTAAGCCTTGGGATGAAGGGCAGCTCTTGTACAATTGCAGACAGCAGTAAAGTTGACTGCGGTTATTTTGGTATTGATCAATACGGCTGCGAATCAAAAGGATGTTGCTGGTCTCCATCAGGGTCAAATAGTGCTACTCCATGGTGCTTTTATTCCCAAAAAACCACCGAAGGTTACTCTGTCTCCAATTTCGTGGAGACCGCTACAGGGTATACTGGGGATCTCACTCTTATTGGCGAAGGTACTTCAATGTATGGCCCGGATTTAAAGAAGCTTACGTTAGAAGTGGTGATTGAAAGTGAAGATATTATCAGAGTCAAGATCACAGATGCGTTCAATGCCAGATGGGAGGTTCCTCAAAGTGTGGTCGATCGTCCTCACGCTACCAGCAAGCCCGCTACTAGCAATATTAAATTCACGCACACCATTTCCCCGTTCTCCTTTGAAATTACCCGTGTATCTGATGGGAGATCACTTTTTAAACTAGGAGATACTTTCACATTCAAGAATCAATACTTGGAAATCCCAACTTCAATTAACCCAAATGCCAAAACTTTTGGACTTGGTGAATCGACTCGCCTCAATCACGCCCTTCAAAGCGGAAAGACTTATACGATGTGGGCTGCCGATATTGCTGCGTTATCTTTTGATCGTAATTTGTATGGATCTTATCCATACTATTTACAAATGATAGATGGGGTTGCACATGGTGCTATGCTTCTTAACAGTAATGGAATGGATGTGAACTTACAGGATACTTCTTTAACATTCAGAACCAACGGTGGAATTTTTGATTTATACGTTTTTAATGGTCCTACTCCTGCTGATGTTGTCCGTCAGTACACTCAAATTGTTGGGAGACCAACTATGATGCCTTACTGGTCTCTTGGTTTTCACAATTGCAAGTATGGTTACACCAGTGTTTATCAAGTGGAACAAGTGGTTGCAAACTACTCTGCTGCCAATATTCCACTGGACACTCAATGGATGGATATTGATTATATGGAAGATTTCCGTGATTTCACTTTGGATGCAAAAAATTTCCCACCGGCTGAAGTCTCTACTTTTGTTGAGCAATTACACAAAAATGGCCAACATTTTGTTCCCATTATTGATCCTGGAATTATGGTTTACTCTGGGTATGAAGCTTATGAAAGGGGTATTAAAGAAGAACTTTTCATCAAAGATGTAAAGGGAAACTTCTACTTAGGTCAAGTATGGCCCGGTCCTACTTATTTTCCAGACTTCTTTCACCCTAACTCGCAGGTCATTTTGCATTATTTGTACAAAATCGACGCACGTAATGTTATTTTGGTATTTATAGGCATATTGGACTGATCAGCTCAAAGGATTTTATAACCAGGTTGCAGTTGATGGAATTTGGATTGATATGAATGAGGTAGAGTTTAATATTTTCTTCACTGCAGGTCGATATTTACGGGTTGTGACAACGTAGATTTCCAATTTCTGCAATTCGGATGGTACTGGTCAAGTTTGTGTCAACTCTGCCCCAAATGGTTGTCCTGCACCAGGAGCAAGCCAAACAGATTGCTGTTTAGTGTGCTCGAATATTGACAACACCAACGCTTTGGATTATCCACCGTTTTCGATCAACAATGCTTACGGACGTCTCTCAACGAAGACAGTAGCGGTCAGCGCGACTCAGTATGGAAATATTTCTGTTTACAATACTCATAATTTATATGGACTGACCGAACAAATTGCGACTCAAAAAGCTTTGACTGACATTAGAGGAAAGAGACCTTTCCTCTTGTCCAGATCGAGTTTCTTGTCAACTGGGGCTCACAGTGCAAAGTGGACAGGTGACAATGGGGCAACTTGGAATGATTTAAAATCGTCTATTGTTTCGATCATGGATTTCAATCTGTTTGGCGTTCCCATGATTGGTGCTGATATTTGTGGGTTCATCTATGACACGACCGAAGAATTGTGTGCTCGCTGGATTGAAGTTGGAGCATTTTATCCATTTTCTCGTAACCATAATGCCATCAATCAACAACCACAAGAATTATATTTGTGGAACTCTGTGGCTGAAGCATCAAGAAGTGCTCTAGGAATGAGATATCAAATGCTTCCTTACTTTTACACTCTTTTCTTTGATGCTCACACTAATGGCGATATGGTGATCAGACCTTTGTGGGCTAATTTCCCTTCAGATTTAACGGCAGTTAATATTGATCGCCAATTTATGGTGGGAAGTTCAATCCTTGTCTCTCCTGTTGTCGATCAAGGTGCAACATCTGTTACTGCCTATTTCCCATCTGGTTTGTGGTACAGCTTTTCGGAGCGCAAGTTGTCGATCGACGCAACCACTGGCGGCATTTGGAAGACCCTTTCCGCTCCTCTGACAACTATCAATGTACATGTTAGAGGTGGTAGTGTGCTTCCTCTTCAGCAATCATCCCTGACCACAACGGCTGGCAGGAAAACCCCTTTCACTTTGTTTGTTGCTTTGTGTGCTAAAGGTGGTGCCTATGGTACTTTGTTCTGGGATGATGGCGAGCAAGTTGATTTACAGTATTATTTGCGCACTAGCTATAGGGCTTCAGTTTCAGGCAATGCAGGAAGTTTTATCGGAACAATTGAACATAATAACTATTCTGCTGCCACACTTCCTGTTCAAGAAATTGTCATTATGGGTCACGACTTGCAGGCACCCACTTCTGCCACTTTGAATGGTTTTGCCTTATCTTCCAGTCAATTTTCTTTTGACTCTTTGCATGAATCTCTTACATTCAAGAGCCTCAACATTAAGATCAATGACGAAGTTAACCTACAATGGAAGTAAGTGGGTCGACAATACATTATTTGTAGTACTCTCGTATTGCGGCTGTGTCATAATCTTTACCGGCCAACTTTTAAGTATTTCGTATGTTTCGGTGCAATACCTTGTGTTATATTTGCTGGGTTTTTTGTATCATTAATCAATTAATCAAACTTGGTTTATATATGGGATGTTAGCTTATTGGATATCTATCCAAACCCCTTTTGCTCTAGAATGATTGTAAGATACATGACTAGACTTGGTATATTGCCATTATTAGGCCATACAGATGAAGCAATTTCCAGAATCTGGTGTTGTGCTACTATGTCTCATGTCCCATTTTTTTATTTCAATGTATTTGGAGCATCCAACATGAAAAAACGTTTGCCATTATTCTTTGTTGTTTTCTTGGCTATTTTGGTTTGCTGCGTTGCGGTAGATCGAAGCAAATTCCGTACTTGCTACGATACTGGATTTTGTCGTCGCCACCGAAATGTCCAACCAACGGAGAACCTGGTATGTATTGACTTCTTTTTAATTTCGAATTCTTGGACCTCTTACAATTCACCATTAGTATAATGTCGTTCCAGGCTCCATAACTGTAGATGGGAATGGAGGCAAGGTCGTTACGTCAATCGGGAACAAGGAGGCGAACCCACTAACAATGGAAATATCATTTCTTCAATCTGGAAGTGTCCGAGTGAAAATATCTGAGTCAACTCCTCGTTGGCAGGTGGGTATTGTCCTTATCACATGTATTATCTTTCATGCAAATTATATTGTTGCTTTTGTTGTCTCAGCCGGTGGATTTATTGGTTGCAACCAGTTCCGTCCTGAGTCCAATCGATGTTGTTACATCGATGGAAGATTTGCCATTGCAATGGAAGAATTCAGAAAAATCCACGTTTTCATGTTTTAAGATGAGATCATCAGATGTGGTATTGGTCTTACAATATTCACCCTTCCGTATTGAGCTTTATCAAGATGGCAATCACATTATAACGATGAACAACCGAAACATGATGCATTTCGAACAATCCATCGCACAAATAGTTGACAAGGATTCTGTTTCTGAAGCAGAAGAACATGAAGATAGGCACCAAGGGAAAGAAGTTATTGACTATGGAGAAGATGGTCGGTTTATTGAACTACCGTTGTTAATAGTTATCGCTTACTGTTGCCTATTTCACACAGGTTTGGCAATCTACGCCGACGGAACGAGAGAGGAGAAAAAGCAGGTTGAAGCGAAGCACCGTGAAATTTCAAAAGGAGAAAGTTTTGGGGGTCACCATGATACAATGCCCCATGGTCCTCGTTCGGTTGGCATTGACTTCGCCTTCCCTTGTGGATCCCACGTTTACGGAATACCAGAACATTCTACCTCCCTTTCTCTTCCTACAACAGCCATCGGCAGTGCCGGGAATCAACCTCAATATTCGCAACCCTTTAGGTTGTATAATTTGGATGTATTTGAGTACGAATTGCAGGAGACCATGGCTTTGTATGGAAACATACCTTTGATGTGGGCCCACGGCAAATGTGGAAATTCAGATCGATCATCAACATCTGTGAGTAGTTTTCTATTTCGTTGGTTTCTTATTAGCAATTTCCTCAATTTTTATTATGAGTAGGGTATGTTTTGGTTTAATCCCTCTGAATCATTTGTTGATGTATCGGACGGAAAAACCACTCACGGTTCTATTTTTAAAGAATCTCACTGGATATCTGAATCTGGTGAAATTGATGTATTTTTGTTACCGGGTCCTACTCCTAAGGGTCTTATGAAGCAGTATAGTTCATTAACCGGTACTCAGCAGTTACCCCCACTGTTCTCGCTAGGCTATCATCAATGTCGGTGGAATTATCGTGACGAGAAGGATGTCGCAGCAGTAAATTCAAAATTTGAAGAACTTGATTATCCTTATGATGTCCTCTGGTTGGATATTGAGCATACCAATGGAAAGAGATACTTTACTGTAAGTATTCACAGGGAAAAGAATTTTTATTTTTATTGAATTTGTTTATTTATATCATAGTGGGACAAGCATTTATTCCCCAGTCCATTGGAAATGCAAAAGAATATTACCAGAGTGGGAAGAAAAATGGTAACTATTATCGATCCTCACATCAAGAGAGACGACAACTTTCATATCCACAAGGAGGCCACTGCGAAAGGTTTGTATATCAAAGACAAGACAGGGAAGGATTTTGATGGCTGGTGTTGGCCTGGGTCATCATCATATTTGGATTTTACCAACCCTAAGGTTCGTCAATGGTGGGCTGAACAATTCACATTTGATAAGTATGTTGGTTCTACCCTTGAGTTATTTACATGGAATGATATGAATGAACCTTCTGTATTTAATGGTCCGGAGGTGTCCATGCAGAAGGATGCTCGCAATTTGGATGGTATTGAGCATAGAGAGTGGCACAATCTTTACGGTATTTACATGCAAATGGCAACTGCCCAAGGCCAGCTGTATCGATGCTCTACCGAAGAATTCTCCAAGAAGTTGCGCCCTTTCGTTCTTACCCGTGCTTTTTGGGCAGGCTCCCAAAGATTTGGTGCGATGTGGACCGGAGATAACACCGCTGATTGGGGTCACTTGAAAATTGCCGCGCCGATGCTATTGTCAATAAATCTTGGCGGTTTATCTTTTGCAGGTGCAGATGTCGGTGGGTTCTTTGGTGAGCCATCGGCAGAGCTCTTTACTAGATGGTACCAAGCGGGAGCGTTTACTCCTTTCTTCCGTGGTCATGCTCATCATGACACTAAGCGCCGAGTAAGCAAAATTTTTACATGTGTGTACCTGATCTTGAAACTCAAAAATTACTCTGCAGGAGCCATGGCTTTACGGAGAACTGCATACAACCATTCATCGAAATACCGCTATCCTTCGCTATTCCCTACTTCCATATTGGTACAGTGTATTCTTCGAGGCGTTTGAAACGGGAATGCCCGTTATGAGAGCAATGTTTATTGAATATCCTGAATTGATTGAGACTTACGCAATGGATGATCAATGGATGATTGGGGAATCCTTGCTCGTAAAACCTGTTACTGAGCCTGGCTCTACATCAGTTAATGTATTTTTTCCCCCGGTTGTAAACACTTGTAGCTCCCAAATTCTTCCTTGGTATGATTTAGAGACGTTGCAACTGACACCTTCTAGTGATAAAGTGCAGCGAATTCAAGCCGAGTTAGCTAAAATCCCTGTTTTTGTAAACCAGGTATGACTCTATTAGTATCCTTCTAGTCGATTAATTTGCGTTTTGTTTCATGGATAGGGACTATTTTAAGTCGGAAGATGCGTGTGAGAAGATCGTCTAAACTTATGCATTACGATCCCTACACTCTTTTTGTTTTCCCTGGATCATGTGGTGCAGCAAACGGTGAATTGTATCTCGATGACGAACACTCATTAGCACATGAAATGGGAATGTTT
>JACCEA010120535.1_pt1 | contig 11299 bp, 8 predicted proteins | sample 7449851 | NCBI WGS metagenome assembly JACCEA01 (sample SAMN15323453, study PRJNA562643) | freshwater metagenome | isolation source: river surface water | place: USA:Blue River Watershed | collected 2017-08-18 | reverse complement strand
AGCCGGCTTGTTCGAGCGCATCTTTCACCGACTGCTCAAAAAAGCTCTCGGTGCTACGCCCCGTGATCTGGTGGCTATCAATCTCCCCGGTCGTGGCGAATTCTAGGTAACGCCGGAAGGCGCCCACTCCCAGATGGGAAGCCGGGCCCACCAAGATCCTGCTCGGCTCGATGGAGGAGAAGACCACCACCTGATGTTTCGCGCGGCTAAACAGCACGTTGAGGCGGCGGTGTCCGACCGAAGAGTTGATCGGGCCGAAGCGCTGCATGAAGTTCCCGTCCTCGTCCGGGCCAAAGACGGTGGAGATGAAGATCGTGTCGCGTTCGTCGCCTTGGACACTCTCCAGATTCTTGACGAAGATCGGCTCCAGCCCGCTGTTTTCCCACTTGGTTTTGTAGCGCTGAGCGTCGCGGTCGCGCGCGATGAGCTGGTCAAGTTCGTGCTCGATGAGATCCGCCTGGGGACGGTTCAAGGCCACGATGCCGAGGGAGCGCTCGGGGTGGCGACGCATGAAGGCGATGGCCTCCGCCGCGCACTTGCGCGCTTCGATCAGGTTGATGCGGTTGCCATAGGTGCCCTGCACCCGCACCAGGCTCACGCCTGAGCTAGGCTCCTTGATGCCCGGCTTCGGGAAAAGCAGCAGTTGCCGCTTGTAGAACTCGACGTTCGAGAATGCGATCAGGGAGGGGTCGCGCGAACGGTAGTGCCAACGTAGCATCACCCCTTCGCCATAGGCCGAGTCGGCAAGATCGAGGATGGATTCGTTGTCTGCGTCGTCGTCCGCGTCTTCGTCGTCCACACGCTCGGGAGCGGACGAGCCCTTGACCCCAAAGTTGGTTGGCGGGAGCTGCATCTTGTCGCCCACCACCACGAACTGTTTCGCCCGCAGGAGAGCGCACATCGCGTCCTCGGGCCTGATCTGCGAGGCCTCGTCGAAGATCACCAAATCGAACTCAACCGTGCCTCGCTCGATTAGCTGGGCCACCGAAAGCGGAGACATGAGGAAGCACGGCTTGAGCGCGACCAGTGCTTTGCCGGCGCGCTTCAAGAGATCGCGAACGGTGATTTGCGGCCGTTGCTGACGGCAGACGTGCTCCAAGAGCGCACGTTCGGTCCGGTGCTTCACCAGGCCTACACCGACTCCCGCCGGGACGTAGCGAGACGCGAGATCGTCGGCTAGCTTTTGCCGTTCCTGAGTCTGAAGCTGGGTATCGAGCCGGACAAACTCCGCCTTTAGCGTCTCCGGGCTAAGGCTGCGGAAGGGACGGAGGCCGGGGGTTTCGTCGAGAACCTTACGGCTCAAGCTATGAATGGCGAGGCGCTCAAAAATGTCGGCCAAGCCTGCATACTTCGGTTCGCGCGGGGCTTCGGCGCGGCTGACAAACTCTCGAAGACCCAGCGGCCCCAGCGCCGCCGTTGTGGAATTGAAGAGGCAGCGCGCGGGTAGCACCTGGAGGGCGTCCAGATCCCGCTGAAGCATCTGAGTCAGCTTTGCGAAGCTGCTCTGGCGAACTTGGGAAGACCATACCGCCGTGGGAGTCGCCAAGCGCTCCAGCTCCGCAAGCGCTTGTTCAAAATGACCGAGTGCCGTTTCACCTTTGGCGGCCCATTCGATGACGCGGGCCCACTGCTCTCCGCCGTCGGGCGCGGTCACTTTCTCGAACCACTCATCGGAGAGACCGGCCTGGCTCATCGCTTTTCGTGCCCGGGCCACTAGGTCCATCTCTTTGGCGCTGCTGGCCAAATCGGGCGAAAGCAGTCGGCCGGCTTCGGCGTCCTGGGCCAAAGACGACTCAGCCTCGCGGAGCGAATGGATCGACACGATGACCTGTTCGATCGCGGACCTTTCGACCGGCCCGGTCCAACACCAGTTTTCGGCAGTTTGCAGCACGAAGTCGAAGGTGGCGATTTGCTCCTGAAGATTACGCTCCAAGGAGGAAAGGCTTCCCTCGCCGCCGCTGGTGGAAAGCAGCAGCTCCACTTCGGCAGGGAACCGCTCGTCGTTCAACCGGAGCGCTTCGAGCCGCAGGTCTCGGTTCAAGGCCAGGAGTCGCGCGCGGAGCGAGATACCGAGTGGTTCGGACAAAGGAGTCGCGTAGTAGACGCTCTCCACCCACTCACAGACCTTCTCTAGAAGGCTGAAATCGGTCCCGTCCAAGCCGGTGAAGTTTTCTCCGATCAGCTCGCCTGCCCTATGCCTCGCGAACTCGGCTCGTTTGTCCAAGCAGGAGGATATCTGTCGCAGCAGCACGATCCGCTCATCTCCCTGGACTTCGGGCGCGATGCGTTTGAGCAATCGGACCGCTTTCCGAAACGGTGGACTGAGCACGTAGGAAAGGGCCCACCCGCCTTCCATCTCGGAGATCGCGGCTTTGATTTCGTCAACTTCTAGGGATGTGAGGGGAACGGCGAGCCGCTTGGCCACTGCCGCGCATTCTGTTTGGAGCTTCTCTCCTTGCGTGATGGCGTCCCGTAGCACCTCCACGATCTGAGAATCGCCGAGTTCGTGACGACGGCGCACAATCGCTTCCGGGCAAGCGACGGCGTGCTTCACGAAAATCATGAGCGCTTTCGCACCCTCGGCGTTGGCTTGAAGCCAAGAAAACTCCGGGATGCGGCGCATCTTCTCAATCGCGGTCGCAACCGTCCGAATGTGGGACAACGCTTCCTCCAACTCGGCATGACGTCCCTTGAGCTTTGCGATCGAGAAGGTCCAACGCGTGACGTAGGAGGCGCTCACCGCATCGCGCAGCTTAATGAGGGTCGGCTCGGCCTCTACCGAATCGAAATCCAGTCTGGGGGCCGTGCCGCGAATCGCCTGACGCACGGCATCTCGGGTGGCGGTTGCCTTGAGGATTCGGTTTAGGATCTCGGTAGCTCCGTCGAGCCGCGCGAACAACCAAAGCGCGGGATGGCTGACCACGGGACGCGGGCCCAGGTGACGCAAGGATTTGAGATTTTCGCGCAACCACTCGCTGCTGTTCTCCGTGTTATCGAACCACGCTGCGCTGGAGGCCGTGGATGCAGCATTCGCCGCCTGTTGAAGGAGATTGCGGCATGCGGTCTCCACTTCATCCCGCTCGAAGACGTGCAGATCCTCGCCTGTCACCCACGCCCAAGCAGACTGCGCGCCGGAATCTGCCTCGGCTTGCAGCAGTTCCTGCTCTGCCCGCGCCAGTGCGAGCAGCGCCTCTTTGCGTGCTTTCCAGTCCTCGCGCGTCCAGTTGGCGACGTCGGGAAATCCAAAATTCGCCAGCTCCAAGGGCAGTGGGCGCTTCTTCGCACAAAGCTCCTGCCAAAAAATATCATGGATCGTCCACCCTGCATGGCCGAATTTCTTCCCCATCAGCGCGGCATACTCGTTGAGTTGGCGCTCAACTTCGGCGTGGCGCTCTCGCATCTTCGCGTCTTCGTTCGCATCGAACCTCGGTCGCTGGCGCTCAATGCGTTTCTTGATGCTCTCAAGAATCGGCTTTTTACCCGCCTTGGCGGAGTGAAGCTCAAACACGAAGTCCTCCAGCCCGGCATCCTTCAGCCGCTTGTGCACCACCTCCAGTGCGACCTGTTTCTCGGCCACGAATAGCACGCTAAGGCGCTTCGCCATAGCCGCCGCGATCAGGTTGGTGATCGTTTGAGATTTGCCGGTTCCCGGTGGGCCTTGGACGACCAGATTCTTTCCGGCCAACACCTGTTGGATCGCTGCGTGTTGTGAGGAGTCGCAATCGGAAACAATGGCCGGCGCATCAGCGGATGAGGAGCTGGCTTCTGTGCGGTCCCGGTGCCCCGAACCCTCGCTCGGTTGTCTTCCGCCAAAAATCTCGGCGAGAAGCTTGTGTTGAAAGGGTGGCAAGCGGCCCGGCGCGTTAGGGTCCAAGTCCAGCCACATCGGCAGTCGGCTAAACGAGAGGTGGGTGAGTGTAACGAATTTCCTTATACGCCAATTCGGCCGGCCCCGGATCATCTCCTCAACCTGTCCGAAGAATGTGTCCAGTCGCGGGTCGTCCAGGTCGATTTCCGGCAGCACGATTTTGTAGTCCTGGCGCAAACGCTCGCGCAGCGAAAGATTGACGTAAGGCGGCTCGGAGTTGGTCGCACCGAGGACGTAGCTTTCGCGGCGACGGCCTGCCCCACCTCCGGCGTTTTCCTCGATGAGACGCACGCCGTTGGCTGAGGCGGAGGCGGGCGTGCCCTTCCGGTCGATCTCCACCGGTTGCAGCACCAAAGGCGAGAAAATCACCTCGTCCGCTTCACCGTCGGGCGTTGGCGGGGACCATTCGAGAAAGCCGAAGACCAGATGCAGGGTCTCGACGCCAAACTCCTGCCGTGCTTCCCGCGCCTCGGCTGCGATCGCCTTCAAGCGTCGAGCGAGTTCCGGCTCTTCGAGCAGCGTTTGCCAATGCTTTTGAGGACGGACAGCGACCAGTTTGCTCTTACGCCCCTTGAGGTCGTAGTCGGTGTGAATGCCAAAGCGCTCCCCGAGTTCCTTGGACGTGAGGCGCGAATCGGCCCGCGAAGGCATGCCGAGCTTTTTCCTCAACCGGTCGCGCAAGGCGCGTTCCGCAAGACGTAGTTGGGCTTCGCTGTCGTCCGCGTCTTCTTCGGCGATTTTCTGAGCTGCCTTGAGGTAGGTCTTATCGGTGAGGAGTGCCTCCTCCAGGGCTGAGACGAATTCGGCTCCGCGTTCGTCGTCGGGTAATTCTGGCGGGCGCGGCAATGGCACGCACTCGACGATGTCGTCCGCTTGGAGCTGCTTGAACATCGCCTCGGCGGATTCGTCCACGATACGCACGAAGCGCCCGCCGCGGGTGGTGTGCTTGAAGCTGATGAGGCGATTGCGCGTGCCAAGTTCGAGCAGCTTGCTTCGCAGCGCCTCTACCTTGGGTTTTGCCGCCTGCGCTTGAGGGGAGTCGGGCGGATAGAACGCAGGTTCTGGTAGCGGGGATTCGGCCCGCACAGATCGACGAGGAGCTGCCGACGCAGACCCAGCTGATGCCCGGACCCGAGGCCTTGCGGGGGGCGGGGCGGCGTCGCTGTCGTCTTGGGTGTCGAGCACCGGGTCGATTATCTCACCGTCCGCATCCTCTTCGGAAAACTGGGCCAGATGCTTTTCAAGCGCCTCGCGTAGGGCCTTGGCTTCGAAACTGCCCCGATAATCGAGCTCCTCGAACATCTTGCGCAGAGAAGTCTCGTCGTCCGGACAACGGGAAAAGAACCCCTTCATTTCCGGCACCGTTGAATTCTTGAACGGTCGATCCATGGCTTAGGCGACGATTCCCCCGGTGAAGTTCACAGTTCCAAGCTAGGGCTGAGGCGCATGGGGGAAATTGCGTAAGATTGAGACGGAAATGTCTTTGGTGGCGCAAGGGCCAAGCGCATCGCATGAGGCATTTTTTACGAGTCACGGTAGCGTCATCGGGTTACAGACCATATTCGTCGTCAGTGAAAAGCATCCTTTTTTCCATCAGAAAGACGAACCTCAGCAGTAGGAACACTCCCAGTCGCAGCTTCCATCGCGGACTGCCTTAGCGATCTGCAGGCCCTAATTATTGCGATAAGTGTTTAGGTTGCGCCGATCCATACAGTATTTGCTCCCTATCAATTGTTTGAAGTTCTGCGATAGTTGCGACAGGGAATCATTCCGATGCAGATCGCGCGCAGCTATCGCTACTCACAGAACGATTGGCCTGAGGATTTCGGGAAACGTGGAGTCGGAGTAGAAATCTGCGAGCAGTGCCTCCAAGGCTTTATTGGAACGAGACGGAGGAAAGTCTGCCACCGTTGCTACGACGAGCGGGAGTTGGCCCGCCGGGAGAAAGAGCGAGCCAAGCTTGATGAACTCGCACTGGCGAAGGAGATGGCAGAGGAAAGCGAGCGGCTGTTTCGTTCACTGGTTTCACTCCACAAAGCAGAGCCCGCGCAGATTGTATGGCTGGAAGTTGCGGCCTCTTTGGCGCCGGCCTCGCACCACGATTTGGGCGTCGTCGCTCGCAGCGCGTGGCGCAAGGCCCGTCTCGAGAATCCCGAGGCATCTCTGGCTCCCGAGCCGGCGGGTGGGGCGTCCAGCGAGGTCACAAGTCAGCATACGGAGCTAGTTCGGCGTTGGCAGGAAAACAGAACGCTCGCGAAACGTGTAGTGCTTGGCGACGCCACCGCCTATCCTGAAGCCCTTCAGGCCCGGGGGGCTTTCGCTGATCTGCTCAACCTCGGCATCGCGATAGATGTGACGGTCGAATCGCCCAAGCGACTCCTCATCGAGGTGCTATGCGAATCCGATAGCTTAGTTCCCTCCGTTTCGCGCACGCTCACATCGACCGGGAAATTGTCGGAGAAAAATCTTCCGCGTGCCCGGCATCAGGAAATTTATCAGGACCACGTGTGTTCCGTCATGCTGCGTGTCGCGCGGGAGTGTTTCGCCGTGCTTCCCATCGATATGCTGCTGCTGAACGGTAAAGCTGAAGTCGGAGCAAAAGCAGGCGCGGCGAGATCGAGCGGGACGATTTATTCCGTGCTGATAGACCGGCAACAATTCGAGCGCCTGAACTTCGCCGCTTTGGATCCGTCGGATGCGATTTCGGATTTTCCGCATCGGGGCGATTTCAAGGCATCTCGGAAAGCCGGGGCGTTCTCGCCTGTCACCCCGCTCACTTTCGCCGATACACAAAGCACCGCGCGTGATGAAAGCACGCTGTCGTCGCTTCGCGAGCAAGCCGCAGCTCTGCGCGTCTGTTTGAACGAACTCCAGTCCTCCAAAGACTCATGACCTTCCTTGCTGGCCTACTTTTCATCGCCCTGATCGTTCTTCTGGTTTTGTGGCTTCGGAGCCGGTCGGAGGCAGGCACGCTAATCGCCAAGCTGGCCGAATCTGAAAAACGTTTTGCTGATTTGCACGCTGCGAACGAGGTGGCCTTGCGCGGCGCGGAGGCCTCGTTGGCAAAAGAGCGTGAAGACATGGAGCGCGAAGCAGAGCGCCTGCGTGCCCACTACCAAGCCGAGGCGGCCCGCTTAATCGAAGAGATGGCCCGGGACGTGAAGGCGGCACGGGAGGAGGCGCAGCGATTGGAATCTCTTCGCGGATTGGGGCGCGACGAAACGGAGGCGCGTGCCACGCTCGCGGCAGCGTTGCGGGAGGCTGAGGAACTTCGGGCCATCGCTCAGAGTGCATTGGACTCGGCGCGCAGCCAGGCTCGGGTCGAGCAGGAGGCGGCTATCGCGCGGGCGAAGGAAATCCGGTCTCAAGCGGAGCGGCTTCTTGCGCGCGCAAACATGGACGCCGCCAAAATTGTGGAGGACGCACACAAGGCAGCGGAGAAAATCGGCGGCGACGCCTACTTGGCGTTGCGGGAGCGGGATCGGCTGGAGGAATCAATCAAAGCGATTCGCAACGTCATCGAAGGCTACGGCGACCGTTACGTCGTGCCAACCCGCTCTCTCATCGACGACCTTGCCGGAGACTTCGGCCATACCGAAGCGGGACAAGCGCTCGCGGTCGCGCGCGCGGAATCGCGGCGCATGGTCGAAGACGGCGAAGCGGGAGAGTGTGATTACGCCGAGTCGAATCGTCGCGATACGGCGATTCGCTTCGCGGTCGATGCGTTCAATGGACGCGTGGACGCGGTGCTCTCCGAAGTGGAGAATGAAAACATCGGAACGCTGGAGCAGCAGATCCGGGACATTTTCAATGTCGTGAACCTAAATGGTGCGGCGTTTCGTAATGCGCGCATTTCCCATGCCTACCTCAACGCGCGATTGATGGAGTTAAAGTGGGCGATGGCGGTGCATGAATTAAAACTCAAGGAACGCGACGAGCAGCGTCGAATCCGGGAACAAATTCGAGAGGAGGAACGCGCGCGCCGAGAATTCGAGAAGGCGGTGAAGGAAGCGCAGCGCGAAGAAGAATTGCTGCAACAGGCGTTGGAGAAGGCGCGGAACGAAGTCGCGCAGGCCGGCACCGAAGAAAAGGCAAAGCTGGAGCGACAAATGGCCGAACTGGCTCAGAAACTCGCCGAGGCGGAGGCGAAGGGGCAGCGGGCGATTTCGATGGCGCAGCAGACGCGCAAAGGAAACGTCTACATCATCTCCAACATCGGATCGTTCGGCGAGGGAGTGCTGAAGATCGGAATGACGCGGCGCTTGGAGCCAATGGAACGCATCTGGGAATTGGGGGATGCCTCGGTGCCCTTCGAGTTTGATGTGCATGCCATAATTCCATCGGATGATGCACCGGCGCTAGAGGGCGAATTACATGAGACCTTTGATGACTTCCGGGTGAACCAGGTGAATCTCCGGAAAGAATTTTTCCGGGTGCCGTTGGAGCGGGTGCGCGAGTTGGTCGCAAAACACGGGGTGCAAGCGCACTTCACAATGGCGGCAGAAGCCCAGGAATACAGGGAATCGCAGGCCATTGCCGCTATGAAGCCGGAGGAGCGTGAGCGCTATCGAATGGGCCGGTCTGCGGTTCAGATTCGATCTTCGGTCGTAAGCGAGAGCGACGGTTGATTCACAACCAGACGGGTGTTTCGTTCGGTGCCCCTACAACTCGGGGCACTACCTCGGTAGCAGGTCGTCGAACTCGCAGCCAAGTGCACGGCGAATTCGGATCAAAGTGGTGACGAGAATCGTTATCCGCCCCGCCTCGATCTTCTGGAGCACACGCGGGGCAATGTCGGATTTCTCCGCCAGCACCTCCTGAGTCAGCCCTGCTTCGACACGCGCTGCTTTGATCGCGCGCCCCACCGCCCGCATATCGGGACTAATGATTCGAGGGGGCTCGGGCTTCTTCGCGGGCACATCGAAACTATCGCGCTGAAGCCGCTTGCCAAACACGACCCAATGGGTCGTCTTAAGGTGCTGTGTCCCCGGTGTCTCCAGCACCACGGGAGGGCCACGTTTCCTCACCGGTCTGAACCACCATGCGCTTTCGCACCGCCATCTTCGCACTACCGTTCCTGACGCTCCTGATACTCGCGACCGGTTGCTCGCCGAAGCTCACCGGATCTTACCAAGGCGCGGTGCTGAATCAGTCCTACAACATCAACGCCGACCTATTCATCACCTTTCAGGAAGTGAACGGCCTTGTCACCGGCAGCATGACCATTGGTGCTCCGCTTTACGGCGGTGGGCCCATTTCAGGCCGGCGTGATGGAAGCGATCTCCAGTTTACGACGGGTGACGGCAATGGAGGGAGCATCGTCTGGATCGGACGGGTAGGCTCCAAGCGGGTCGAGGGCACCTATGTCGTGGAACCGAGCACCCTGAGCACCGTGGTCGCCGGTGCGGAGAAACAGCAGGGGGTTTGGTCGGTTGTCCCGCGCTAACTTTCCATGAGCACGAAGCAGCAAGTCTATTCACTGGAGAAAACCCGCACCAGTCTCGTAGGCGCAGCTGTCTTGTCCGGATTGTTCATTCTCGGAATGATGGCAGGCGGATTTGGCGGCGGTTTCATCGAAGTAGTTCTAATGCTACTAGCCGTCATCGGTAGCCCCATCGGTGCCTATCGAGGAGCCATTGCCACGAATTCGGGCAAAGCAGCCACCGCCCTCTGCACCCTGATCGCATTCTACCCGCCAATTGGCTTGGCGATTCACCTCATCTTCTTGGGCAAACTCCGTTCTGCGAAAAAGGCGCCTAGCGATTCTTCCCGCGCCCCCCGCGTGCAGGCGCCTATAGTGCCGCAGGTCACGCCACCTCCTCGTCCCGTTGCGCCGCCAGTCCCGGAGGTCAATAGATCGGCGGGGGCGGGCTTCGCGGATTTTGCGCCTATGCCCTCGTCGACAGCCTCCTTCCGTCAACAGGTAGCTGACGCCGACACCAACCGTCGGAAGGTGCTACTCTCGCTCATACAGCAATACCCGGAAGACATCACCCCGCTGGTCGAGGCACTGATCTCCTCCGCCAGTCCGGAAACGCTCACTCAGGTCGAGGCTATGCTAGCGAAAGGCGCCGTGAAATGAGCGCCACCCGCTACCGGACACGGAGCGAAGTTCAGGGCTCCGGCACCAGCACATCCCTCTCGGCATGAGAAAATCGCCTCCTAACTATTCGTGGCTGCGTGGAGTCGCTCCCATTCTCTGGGGCATCTTCTTTTTCGGTTTTGGGCTGGGGCCTTTCGCGTCTGCCATCGCCATGCTCGTCTCCGCTCTCGTTTTGATAGGCGTGGTCACCGTTATCCGCGGCTAGAGGGATGAGCGGCGAATTCAAAAAACGGAAGAGATGGGGCGCTGCTATCGGCCTGGGCTTGATCGCTGCGATTGCCGGATTCGTGACGTTCGTCTCCCTCTCGAAAAATAGCTCCCTTCCTCCGTTCGTGTGTAGGTTCTCCGCGATGGCGGTCTGGTTGCTAGGTCTCTCGCTTACGAAGAAATCGCTCTAATCCAAGCGGGAGGCGAAATGCGGGCAGCCGATCAGGAAGCGCACTTTGGCCCGTAAGTCCTCCACCGAACAAGATCTCCACCACGATGCACAATCCGCCCGTCCCATTGTCGCGATTCCAGAAGCGATTAGCAGTAGCCGCAGTCGTGCTCACCATCATTGATGTGGCAGGCGTGCTTCTCATGACTGCGACCGTGAGGAAGTGGTTCGATTTGGAGCCAATGCCCGCTTGGTGGCTACAGATTTTCTGTAACTACCTGTTTGTCGTGGCTGATCTTGTCGGAGGATTAAGCACCTACCACCTAGCATTCCATTCGGGGCGAACACGGCGTTACTCGGTTCTGCTAGGTATACTTGTTGTGATTATCTACCCTTTCGTGCTGCTCGTCATTCCAGGCTTGGCCCTTGAAATCCGTAAGCGAAGCCAAGGGCTTCAAACGGGCGGCCTAGATCGGTCCGCGCGGGCGTCCAGAGAGACCCTGCGGCGATTCAGCCTGTCGGCACTCCAGCTCGAAATGGTGGGCTCGCGGGGCTCGCCCACCATGCAACTGTCGCGCCCACATCCTGAATCGCCGCAGGGTCTCTCTTTCCAAGCAGTTTAATCCGCATCTTCCCCTTGAGTGAGCGGGGTGCATGGCCTGCGGCCAGGCCATGCACCCCGCTCACTCAATCTCACCTCCGCCTTCAACGACCAGGTAGAGCGTGCGTTCATGGAGACGGCGTATCAGTCGGTGGCGAACAAGGCCGGGATGTTGATGGAGCCGCAGCACCAGTTGGGGTTCGAGATTGTGTCGAAGAACGAGACGAACACGCGGCTGTTGGGTGTGTTCGCGTTCCGCACCGGGAGCGAGCTCCTCTATGCCCCGGTGTTCTTTCTGAACGGCGACATCAAGGGGACGGATTTGTTGTATCGGCATCGCGTGAAGCGGTT
>JACCEA010113883.1_pt1 | contig 11300 bp, 12 predicted proteins | sample 7449851 | NCBI WGS metagenome assembly JACCEA01 (sample SAMN15323453, study PRJNA562643) | freshwater metagenome | isolation source: river surface water | place: USA:Blue River Watershed | collected 2017-08-18 | reverse complement strand
GTATTTCACTAAATGCAACGTGAAGGAGTGTGCAACCGCCAGGTCCTTCAGGACGAAACCGCATCAAGTTATGAAGACGTGGAACTCCATTGACTTGAACTTGAAACTCAGGACTGTCTAAAAGTGTTTGAAACTCTTCCAATGACATGTTTGAATCCATTGCAGCATACAGCTGTTTCCACAATCGTTTGTAATCTTCCCTACTTGCTGGTGCTGTTGAATTTGATCCTGATTCTGGTTCTAAAGGTAATTCCGGTGTTTGTTGTATTGGAGGGTGTGGTAGTTCTGGTGGTGCTGGTGCTACCTTATTCATTTGTACTTTTAACGACGAAAATGCTCCATAACCCACAGTCCTTGAAGAAAGCTGTCAGCAAGATCATCTTTCTTTTTGTGTTTGTCAAAATGCTCCTGGTTCTCTGCTGGAACAAGAGCACGAGCATGAAGAATACCAGTGTTCTTACGACCACGATATGAACGTACACTATCATCAACCGTAACAATGTTTGATAACTTATGCGTAGCAGACACTCCTTCGCATTTCATACCTTTCATTGAAAAATACATTTGGATCATGGCCTGAACTGCGTACATTCTGCGCTCGGGTTGGTTTTCAACTGCAATTAAATCTGCGTTTTTCCACGAAGCTGTGCGAGCATCTAAACTTTTAATAAGAGCAGGTGCTTGATCTAGAACTGAACCAGAAAGTGCAGAAGATTCACACTTCTTCCATGTATTCTGTTTGTAATGATTGTAAAGTAACTTCACCAAATCTGGTTTCTTTGTAGCATCTGTTGTTAGACCACACATTGCAAGTTCTGATTGAAGTTCAGATACACTCTTCTTACCCAATGCTGTTTTGGTTGGAGCTTTCTTTTTCTTAGGAGTATGACGACTACATGCGAAGATACCTTCACTCGCATGTTCATATCGTGCCGCAGCAGAGCATTTGTGACAACGCGCTGCTCCAACACCAGCTTGTTCACCGAGAACGTCAATGATATTCCAATCCAAAATCTTGACGTCTGTACGTGAAGTCCCCTCTAGGACGCAATAACTTAGATTGCGCAATCCTACGTCAAAGGATACTATTTTCATTGTTTATCTTATGCGGTTGCCTTTAACAGGGAAATCAACGCAGTTTTGTTATCACTCTTGCTGAAAGGAATGCCCTTCTTGGTTAAAATATCTGCCAACTCCTTCTTGGTCTTTCCCTCCAATCCATCCGTATCCACTGGAGTATCCTCCTTTTCAACGGAAACACGATCGTCCTCCGTCTCCTCTGGCTGAGGTTCAGGAGCTGTCTCTGTAGTCGTAGGTTGTACTTCGGTCTCCTCTACAACGGCAGGAGGTGGGGGAGGACGAGCAAGCTCACCAATGACCATGATGATGCTGTTCATATTCTGGAAAATGCGCGTTTGTTGCCAATAGAGCCAGCCAACCATTCCCGCAAGAACAAGAATCATAGATGCGAGAAGTGCCAACGATGCGTGAAGAAACTCCATTTACTGAATGGACTGGAAGAGTTGTCTGGCTTCCAAACGAAACTTCTTCGTGGCTTTGAATAAATGGCAAAGAAAGGAGGTTTTCTTGATGTGACAACAATGGTTTCGTCTGGTATTGGTGCGTACGCCGCAAAGAGGTCTGGAAGTATGTCTGGACTTCTTTGGACATTGGCCAAGTATGCGTTGGTGATCATCGCTATTCTCTTGGCAGTTCAGGTTGTCGCTGTTCTCTTGAAGGTTTCCTCTGTAGAGACCTTCGTTCCCGTGTCTCCTTCTGCCGAGGGTGATAAGAAGGTCATGACTCCTTCTGGAAACGTCATCATGTATTGACTGTTTCCTAACGACCATTCCGACCGGAGCGGAAACAATTCTTATAAGGGCGACAGCTGGAGCGTTGAGTAAAGCCCATCTTTTTACACGTTGTCTTGCGACAGTAGGATTTGGAGTATTTGCGACGCGTTTTCATTAGAAATCCTCTACATCTAGACGGATATTATTTACGCTGTCCGATGGTCTGGAATACTCGGACACCTTCTTCTCAAAGAAGTTGGTCTTTCCTTCCAACGAAATCAACTCCATAAAATCAAAGGGATTTCCTGTGCGATACATCTTCTCGCATCCCAATTGGACGGCCAACCGGTCCGCAACAAACTCAATGTAATCACTCATGAGTTTGCTGTTCATTCCAATCAACGAACAAGGAAGAGCGTCGCAAATGAACTCCTTCTCAATTTCCACGGCTTCTCTCAGAATGGAGTGAATGGTTTCGGAGGGAAGACCACTGGGAAGAATGTGGTATAACGCAACCGCAAACAGCGTATGCAATCCTTCGTCACGAGAAATCAACTCATTGGAGAACGTCAATCCAGGCATGAGACCACGCTTCTTCAACCAGTAGATCGCACAGAAGGCACCACTGAAAAAGATACCTTCCACCGCCGCAAACGCAACCAACCGCTTGGCAAAATCATCCTGCGAATCAATCCACTTCAACGCCCAATCGGCCTTCTTGCGAATACAAGGAATCGTATCAATCGCACGGAACAACTTGTTCTGTTCCTCCTTCTCCTTTACATAGGCATCAATGAGAAGCGAATACGTCTCGCTATGAATTCCTTCCATCGCATTCTGGAAACTATAAAACAACTTCACCACTTGGGAATCCACTTCACGTTGGAAGCGAGACGCCAAGTTCTCTTGGACGATACCATCCGACCCAGCGAAGAAAGCCAACACATGTTTGATAAAATGCTTCTCATTTTCGGTCAGCTTCTCCCAATCCAGAAGATCCTTGTGGAAGGGAATCTCCTCTGGCGTCCAAAACGATCCCACGGCTTGTTTGTACATCTTGTAGAGGTGTTCTTCACGCTTGGCAATGGGGAACAAAGTGTAAGACATTCTGACGCGTTGTATACTATATACAGAAAAGACCTAAATGATATACAATGAGCAGTACGCAGAATTCTCAAAATCTGCTCGTCAATGTGCTTAGACCGGTCTACACGTATTCCAGTGAGACGGGATTCACGGCGGGCGTCGTCGCAACGAATCTTAAGGCAGTGAATACAGATGCGATTACCGCAGGTGTAGCACAATTTGGTGACACAGGTGGAAACATCTATCTCGGAAGCAATGCGGGAAATACAACCGTTGGAACAAACAGCAACAACGTCGCCTTCGGTGTTGGCGCTGCGTCTGGAATCAATGGAGTACAGAATTCCGTGTTTATTGGCGCATCGGCTGGTCAAGGAATCAGCAATGCGAGCAATGACGTCGTGATTGGCGCGGGAACCTCCGTGGTTGGATCACGAAACATTGTCATCGGAAACAATGACCTCGTGACTGGAAGCAATAACTTCGTGATCGCATCTGACACAATCTTAACTGGGTCCTACAAGGTGAACATTGGAAACCTGATTCAAGGTGATATTTCTGCGAAAACACTTTCGTTTACAACTGGAACGGATATTAGTGGTGGCGGATACTTTGGAGGGAATGTGGGGATTCGTTATCCAAATCCAACTCATTCGTTGGATGTGTCGGGAAGCATATACGCAACGAGCAACGTCATTTTGTCTGATGGATCACAGAATCGCCCGTCTCTCACCTTCGCCAACGACGCGAGCGCAGGTATCTTTCGCGATGCTTCTGGAAACGTTGGATTTGCTCGGGCCGGAAGATATGCTATGAAATTGGATCCAAGTGGAAGTGTCTTATATACAGATCTTACCGTAGAAGGAACTCTCGCATGCGCAACCTTTGACGCAGGTGGTATTGCAACTACAAACCTCGCAGTGCCTGGATACATTCGCAACAACGATCTCACATTTGTTACCGATATTAGTCAAGGAAACTTCTCCTTTACAGGAACTGGTCGGAGTCGTGTGGCAAACATAACGTTTTCAAATACACGAATCAATGCATCGGGTGGAATCGCAGGAACAAACTTTGATTTGAGTTCTGGAAATCTAATCCTTTCCAACAACGTCGTAGCAGGAGGGTTGTTCAGCAACACAGCGACAAACACATCCAACTACCTCGGAGGAGTGTACTTGGTAGACAATGAAGTTCGTCCCTCTCGTCTTTTGGAGAAAGGAACGGGTGCATTTGATTTGTGTTCCAATGGTCTTTCGTTAATTGGAAAAATTACAGGAGGCGATGATACTCAGAGCAACCGCATTGGCGGTATAATTCTCAGCAACAGCAATGCCATAGTTCCTGGATTTCTTCGCAACGCACTGACTCCAACTACATTGAACATCAGTGGAGGAAACATCAGTAATTCTGGTAATACAACATCCAGTAATTTTACTACCATAACTGCCTCTAGCAACAACATTGGTGGTGTTGTTCTGAATGCGACAAACGTGAGCAATGTAGGTACGTTAGGAACTACGAACGCTTTGGTCTCTGGATATTTGCGGAATGCATTGACTCCAAGCACACTTGATATCAGTGGTGGGAATATTGCATACTCAGGTGCAATTAGCAATTCTGTCATCAATCAAAGCAATACGATCGGTGGCGTTACATTATCCAATGGGTATATGAGGAGTGGACCAGGAACAGTCAATGCACCGGGTGTTTCCTTTTTAACCGACACGTCTATGGGATTGTATCGTGTCGGAACCCAAGCATTGGGGATTTCGGTAGGCGGTGTAAATCGTATGACAATTTGTGGAGATAAGATTGGAATTGGAACAACGACACCATCTTACAGATTCGAGGTAAGTAATTCGGAAACTACAAACAACGATGTCCGAATTACAGGTGGAGCAGGGAATGTTGCGAATTCAGGTGGTGCATTAGCGTTCAGTGCTGGACAAGGAGGCGCAAGTGGGTTTATGTCTCGTATAAAGGGCGTTTTGTGTAACGCTATTGTAGGAACTGAAGAACAAGGAGGTATTATATTTGAAACTCGTGCTAGCAATGCTTCTTCTGGTCAAGCTTTAACTGAACGTGTAAGGATAGATGCGAATGGAAGAGTTGGAATTGGATCAACTGCTCCAGTTGAAACTCTTGATGTTTGTGGAAATCTCATTGTAGGTGGAGGTGTTGACTCAAATTTAATTCGGTTCCGAGGTACGACAGGTGATAGCAATAGTGCGGGAGATTTTACAGTTATGGCAGAGCGAATTTGGGGCGGAAGTGAACAGTCAGAACTTATAATTTTCAAGGGCAATGACGTAGGAGCTTCAGGTCCTGATCGTATTCGATACCGTTCAACACAACACGTATTTCAAACGTCTGGAAGTGAAGCATGGACTGGTCTTCAAGACAACAATACTCGGATGGTTATCATGAATGATGGAAACGTTGGAATTGGAACAACCTCACCTGCGTATCCACTAGATGTTACTGGAAATGCACGCACAAGTACGTTAATAACTACTAATTTATATCCTGTATCTAGTTCCGATGTTTCTGCAATTGCCTATATACGAATGAGTGGCGGTGATTTTTCAAACCTTCCATTTTTGTGGTTCAGACAAGGTGGAGGTCCGGCACGTTATTCAGGTATTAATTTTGGTTCTTTCAATACGAATTCTATGTATTTTTACAATGCGAATGGTACATTACGTGTAAAATCTATGGACACACTTGCAACCTCTCAATCTCAGCTTGACTCATGTGCATCTATCCTATCTATCAATCAATCAGGAAAAGTTGGAATTGGAGTAGAAAGTCCAATGGCACTTCTGGATATTGGAAAAATAGGAACAAACGGTGGTCTCCAAATCTATGGTTTATCAAACAACAACATTACTCGTCCTGTAATCGATTCGTGCGCCAACTTCCCTACCAACACGCCCGCATACGAAATTCGTAGTGCAACCGTAAATGGAGCAGATGGGTTCTTGCGAATTCGTGCGGGAGGAAACGGTGGAGGAGGAGGACCCTGGCCAAATTATGCATCTTATATTGATTTGACTGGCTTTTCCACTCTTACCGATATGTTTAATAATATCGTTCTTGGAACAGCTGGAACTGAACGTATGCGCATTGATTCAAATGGTCGTATAGGAATTAGAACATCTGCTCCAGCTTCTTTACTTCATTTGTCCGATACAAGCGATGTTTCCTTTGGAAATGTTACACTCACGATGCAAACTGGAGGAGTAAAGAGGGGACAATCGAATGTAATTGCGTTTACTGGTACCGATAGTGGTGTCTCTACCGGTGTTCTATCCTCAATTGCCGGAATCGACACAGCAACGGGCACACAAGGATATCGCGGAGATATTTCGTTCCGAACAACGAATGGTGCAAACAATACTCTTGAACGAATGAGGATTCAATACGACGGAAGAGTTGGAATTGGAACATCTGCACCTTCTACGATGCTGGATATTAGTGCTAGTAGTGGTGGAATTAAAGTAGGATCCTCTGGAACCGGATACTTGACAATAGGTACAGCTGGTGTCGCTTCCGAATACGCCAATCTTAGCATGAACGGATATTTTACACTTAACAAGGTTGCTACAACAAATCAACCTATGGTATCCTTTCCAAGCGATCCCGACGTTGCGACTGGTGGATTTATTTTTATGTCAAATAAGGTTGGTATCGGAACCACTACTCCAGCATATTCGTTAGACATCTCAGCTGGAAATACTGCAAATACTTTGCGTGTTCAAGCGACTAGTTATCCAAGTGTTTTACTTTCAACCCCAACATCGGCTGGTAGTGGACAAGTATTGTTTGATGGTGTTGGTTCCAAATATATACTTCGCGCTTCAGCTGTTCCATTGGTATTTGAAAATCCTGGAAACACAGAACGTATGCGAATTGGAACAGATGGAAACGTCGGAATTGGAACAGCCACACCGGCATATAAATTGGATGTAGCTGCAACAGCAGGGGCAGCGGCTGTGAATATGAACACTTGGCCTCGTGCAAATGTAAGTAACGTATGTATCGTTCGCGGTATAACTGGATGTATAGGAAATTCTTATAACTTTTCAAATAATGTTCAAAATACGATTGATACGAATCTTATGACGGTTGTTCATTCCAACGCAACAAATGGTGCATCGTTCAAGTTCTTAAAAAGCGGTGTTTGGGCGATTACTTTCACTGGAAGCAATAGTGCTGGTACTTCTATACATTGGATGGATGTGAGTACAAACGATAGTTCAAATGTAGGACAGTATACGGCAGGAGCTCCAGTTATAGCGATTGTTCAAACTACCAATCATTTCACTCTTCACTGGAGTGGTTGGTTACCTGGGAGTTCTACTAACTTTTATAAATTACGTACAAACAATCAAACAACACCTGGAACTGGAAATAACTATTATTTTCAAGCTATGCTTTTGTACGAAACACCTAATTCTGCTGGCACATTCCCGTTCTAAGCTTCTCCACAATCTTCCGAATGGACACCGTAGAAACACCCGATACTTCTGCTACCTTTGGAATTTGACCTCCCAATACAATCGAAAGAACACCCGCTACAATCGTCTTAGGCGTGTGTTCTAACTCAGGGAGATCGTGAAGCATCTTGACAATCTTATCGCGGTCTGTATCCGTCAATCCAAGATCCGCACACATACGTTCCGCCAATCCAAGCTGTGTGTTCAGAACAGAGGATTCCTCATCACTGAACCGAGCCAATCCTTTACACAGCGCACGAATGCTCACGTGAAACAGATTCGCAATCTCTTCATGTGACCGAGTCGCATTGTTTTGACGACAAGCAGTGAACACCGCTGCTGCCATCAGAGCACGACGAGTTTCTCCTCTCGTCTTCTGTGCGTCTTCCACTAACTTGAACAGACCACATGCATCCAGAATAATTGCTTTGGTGAGACCTGCGCGGAGAGCCGTCGCTTGGATCGCATCAAAGATTCCCATCCAAGATCGTTCTCCATGGTTGGAGAAAGACCAAGCAGACAACTTTGCAATTGCCTTTGATTCTTCAGATTGGTTTGGCACACGTTTTCTCATCATCATAGATCCGTACGAAGAGTTTGGTAGAAGTTCGGATGTAATTGTGCCTGTACGAGAGGGATCGTCCTCCGTGTTGGAGTAAATTCTCCATTCCGCACCTTCGTCAATGTATCGCCCAAGAATCGTTCCGCAAGAAGTACACACATGTTCGCCATCAGAGATTTCAATATCGCCATGGCTGCAGTTCATGGTGTCTTTAAACAAGACGTTTTTGAATCCGTTTTAACGCACGCCTGGTCTTCTTATGTTTGCGTTTCTTTCCACCCTTTGGCGGTTCTTCCTTTGGTTCAAATAGTTTTCGCTGTCGTTGAGTAGACCGTGAACGGATTTTTTTCAAGTTCTCAAGAACACTTGTATGATAACCAATCGAAGGTGATAATTCTTCTTCTTTAACTATTTCAGAAATTGTAGGATCTAATTGCGATTGTTTCGCTTCTTCTAATTGACGTTCTAATTCTTCAATGTAATCTTTATAGGGATCAATTTCTTTTTTGACAAATGAATGCATTCCTGGATACCCAGCTGCGCGACATATTTTCCAGTAATATATACCGGGGTTTTTCAGAATGCTCTGAATTGGTATAGTGGGCAATTCTGCAGTTAAACTATATTTTTTTTGTTTGTAAAATTTTTGAACCTCATCTTCGGTAGGAAGCAAGGAATCTTTATAAGCAAACGTGATATCTTTTGGAAAAAAAAACAAGGCACTTACACGATAAGGGAACCCTTTATCTTCCAATTCAAGTGGTGCTTTGTATACTCCTGATTTTTTAATTTTAGCACCGGGTATCCCATTTTTAGTTTGCTCGTTAAATATTGCGAGTGGATAGAGCGTTAAATCTGGCATTTCCATTCCCTCCCTATACACGCGCATAGAAAGACCAAGTTTCTTTTCAATTTCTGATTTGTATTTCACTGGATCTTGAAGGAACGCCAATGCATCTTTATCCGTGAACAGATTTGCAAATGCTTTGTCACTACTGGTATATGTATTATTTCCACATTCTGCAAATGTCACCAATGTTATTCCAGGTGGAACGATAAGTTCAGGAAGACCTTCTTCTTCCCGTTGAAGTGTGTTGTCTAGTCCGTGTCCTAATATCAAAAATACATCCATTGTATTCTTGAGCATATTATTTCAACCCTTGCATACTCCCCAAAGTTGTTGGATCGTACACTTGTGGTCTGTAATTAGTGACCAAAGGAGGACGATAATTCGGACCACGACCTCCTTGCGTCTTCATCCACGTTATAAACAGATACTTTTCATCCACAATCCAAACCTGAAATCCAGAGCTTTCCAATGTCTTGATTAAATACTCACGTGCCTCTTTCATATCAAACAACGGATATCCCCATACATAGGTTGGAACTTCATACACGATATAAGGTGCCTTTGCGTCATGAATCGCTTGACGACGAATCCGAGCGTACAGCTGTGCGAGAACTGGGCGCATAGCAGCCATTCTCTGCTCTTTTCGTGCCTCTTGTTCTTCCCATACATCACGAGCTTTCAGCATGCTTACCCGTATAGAAACAAATAATGTATTCAAGTTTAGCGTTTGGAGGTGGTGGAGTTCGCGGTGGTCTCCACGTAGGAGCATTGGCTGCTCTGGAATCGTTCCGAGGAAATTTACACTTTCCAGAAGGTGTGTATGGATCGTCTGTAGGATCTATTTTGGCAACTGCAGTCGCGTTCAATTTGAAGGCATCGCAAATCAAGGACATGTTTGACAATCATTTTGACCTGAACAAATTTGTTCCTACCTTACGTCTTCAACACGTGAGTAATCTTGTGGAAAAGAAGGGGTTCTTTACGATGGATCTTCTGGAAGAGACACTTCTACGCGCGTTTGCGGCACAGAATGTGGACCTTCGTGGAAAGTTGATTGAAGATGCTCCTCAAAAGTTGTGTATTCTAGCATCCAACATGACGACCCATACAAGTACGTTCATGTCTGGAAAGGTTTCAATTTTAGAAGCGATTAAATGTTCATCTTGTTTGCCACTCGTATATGTTCCACAAATTGTGGACTCTGAGGTGTATTTAGATGGTGGAGTTCTAGTTGAGTCACTGGAATCGCTTGTTCCCGAACATGGATTGGTTCTTCATATTTCAGATCCAGCAGAGGCAATCTGTCAAGAAGATCTGTCTGAGATGTCAATCGCAACGTTCTTACATCGCGTCTATCGTGGAATGCGTGGGAAACCGGCTGCCAACAATGTCCTCTGGCTTCAAGAGAACTCTATTTCTATTCTTCAGGACATCACTTCCGACGATAAGAAACATCTTTACGAGCAAGGATACTCACAAACTCTTGCGTTCCTTTCCAAGCGATTCCCGAAGGAATTGAAGTAGACCTTCTGATGTCCGTTTGCCTTCAAAATCACGCAGCAATGAACTTGTTTCTAATTTGATCGTTGGGTATCCGTGAACTTCGTACAACAAACAGGTTGCCTGATCTTCTTCGCAATCAACGCGAACAGGCGTGACTTCTGTTGTTCCGAAATAAGGTGTTTCTTTGACAGCAGATTCAAACTTCTCCCACTCAGGCATGGCTTTCTGAGAGAATCCACACCAATTTGTGTAGAAAAAGTAGACCTTCGCCTTTCCGACGGGAATCTCACGCTTGGGGGGATTTACGAATGGCTCCCAAAGGCGATAGACGAGAATAACCAAGATTGCGAACAAAAGGAGAAGTTCTATCATTGTTGAAGAAGGCGAGAAAGTTTACGTTGTTTCGTAAACCAGAGTCGGTAGGCGGTCGGAGCATCCACCTTCTCCCGAATTTGGACCCACGCTACATCGGTTGTCATGCGTTCAGGTTCGTATGACCTAGGACGGATTTGAAACCATTTGCCATTAAATCGTACGAGATAGGCGTCCATTGGAAAGAAGATGTTAGATACTTGAAAATGGCGCTCGTCGCGGCAAAAACTGCAGCGATTGCGTTAGCGGTGAACTATGGTGTACACGTAAGTTCATCGTTAGCGTTTGATAACCTGTGCATCCCTCACTCTATCTGGGATTTGGCACAATCAGTTATCGCAACGGCGAGTCCTGTTTGTAATGTATTGTTGACCACAATGCAGTTGAGTCAAAACAATGTAGCAGTTGTTCTCACAACTTCACTGGCTGCTACTCTGGCGTCCACTCTGAAACCTTAATGACGACGAGTGCGACGAGTTTTCTTAGAGCGACGACGTCCTTGGCCTTTCAGCTTCCTATCCCATATACGAAGTGCGTTTTCGCGTACCATTTGATCCGCATGTTTTTTCATTGATTCTACAGCTGCTTCCTTGCGCAGGTTCTCCAACTGACGATATGCTCTCAATGTCTCTATT
>JACCEA011220229.1_pt1 | contig 11308 bp, 10 predicted proteins | sample 7449851 | NCBI WGS metagenome assembly JACCEA01 (sample SAMN15323453, study PRJNA562643) | freshwater metagenome | isolation source: river surface water | place: USA:Blue River Watershed | collected 2017-08-18 | reverse complement strand
GCCAGTCCAGCATCATCCCGATGGTGATGAAGAACAGGCCCAGCAGCACGTCGTGGAAGGGCCGGATGTCGGTCTCCACCTGGTGCTTGTATTCGGTCTCGGCGATCAGCATGCCGGCGATGAAGGCGCCCAGCGCCAGCGACAGGCCGGCCAGCTCGGTCAGCCAGGACAGGCCCAGCGTGATCAGCAGCAGGTTGAGGATGAACAGCTCCTCGCTCTTGCGCCGCGCCACCAGCGTCAGCCACCAGCGCATCACCCGCTGGCCGCCGGCCAGCAGCACGCCGATCAGCACGGCAGCCTTGAGCATGGCCAGCAGTAACTCGCGGATCAGCGCCTCCGGCGGGCTGCCCAGGGCCGGAATCAGCACCAGCAGCGGCACCACCGCCAGGTCCTGGAACAGCAGGACGCCCATCACCCGCTTGCCGTGCTCAGACTCCAGCTCGAGGCGCTCGGCCATCAGCTTGACCACGATGGCCGTGCTGCTCATGGCCAGCGCGCCGCCCAGGGCCAGGGCCACCTGCCAGCTCACGCGCCATTGCGGCGGCGCCCACTGGCCCACCAGCAGCAGGCCCCCCGCCGCCAGCGCGAGGGTCAGCACCACCTGGAACAGCCCCAGCCCGAACACGTGGGTGCGCATCGCGCGCAGCTTGGGCAGGTTGAACTCCAGCCCGATGACGAACATCAGGAACACCACGCCGAATTCGCCCAGGTGGCGAACGCCCTCGCTGTTCTCGGCCAGGCCCAGCGCGTTGGGGCCGATCACCACGCCCACCGCCAAGTAGCCCAGCATGGGCGGCAGTTTCAGCGACCGGCAGGCCACCACGCCCAGGACCGCTGCCAGGAGGTAAAGCAGGGTGAGTTCCAGGGTGGTCATGCCCCGATGCTAAGCCCTGCGACGCGCACTGCCCAGCCAGGCACTTGACGCAGCCGCCTGCGTAGAATCCGCGCATGATTCCCCCCGAAGCCTCCCGCCAGGCCTTCAGCCCCGACCGGGCCCTGCGCCTCGCCCAGGACACCTTCGAGATCGAGGCCGCGGCCGTGCTCGGCCTCAAGCAGCGCACCGGCGAGGCGTTCGCCCGCGCGGTGCAGGCGATGCTGGCCGTCCGCGGCCGGGTCGTGGTCACCGGCATGGGCAAGAGCGGCCACATCGGCCGCAAGATCGCCGCCACCCTGGCCTCCACCGGCACCCCGGCCATGTTCGTGCACCCGGCCGAGGCCAGCCATGGTGACCTCGGCATGATCAAGCCGGTCGACCTGGTGCTGGCCATCTCCAACGGCGGCGAAAGCGACGAGATCACCGCCATCCTGCCGGTCCTCAAGCGCCAGGGCGTGCCCCTGGTCGCCATGACCGGCAACCCCCGCTCCACCCTGGCCCGCCACGCCGACATCCTGCTGGACAGCGGTGTCGAGAAAGAGGCCTGCCCGCTCAACCTCGCCCCCACCGCCAGCACCACCGCGCAGCTGGCCCTGGGCGATGCGCTGGCCGTGGCGCTGCTGGACGCGCGCGGCTTCCGCCCCGAGGACTTCGCCCGCTCCCACCCCGGCGGCGCGCTGGGCCGCAAGCTGCTGACCCATGTGTCGGACGTGATGCGCCGCGGCGACCAGCTGCCGCGCGTGGGCCCGCAGGCGGCCTTCACCGACCTCATGCGCGAAATGAGCGGCAAGGGCCTGGGCGTGTCGGCCATCGTCGACGGCGACAGCCGTGTGCTGGGCATCTTCACCGACGGCGACCTGCGTCGCCTCGTCGAAAAGGGCGACGACCTGCGCAGCCTGCGCGCGGCCGACGTGATGCATGCCAACCCCCGCACCGTGCGCGACGACGTGCTGGCGGTGGAAGCCGCCGACCTGATGGAAGAGCACCGCATCACCTGTGTGCTGGTGGTCGATGCCGACGGCCGGCTCTGCGGCGCGGTCAACAGCAACGACCTGATGCGCGCGAAGGTGATCTGAGCGCACCCCTCGCCCGCCACCTCTCCGATGCCCCGACCCTGACGCGCCGCATGACCGATTCCGCCCCGCCCCCCGCGCTGCGTGTCGCGCCCGAACTGCTCCTGGCCGCGCAGCCGGTGAAGGTGGCCTTCTTCGACGTCGACGGGGTGTTCACCGACGGCGGGCTGTTCCTGTCCGACCAGGGCGAGACCCTCAAGCGCTTCCACATCCTCGACGGCCTCGGCATCAAGCTGCTGCAGCGCGGTGGCATCACCCCGGTGGTGATCACCGGCCGCGATTCCCTGCCCCTGCGCGCGCGGCTGGCCGCGCTGGGCATCACCCATGTGCACTACGGCACCGAGGACAAGGCCCCCGCGGCCGAGCGCAGCCTGCGCGAGCTGGGGCTGGACTGGTCGCAGGCCGCCGCCATCGGCGACGACTGGCCCGACCTGCCGGTGCTGCGGCGCTGCGCCTTCCCGGTGGCGCCGGCCCAGGCGCATGCCGAGGTGCGTGCCGCGGCCCGCCACGTGACGCAGGCCGCCGGCGGCCACGGCGCGGTGCGCGAGTTCTGCGACCTGCTGCTGGTGGCCTCGGGCCAGTACGCCCGGCTGCTGGAGGCGTACCGGTGAGCGCTGCGGCGGCCTCCGCCGGCGTGGCGGGCCTGGCGCAGCTGCGGCAGGCCTGGGAGCGCATCACCGTCTACCTGCCGGTGGCTCTGATGGGCGTGCTGGCGCTGGTCACCTACCTGCTGGCCAAGCAGGCGCCGGTCACCGGCCCGGGCGATGCGAGCCGCCCCCCCTCGTCGGAGCCCGACTACTTCCTGCGGGGCTTCGCCATCAAGTCCTTCAACGAGCAGGGCCGCCTCAAGAGCGAGATCTTCGGCACCGAAGGCCGGCACTACCCGGACACCGACATTCTCGAGATCGACCAGCCCCGCCTGCGCGCCTACAACCAGCGCGGCGAGCCCACCGTGGCCACCGCGCGCAAGGCGCTGTCCAACGGCGATGGCTCGCAGGTGCAGCTGATCGGCGACGCGGTCATCGTCCGCGAGGCCACCACCGACGCGACCGGCGCGCTGCGGCCGCGGCTGGAGATGCGCAGCGAGTTCTTCCACGTCTACACCGAGACCGAGCAGCTGCGCACGCACCTGCCGGTGCAGTTGCAGCGCGGACCGGACCGCTTCACCGCCGACCGGATGGACTTCGACAACCTCGACCAGCAGGTGCAGCTGCAGGGTCGCGTGCGCGGCACGATCAGCCCGCGCGAGAAAGGCGCTGCCCTGCCAGCGCCAGCGCCCAGGCCCGCCAAGGCGACCACGCCTGCCAAGTCCGCCAAGTCCACCGCGTCCACCAAGCCCGCCAGGCCTGCGCGGCCCGCCCGCGACACGCGCTGAAGGCGCGGCCCGTTTCCATCGCCCCATGTCCGGCCTCGTCTTCATCACCGGCGCGTCCAGCGGCATCGGCCAGGCCCTGGCGGCGCATTACGCCCGCGCCGGCTGGCGGCTGGCCCTGGTGGCGCGCCGCGGGGACGCCTTGGACGCGTGGGCCCGCGCGCAGGGGCTGCCGCCGGAGCGCTGCGGCGTCTACCCGGCCGATGTCGCCGACGTCGACGCCCTCGTCGCCGCGGCCGGCGCCTGCATCGCGGCGCAGGGCCTGCCCGACCTCGTCATCGCCAACGCCGGCATCAGCCTGGGCGTGGACACCGCCTTCCGCGAAGACCTCGACGCCCTGGCCCGCGTCTTCGCCGTCAACAACGTCGGCCTCGCGGCCACCTTCCACCCCTTCATCCGGCCGATGCAGGCGCGCGGCCACGGCACGCTGGTGGGGATCGCCAGCGTCGCCGGCATCCGCGGCCTGCCGGGGCACGGCGCCTACTGCGCGAGCAAGGCCGGCGTGATCAGCTACTGCGAATCGCTGCGGGGCGAACTGCGCGGCAGCGGCGTGCGGGTGGTCACCCTCAGCCCCGGCTATGTCGACACGCCGCTGACCCGCAGGAACCGCTATCCGATGCCCTTCCTGATGACGGCCGACGACTTCGCGCGGCGCGCCGCGCGGGCGATCGACGCGGGCGTGTCCTACCGCGTCATTCCCTGGCCGATGGGGGTGGTGGCCAAGCTGCTGCGCCTGCTGCCCAACGCCTGGTACGACCGCCTGCTGCAGGGCCGGCCGCGCAAGCACCGCCACACCGCGGACGCACCCCACGCGGACTGAGCCGCCGGCCGAACACCCATCGGGTGTTCACCGCGAAGTTCAGGCCGAACGCGATGCCCACGCCCGCCACCTTGGCGATCGTGGCCGGCCATCCGGCCAGCGCCAGCCCGGTCGTCACCCCGCTGTTCACGAGCCCGCCGAGGCTGGCTGCCAGCAGAAAACGTCCCGCGCGCCGGGCGCTGCGCCAGTCCTGCCCATAGGCCCAGGCCGATGACGCGACGAAATTCACCAGCGCCGCCGCCAGGAAGCTCAGGAGCGCAGGCAGCAGCAACCCCGGCAGCAGGCGGCCCGCCAGCGGCGCCGCCAGTGCATGGAACAGGCCAATGTCCACCACCGCGGCCAGCCCGCCGGTGCCGGCGTAGCGCAGCGCCAGGCGGGCGGTCGCCAAGTGCCGCGGCAGCCGCCGCCAGCGCAGTCCCCACGGGCCGGGCGCGGCCCTGCTGCACCGGTCGGCCGCACGCCGCGCCTCAGGCCGGCGCCCAGCCGCCGCCCGACGGGCGCAGGCCATCGAACACCTCGTCATCCAGCCCGCGGCAGGTGCGCAGGCCACCCGGCATCGTCGGCACGCCCGGCAGCTGCGGCTGCGGCCTGCGCGACAGCAGAAGCGCCGGCACCCCGGCGCGGCGCGCCGCTTCCCCGTCGCGGTCGGCCCGGTCGCCCACCATGAGCGCCCGCGCCGGCGGCACGCCGCAGCGCCGCAGCACCGCCTGCAACCCGCGCGGATCGGGCTTGAGCCGGCCCACCCCCGCATCGCCCGCCCAGGCCACCACGTCCGCCTGCAGGCCCAGTGCCTGCAGTTTCTTCCGCGCCGGATAGTCGGACAGCACCGCCACCTGCTTGCCTGCCTGGCGCAGCCGCGCGAACAGCGGCTCCGCGCCGCGCCGCCGGCAGGCGCGCAGCCAGCGCAAGGGCCGCTGCTCCATCCACTCCTCCACCCAGCGGCGCACTGCGTCGGGGCTGCAACCGGCCTGCTGCGCGGCCAGCCGGTACTGCAGCGCCTCGAAGGCCACCGGCCCGCGCGCGCTGGCGTCGCCGAGCGCCTCGCGCACCCGGCGGAAGGCGGCCAGCGCCCGCACCGTCGCCATGCTGCGCCGTCGCGCGGCATCCGCCAGCAGCCAGGCGCCCATCACCGCCCGCAGCCGGGTCGCGTCGTACAGCGTGCCGTCGAGGTCGAAAACCACCAGGTCGACGGCGTCCCAGTCGATGCGGGCGCTCAATGCCGCAGCTCCAGGCGGATGTAGTGCGGCTCCGTCAGCCCCTGCAGCCGCGGCATGTGCACGAAGCTCAGGCCCACCAGCGCCAGCACCGTCATGCCGGTGATCAGCATCAGCCGCTTCTCGCGGAACAGCTTCTCCGGCTTCTGCGCCACCGAGCCGCTGCGCAGCGACAGCGACAGGTAGTGCGCGAACAGCGCGATCACGAAGGGACATGCCACCAGGTACTCGATGCGGTACTTCACCAGGAAGAACCCCAGCAGCAGCGTCGACAGCAGCGCGTAGACAAAGCACGACACCAGCAGCCGCTCCTCGGTGTAGTGGCGGAACGAAGCCCGATAGCGCTGCAGCACCGCGATGCCGGGGCCAGCCGCGATCTCGCGGTATTCCGACAGCCGCTTGGCCCCCATGAGGAAGGCGCCGCCCATCCAGTACGCCAGCAGCAGCGACGCCGGCGCCACGGTGGCCTCCTCCAGCATTGCCCAGCCGAGCATCAGGCGCAGCGGGTTGTTCACCGACTCGGACAGCACGTCCAGATAGGGCAGGTCCTTGGTGCGCAGCGGCCGCACGTTGTAGACCACGCCCGACATCCAGAACAGCAGGCTGGTGGCGAAGAACAGCGGGCCGACCTGCAGCCCCAGCAGCAGGCCCAGCGTGCTGCAGCCCGCATAGGCCGCCCACACCGGCAGCGGCGACAGCGCGGTCGTCACCGCCGGCCGGCCCGACTTGTCCGGATGGAAGGCATCGAACGCGCGGTCCAGCCACTCGTTGAGGATGTAGTTCGCTGAGGCCACCAGCACCGCGCTCGTCAGCCCCATCGCGATGCGCCAGGCCGCGCCCTCCAGCGGCGGCTCGCGCAGCATCCAGGCCAGCACCAGGCCGGGCAGGATGAACACATGCTTGGTCATGTGGTCCAGCCGTGCCATGCGCAGGTAGTCGGTCCATCGCGGGCCGCGGGCGCTGCCCGCGGTGAAGGTCTTGCCGTTCATGACACGCCTCCTGCCCCGCGCAGCGCGCCGGGCCCTTGCATCGCGGCCGGCGCCACCGCGCTCGTCGCCGGCATGCGGGTCGCGCTGGCACGTCGCATGCGCGCCACCGCCAGCGCCGACAGTGCCAGCAGCGGCAGGATCCAGGCCACCCGGGCCTGGAAGCGGTCCAGCGGCCCTGCCAGCGTCGCGCATACGACGGCGTTGGCCACCACCCCCGTCACCGCCAGCGTCGCGAACTGGCCGACCCGGTGGGGCAGGGCCGTCGCCACGCCTCGCAGGTGCTGCCATCCGAAGGCGGCGCCGACGCCCAGCGCCGCCAGTACCCCTGCCACGCTCAGCGCCGACAGGGCCGCCTGCGCTTGCGGCACACGGGCGCCGAGGCTGCCGCGCAAGTCCGCCTCTACCGACGGTGGCACCCGGCCCGCGTACATCGCCAGTTCACGCGGTCCCAGGCCCCAGATATCGATCCGAACCATCGCCAGCTGCCGTCCTGCGTCGCGGGCCAGTCCCACCGTCACGCCCCACGGATCGTCTCGCCACACCGCCATCGCCAGCGACACCTGTTCCTCGGACAGGCGCCGCTGCGTCGCCGCATCGGTGACGGCGAACACCCCGCGCCCCGGGTCGTTCTCGAAGAGGAAGTCGGTCCACGCCATCGGGTAACGCTCGACGAACGCGCAGGCCGCAAACGGCTCGCGGGCCTGGGAGGCCGCTTCTGCCGGGGTGGGCGCGCACCGCCTCCGGAGGAAGGCGGTGCCCGGACCGAGTTCCACCAGGTGTGCCGTCAGGTGCGGCAGCCGCAGCGGCAGAGCCCCCAATGCCCGCGAGACGGCCTGCTGGAACGCCGCTTCCGCCGCGAGACCGCCGGCCAGGCTGGCCGCCACCAGCCACGCGCCGGGTGCCCACAGGCCCTCCCAGCCGGCGCGCCAGCGCCGCAAGCCCACAGCCACCGCGAGCAGCAACGCCACCAGGGCCATATGGCTCGCGTGGGCCGCGAGCGCGAACAGCAGCAGCGCGCACAGCAGCACCCGGGTTCCGTTCGCCAGTCGACGGCCCTCGACCAGCAGAGCCGACGCTGCCAGGATGGCCAGGCCGGCGAACAGGTCCGGCATCAACAGGCCGGCGAACAGCCCCGCCGGGGTCGCCACCGCGAGCACGCCGCTCACCGCCAGGAAGGTGCCGCGCGACAGCGCCCATCGGTCCACCAGCAGCAGGTGCAGCATCCAGGCCAGGCACAGCGCCTGTAGGACAACCACCACGCCCAGGTCACCCGCCAGGTGTGCCGCCAGCAGCAGCCCGCCGTAGTAGACCGAGCGGCCCGCGAGCACCACCCGGTCCTCCAGCGACGTCAGCCCCCGTGCCAGTGCCCGGTCGGCGGTTCCCGCTTCGGGCGTCCCTTCCGGCAGCGCCTGGGGTTCCTGCGCAAGCCACGGTGCCGGCCGCCATCCCGGGGGCAACAGGCGGGCCAGGCCCTCCTCGGCCCCGCGCAGGTACGTCGGCGTGTCCGGATAGAACAGCGGCGAGCGATTCCACAGCGACGGCAATGCCAGCATCAGCGTGGCCGCCAGCAGCATCAGCAGGCGCAGGGCGCCGGCCCTGGGGGTGGGAGCGTTCAAGGGCAAGGAGGTCATGGGCGCACCGGGCAGCGGGGGTGCGCGCCAATCTAGACAGGCCGGGCGCGCGCCCTGTCGGAGAGGCTGGACGGTGCCGGTAGGCCAAGCGCAGTCGGCCGGCAGAGTGCCTCGGGGGGGTCGAGGCCGGGTCGCGCGCGGGCCGGTGTGCAGACGGGCCAGAAAAAGAAAAGCGGGGCATCGCCCCGCTTGTTCTGGAAGGCGCAGCCCTGTCGAGGGCTGCGTCCGGTTCGGCTCTGGTCAGTAGCCGCCGCGGCCACCGCCGCCGCCACCGCCACGCGGGCCGCTGCCGTAGGGGCTGCGGAAACCGCCTTCGTTGCCACCGCGGCCACCGCCGCCGTAGCCACCACCACCGCCGCCGCCAGCGCCACGGCCGCCGAAGCCACCGCCGCCGCCACCACCGCCGAAGCCGCCGGTGCGCGGACGGGCTTCCATCGGGCGGGCTTCGTTGACCACGACGTTACGGCCGCCCAGGGGCTGGCCGTTCATGCCGTTGATGGCGGTCTGCGCCTCATCGTCCGAACCCATCTCGACAAAGCCGAAACCCTTGGAGCGACCGGTGTCGCGCTCCATCATCACGCGGGCGCTGACCACCTGGCCGAATTGTGCGAACGCCTGCTCGAGGTCGTTGTCGCGCACGGAATAGGGCAGGTTGCCCACATACAGTTTGTTGCCCATGAAAAAGGGACTCCTAAAGAAACATTGAGCTGAGCGATGGAGTCCCGAAGCGCCTGAGTGACTTGCCGAAACGCGAAGGTGAACTTTTCACCGCAATCCATGCGTGCGAAGGAATACCCCTTTCAGGGGCCCCTTTTCACGCAATTCCATTATGGAGCACAGATTCCCCGCCGGCGCAAGGCGTGGGGGGCCTGATCGGGGTAAGCCCGGAGCCATGTGTGGTCCTTTTGCTGAAAAGCGGGCACCGGGGCCTCCAGGCTGACCGCCCCGTCTGGCCAGCCACGCGCGTTGCCGGGCTGTCAGGGGGTGCTTCCTAGACTGCGCCTCCATCTTTGAGGAGGCAGCGGCAATGTACCTGGAGTCAAAGCACCGTGCAGCTCACCACGGGCTCTTGTGGCCCCACAACGGCCCATCCAGCGCGCAGTACCCCGCCGGGGCCGCCGGAAGCCTCACGTCCGCCGCGGTGCCGCACGGCGGCGGAGCGGGTGGGGGCCTGCCTGGGCCCGACCACCAGGCTGTCGCCATCGCGCCGGTGATCCCGGTGGCAGCCCTGGCCCCAGCCGCAACCCCGGCCGCAACTCCGGCGCAGCGGTGGCTGGCCCTGGTCCAGGATTACGACATCGACGGGCATCCCGACCCGGTCCGGGCGGGAGAGCCCGGCTTCTTCGACGCCTGGGACCCGGTGACCGACGCGGATGTCGAGCGCCTGCAGGAGTTCTTGGAGCTGTACGCGGACCCGCCGCGAGCGCTGCACGAGGGTGCGCGGCGGCACACCGATGCGCACCGTCGCATGCGCGAGATGGGCGAGGCCATGATCAAGCTCAATCCCACCTTGCGCCAAGCGCCGCAGAAGGCCCTGTTCACGCTGGCGGCCCTCATGGAGATGCGGGTCCACACCTTCGGCCGTGACGGAACCGTCCGCGCGTCCCGGGACGTGCAGCCGCAGGACCTGCACGACGCGGCGTTCTGCGCCAGCGCCTGGGACTTCGTGCGCGCCGTGGCCGGTGGCATGGTGAGCTACACGGGCGCCTGGTTTGCCGGCGGCATGCTGGGCATCACCTTGCGCGAGCAGCACCGCCTCGATGCCCTGCAGCGAGGTGCGGCGGGCGCCTGGACGACGGCCACGGGCTACGTGGCCGGCCAGACCTTCGTCCAGACGGTGGGCCTGGCGCCGCGCTGGACCGCCGGGGTCGGCCGTGTCGACGGTCGTGGCACCGTCGTCCACGACCACGAAACGTGGCGCGGACTCTTCTGGGGGTTTGTCGCCTATTCGCTGTTCCTCGTGTCCATGCTCGGCACGCGCTGGATGATGCCCGTGCCCGCCTCGGACGAGGCCTCGCCCTCGGCCATCGAGGCCGCCGCGCGCCGGCAGGACCAGCTGCGCGTCATGCTCGGCTATCTGGCGACGCTGGGGGTGGTGCTCAGTCGTTTTGTGCTTGCGCCTTCCCGCCGCATCCAGCCCTGGCTCGCGGTCGACCCTCCGCAGGCCGTGGCGGGCGGTTCGGGCGGCGCGCCGGCCCACCCTTCGGTGCGCCGCCCGGACGCGGCCTCACTCGCGGCCCTGCACGGCACGCTGCACGAGTTCGCGGGCTTTGCCAGCCGCCACGACCTGAGCGCACCGCGCCTCGGCTTTCCCGGGATGCCACTGCATAACGTTGTGCGTACGCTGGCGGCCCGCTGCGGCCGTGACGTGCTGCGCAACTTCGCCGTGGCGGTGGCGCGGCTTGTGCCCCTGCGGCGGGACCTCGGCCTGGCCGAACATGTGAGATCGCTGCTCATCAACGGGGGGACGCTGGCGGCCCTGTTCGCCATCGTCGACCAGTACCAGCTGGCGTCAAACCAGACGCCTTCGGGCCATGCCGACCCTCGGACGGTCGATGGCGCGGCCGTGGCCGGCGTGCTGGCCGGGTGGGCCGTGGCCACGATGATCGGCAAGATGCTGCGCATGCATGACCCCATGGCCCTGCGGGACGCCAGGGTGGACGCCGGGCGCCGGCGCCAGGACATGGTGGTCTGGGGCCATGCCATCCAGGCTGCCGTGGGCGATGTGCCGGTCGCGCAGGATTTCGCATCGCCACGGCGCGGCCCGCCGACGGGCCCGCGCGCCCTGTCGCTGGCGGCTACCCCGTCGGCGTCTGCGGCCGTCTCGGTACCTCCCGTGATGCGGGCGCCGGCCACTCCCGCCTTGCCGCCGCCGGTCCTGGCGACCCCGTCGACGCTGCCACCGTTGCCGCCCGCGCCGGCGGGTTCGGCCGCTGTGTCGCCCCTGGCGGCGGTCGTCGGGCCGGACCTCGGAAGATCCCGGTCCAATACCGGCGATCACAAGCACGCCGCACCGCGGCGTGGCTCGGTCGGCGACCCGGCGGTCGTCACCATCAGGACGGCCCCGCCCACGGCGAGCACCGTGCGTCGCGCGCTGAATTTCCCGGCCCCGAGTCCGGCACGCGCCCCCACGGCGGATGCTTCGCAGGCGCCACGGGATGGAAAGGCAGAGAGGGACGGAAAGTCCGGCGGGTCCTCGACGGCGCCGCGCCCCGGGACGTCGCCATGACGGCCCACGGTCCGTCGGTATCCACGTCCCCCGAGCCCGGCGAAGCCGAAGCCCTGGCCGCCCTGGACGAGTTGCTGGACGGCCTGGCGGCCGAGGGCGACCGCCT
>JACCEA010389772.1_pt1 | contig 11311 bp, 5 predicted proteins | sample 7449851 | NCBI WGS metagenome assembly JACCEA01 (sample SAMN15323453, study PRJNA562643) | freshwater metagenome | isolation source: river surface water | place: USA:Blue River Watershed | collected 2017-08-18 | reverse complement strand
CACGAGAAAGGAGCCTTTACCAGTGCGGTGAAAACCGAGCCCGGAAAGTTTGAGATGGCTGAGGGCGGTAGTATTTTCTTGGATGAGATAGGCGATATGAGCATTACCGCGCAAGCCAAGGTATTGCGAGCTTTGCAAGAGAGCAAGATTCAGCGCGTGGGTGGAGAGAAGGATATTCAGGTGAATGTGCGCGTCTTGGCAGCGACGAATAAAGATTTGAAGCAAGAGATAGCGGAAGGAAGATTCAGAGAAGACTTGTATCATCGATTGAGTGTCATCATCATCAAAGTACCCTCGTTGGCGGAGAGATCAGAGGATGTTCCGTTATTGAGCGAATATTTTTTAGAGAAAGTTTGTGAGGATTACGGTCGTCCATTAAAAAAGATCGAAGCCGGAGCATTGAAGTTGTTACAAAAGCACCCATGGACGGGCAATATCCGCGAGTTGCGCAATGTCATCGAGCGTTTGGTTATTCTCGGCGGTGAGACAATCTCCGAGGCTGATGTAAAGCGGTTTATGTAGAGTCGGGGCGAATAAATATTCGCCCGTTCTTCGGTTTGGGTGAATGATTATTCGCCCGCGAAATAGTTAGGGCGAATGATTATTCGCCCGTTCATTAGTGAATCGGTAAATCAGTGTTTTAGAATTCATTCTTATTCTGCTTCTCATTTTCATTCTTTATTAATTCTTTATCCAAGAGTAATTTCTTTCGGGGGATCATTCGCGTCTCTATGTGATTTTGTATAAAAAAGATACAATTATTTACGGATTAATGTAGAAGTGCCGCATTTTTGCATTATGAAAAGTGCTGTATTGTTGGTGTTTCTCTTATTTTCCATTGGTTTATACAGTCAGGAACTTTTATTCAGTGAATTGCCATTTCAATTTTACAGTCCTTCCAGGGATTGTTTTGTAGTGACGGATGGAATTGATGTATATACATCAAATGGAGTTGGCCAAGCATGGTCGAAATCAGTTTTAAAGTATGCCCCCGAACTAAATGTTCAGGATTTCAAATCAAATTACTTTCCGCTCAGCACAACCAAAGGAGATTACTTTGTCATGCACGGTTGTGGTAAAGTATTGCAATTGGAGGGGGATTCGTTGACACGAATAGACCATTCCTTTCAGCACCGAAACCAATATGGTGCTTCAGTTTTTGTGCACCGCGATACCTTGTTCATGACCGGCGGGTATGGTTTTTTTGTGACCAAGAATATCACCACGTATTTCGATTTTGCAACGGGTGGATGGTTTTTAAAACATACCCGAGGAGATTATCCGCCTGATCGCTGCGGAGCGCATACATTCCAAGCCAAGGATGAAGTCTATTTCTGGGGAGGTCAAGAGCGCAACACCTTGGGCGATGATACGCTTCAATCGTTGTGGTGTTTGGATTTGAGATCATCAACATGGAGAAATGAGGGTAAAATTTGTTCTGAGGTTGGGTTGCCTTTGATGCGCGGCAATGCAACCAATGCGATGGGAGAGAATTGGGTGCACATGGGCAATCGACTGTTGCAATTTGATCCGGATTCATTGAAAGTTAGAGAGTATCAGGCGGACAGGTTTTATCAGCTCAAAGGATGGGTTCCACATGGAGAGGATTGGTTGATTGTTGAATGGGGACACGATGAAAATGAGTTCTTGGTGCGGATTAAGAAAAGATCGGAAGTGCTGGGAGAATTGAAAAGGGAATATCCATTCATTGATGAGCAGAGCAGCAGGAGCGCAGCCACTTTGTCTTTGTGGGCGGTCGTTTTGTATGGTTGGATGATCGGTGTTTTGGGATATTACTGGGTTTTGGTTCGTCGCAGAAAGCGGCAAGATTTGGAGTTGGATGAGCAAGTGAGTCAAGTAGAATGGAGTGATCGGGAGTTGGCGATTCTTGAGATATTTTGGGCTTCCGATTCTGAAGGAATAGAAGTTTCTGAGCTTAACGAGTTATTCAGTTATGGCGATCCCAATTTTGATACGCTGAAAAAACGAAGAGAGTTAAAGTTAAAAGAGCTAAGGAGGAAGTTATCCCAATTGCTCGGGATAAGTGAGACAGAGGTCTATATCGAGCAGCGATTGAATTCGGATCGTCGCGTGAAGAAAATGGCCTTGCATCCTGATATAAAGCGCGAAAGATTGGGAATTCCCTTAAAATAGACCCGGCTTCGCCTATTAAAACCCATGATTCCAATGTACATCATAGAACTTTATGGCTATTCCGTTTTGTAAAAAATACGGCGGTGCGGAGTTCTGATTGGGTTTGGATTATTTTCGGTTATCTGACCTTTTCAGCCGCACCGTTTTTTTATTTTGTGTCATCTTGAAAATCGGTAATTGGGCTTCGCCCGTAAATCAGTAAATCGGATTTCCCCTCCTGCACGCAGGGATAGGAGGGGTGGACAGACGAGCGATAGCGATGTCTGGACGGGGTGGTTTTTAGAATGAGAAAGAGAAACAGAGCGGGAAAGAGAAACAGAATGAAAATGAATGGTTAAAACCGATTTACCGATCCACCGATCTACTGAGAAGACCACCCCGTCTTCCTCCAGCGCTCTTTTTTGAGGTGCCAGATTGGAACCTCAAATGATCCCATTCTTTCGAAGTTAGTTGAAATGCAAAATCATTCGGAAATCGCATTTTATTTCTCTGAACAGCTCTATTGATTTGTTTGGTTTCGGTTTTATACAATATGGCCAAATCGGCATCGAGCATCACGGGAATGCCTCTGATTTGGAAAATTTGATAATTAATATTTTCTGATATTGGATTTTGCATCCTGCTAATTTCTTCTTTTGTATTGCAATAGGCAACCTATAAGTTATGCGCATAATGTTGCATGGGTAATTGGGCTTCGCCCGTATATCAGTATATCAGTAAATCAGATAGATCAGTCGCACCCCGGAAGTGAGGATTAGAAAAATTTCGATTGGTTAACAGCATGCGGAAAGTGCTCCGCATTTCAAGCGAAGCGCGGTCTTTCCGCATGATGTCCAAGAGAACATTTTCCCCGAACGTCTTGGGTGCGACTTGATTTTTTGTTTCACTTTTTGATCAAGCAAAAAGTGAAGGATAGAAAGAGAAACAGAGGAATATCTATCGATATCGGAAGAAATACATAATTCCGATTTTAATTACACCGAATTCGGGGTAATTAGAAATTAAGCGATTCCGTGCTCTGTATATGCCCAAGGTAATTTTCGCACCCCTCCTTTTGAAGTCACAAATTGTGACTTCAGAAGATTGAATTCTGATGTGTTGAGTTGAAAACGAAACGAACTAGGAAATCTCTTGTTATTTCTTGCCGCAGCTTGATTCAGTGCTTTCGTTTCAATTTCGAAAAACATGGCTAAATCGGAATCGAGTAAAACGAATTGATCACGAATAAAACGAATTTGTCCTGATACATTCTTTTTGATGGTTTGCGTATTTTCTGACATATTTCAAATTTGCATGTCCTGATAGAAATAGGCAACCTATAAATTATGCGCATAATGGTGAATCGGTTATGGGCTTCGCCCGTATATCAGTGAATCGTATTTCCCCTCCTGCCCGCAGGGATAGGAGGGGTTTCCGGACGAGCGATAGCGATGTCTGGACGGGGTGGTTTTTAGAATGAGAAACAGAAACAGAGCGAGAAACAGAATGAAAATGAATACTTGAGGACTTCATCCCTTCATCCCCTCATCCCCTAATGCTTCCTCGCCTGATACACACCCTCTGCCTCCAGGAAGGCTTGCGGATGTTCGACGATGGGAAATAGGTTTTGGATTTGGATATTGAGCGCAGAAGCGATGCGGACGATGGTGAGCAGTTGCGGATTGGATTTGCCGTTCTCGATGACCGAGAGGTTGGGGACTTCCATGTTGATGATGGAAGCCAGATCCGCTTGGGTCATTTTGAGAGCCTTCCGACGGGTAGCGATGGCCCTTCCCAATGCTTTGAGAAATGCCGCATCATTGTCCACCCGTTCTTTCATGAACGAAATTTCTTGGACTTATGTCATAAAATAGCTATGGATATACATAAGTGCAAAAGATTATTGTTAGAATAAGGATGGTTGATATGATTAAAACTGATTTTCAGCAAATTAAAATATATGTATATACATAAATTATGAAAGAGAGTAATTATATTTGTTCACAAACAGATAATTATGATTAATCTAAAAGCTGAAGTAAAAATTTCAATGACCATTGGCCAATTTTCTCAATTAGGTAATGAAATTGTTTTAATCAAGAAAATTATTTATGTATATCAAAATTTGAAGGATGATCCTGGTTTTTTACTTGAATCAATAAAAGCTGAAAATTTTTCGTACAGAAATGGATTTTGGAGAATTTGCAACGAAAAATACCAAGGTATCATTAAGAGAGTTAATTATAATTCACCTATGGAATTGTGCTTGTTCTTCGAAAATATTGAATCTACCGCAGATTTGATAGAGTTATTGAATGAAGTAGTTCAAAATGGTTTGTCGGATGAGTTGATTGAAAAGTATTTTCCAATGATACAAGGAGATTCGTTAAAATCTAATTTCAGAATAATTGTTCAAGGTCTACATCGTAGGTTTTCAATTCTAAGAGGTTTCGGTTTTGTTTTCAGAGCCATTGGATGTTAATAAAAGAGTAAACATATGAAAAAGGTGTTTTTTAGATATTTATTATTATTGTTTTTCATTTCAATTTCTGACCGATTAAATGCCCAGTCAGGAATTGTAATAGGTGATGAACCTTGGAATCCGATAGTTTTAACAGAATTGAATCAGTGTGTTGAGATTACCATAGATCCTTCAATATATACGATTTCAACAATAGTGGGAGCTCCAGGTTGTGCGGGAAACTCTATCGGATCTGAAAATCCAGACGTTTGGTTGCTTGTAACGGTGCCTGAAAATGGTAATTTGTTTGTATCGCCTCCAAGTGTTTATAGTTCTGATCCCGGTTTAGCGGTCTATAGGTTCGATCCATCAACTACAGAATATTTGTTGTTGGGATGTGATGATGATGCAGGACCTGGTTTGATGCCAAGGATTGATTTGACTGGTTTGGTGCCAGGTGAGATTTTATATCTCCGCTATTGGTTATATCATCAATATGCGATAGGATCAGTATTATCCTGCGGTTCTGGATGCAATACAGCTAGTCTTTATTTTTCAGACAATGACAGTGATGGATATGGAAGCACCAATCAAAGCGGTTTTTTTCTATGCCAGCCTTCAATTGGATTTGTATCGAATTCATTTGATTGTGACGACCAGGATTCATCAATTTTTCCGGGATCAATTGAAATATGTAGCAACGGAATTGATGAGGATTGCACAGGATCTGATTCCATTTGTTTGGTATTAGGTTGTCTTGATACTGCAGCTTGCAACTTCAATGCAAATGTAACAGAGGATAATGCATCATGCATTTATCCATCTCAGACTTATTTGAATTGTGATGGCACTTGTATCAATGATACTGATGCAGATGGCGTCTGCAACGAAATTGAAGTAGTGGGTTGCACTGATGTGGTGGCTTGTAATTACAACGCATCAGCTACAGATAATAATGCATCGTGCATTTACCCATCTCAAACGTTTTTAAATTGTGATGGAAGTTGTATCAATGATACTGATGCAGATGGCGTCTGCAACGAAATTGAAGTTCCAGGATGTACCGATCTATCGGCATGTAATTTCAATGCAACAGCAACGGATGATAATGCATCGTGCATTTACCCATCTCAAGCGTATTTGAATTGTGATGGCAGTTGTATCAATGATACAGACATCGATGGTGTTTGCGATCAAATCGAAATATCAGGATGTACAGATTCCACAGCCTTTAACTTTAATCCCCAAGCTACAAATGATGATGGTAGTTGTGTTGCTTTATTGACTTGTAATATAACAGCGCCCACCACTACGTTGTGCGCGGGGGAATCAGTGAATCTGTCAATCAGTAGTGCAGGAGGAGCTGGAAGTTCTTCTCAATTGCCCGCCAATTTGCAGCAAGGATTGGTGGCCTATTATCCTTTCAATGGCAACGCCAATGATGAGAGTGGAAATGGGAATAATGGAACGGTGAATGGTGCTACGTTGACCAATGATAGGTTGAGTAATTCCGCAAGTGCCTATTATTTTGATGGATTTGGTTCTTTTATTCAAGTATCTAATTCATCTGTATTAAATTTTGAGTCATTAAATACAATGTCCTTGTCATATTGGATCAATGCCTTTTCGCTATCCAATTCACAGCTAAGCCTTATCTTGAGTAAGCAGACTGGAGCTGGAGGTACACAAGATGGATTCAACTCAAATATTGAGACTAGTAATCAAAGTTCATTTAGAATTATGAATGGTACTTCAACACCTCAATTTACAATTGGAACAGATGTTCAAACGATTCAGACAAACAGTTGGTACCATGTTGTTCATATTTATAATGGAAATGAAGGGTTTATTTATATAAATGGAATTTTGATTTCAAGTCAATATGGAAGCGCTTTTATTGGTGATAATAGTGCTGATTTACTGATTGGGAAGCCAAATTGGAATGCTGGAAATGTTAAGAATTTTCATGGTGTTATTGATGATGTTAGTATATATAACCGTGCTCTTTCTGCATTTGAAGTGCAACAACTATATGCCGCTCAATCTTACAACTGGTCCAACGGAGCAACGACTTCCACAACAACAGTAACCCCAACCACCAACACTACCTACAGTTGTACTGTAACTCAAGGAAATTCAACGTGCACTGCGTCGATTGATATCACCGTCAATCCAGTGGTGACTAATACTATCAGCGCAACTATTATCGAAGGCGAGTCTTATACTTTGGGTACACAAACCTTGACAATGGCAGGAACGTACACAGAAGTATTTACCTCTGCTACGGGATGTGATTCTACGGTGACTTTGACGTTGGCGGTAGAGCCTTTGTTGACTTGTAATATAACTGCGCCCACAACCAATTTGTGTATCGGTGAATCAGTAGATCTGTCAATCAGTAGTGCAGGAGGAGCTGGAAGTTCTTCTCAATTGCCAGCCAACTTGCAACAAGGATTGGTGGCTTACTATCCTTTCAACGGCAACGCCAATGATGAGAGTGGGAATGGGAATAATGGGACTGTGAATGGAGCTACTTTGACGGCTGATCGTTTTGGGAATGTGGGGAGCGCTTATGGTTTTGATGGTAATGATTGGATCGAGTCATTGATACCACAAAGTAATGCTTACACTATCTCAGGGTGGATTTTAGTCAACACGCTGTCTAATTATAATGGATTTCTTCAGCACAAGAGCAATTGCGATAGAGGCGGTGGAGTCCTTTTAGCGATTCAACAAGAAGGCAATGTTAGATTAGTCCGTGAGAATTGTGGTGTTTGTTCTTCATTAACCTGTAATGCTGAATTTTCTGATTTAAGCGCAACACAAATTAATCCTTTGGAATGGTCTCATATCGTTGCAACAAGTGATGGTATTAACCTTCATAAAGTATATTTAGATGGAGTTTTAATTAATTCAATTGATAATTCCTTATCAATCGGATCATATGGCAATCAGCCTTTCAGTATTGGAAAACATCACGATGGTTCTGATTTATTTTACTTATCCGGAAAAGCGGATGATATATGCATATTTGATAGGCAACTATCAATTAGCGAAATCCAACAGCTCTACACTGCACAATCCTACGCTTGGAACACCGGCGCAACGAACAGCTCAATTACCGTTAACCCAACTACCAACACTACCTACAGCTGCACTGTAACACAAGGCGCACAGACGTGCACGGCTTCGATAGACATCACCGTCAATCCAATGGTGACCACTGCTATTAGCGCAACGATCATCGAAGGCGAGTCTTACACTTTGGGTACACAAACCCTGACAACAGCAGGAACGTACACTGAAGTATTCACCTCTGCTGCCGGTTGTGATTCAACGGTTACTTTGACCTTGGCAGTGGAGCCTTTGTTGACTTGTAATATCACGTCCGCGACAACTACTTTGTGCGCGGGTGAATCGGTGAATCTGACCATCAGTGCATCAGGTGGAGCTGGAAGTTCCTCTCAATTGCCCGCCAATTTACAACAAGGTCTTGTTGCCTATTATCCATTTAATGGCAATGCCAATGATGAAAGTGGGAATGGGAATAATGGGGTGGTGAATGGTGCGACTTTGACGAGTGATAGGTTTGGGAATATTAATGGCGCTTATAGTTTTGATGGTTCATCATTTATAAGTGTGCCGAACATTTCCGGAATGGGAAACAACTCTAGGACATTCTCGGCATGGGTAAATTTCAATTCCATAGACAATAGCACGGGAGTAATGTCAAATTGTTTTATTTCTACTGGAACACCCTCTTTTTCGTCAACATTTAATTTTAGATTAATTGGAGGAAGGCTTGCAATTATGGGCTTTTCGAATGACTATTATAATCAAGGTGGTCAGGAATTATTTGTCAATCAATGGTATCATTGTGTTGTGGTGTATGATGGGGTTAGACTTAGATTTTACCTTGATGGTATTTATCAAGGAGAACAAATCGTGAATGTTCCCTTGTCTACGGTCGGTCAGAATAATTTTTTTGGTAAGAGTAATCACTCGGGTTGGGAAACATTTACAAATGGTAGTATAGATGATATTTCAATTTTTAATAGAGCCCTGTCTTCATCGGAAATCCAGCGGTTATTTTCCTCAAATACTTACTCATGGAACAATAATGCTTCAACCCCATCCATCACAGTCACCCCAAATGCGAATAGCGCCTACACTTGTACCGTAACGAACGGATCACAAACGTGCACGGCATCAGTGGACATCATAGTAACGCCTCAACAAACGTTCTACGCTGACGCAGATGGAGACGGTTTCGGGGATCCAAATGGGTTGCAATCAGCTTGCGAACAGCCGGTTGGATTTGTATCCAATGCCAACGATTGTAATGACAATGAAGCCTTGGCCTTTATCGGCGCAACCGATATCTGCGACAATGGTATTGATGAGGACTGCTCGGGTGCGGATTCTACTTGTATCGTTTTGGGATGTATAAATATTAATGCCTGTAACTTTAACGCATTGGCCAATACTGATGATGGTTCTTGTTCCTTCCCGACTGAGAATTATTTGAACTGCGACGGGAACTGTGTAAATGATGCCGATGCTGATGGCGTTTGTGATGAAATTGAAGTGAATGGATGCACTGATAATACTGCATTCAACTATAATTCATCTGCAACAAACGATGATGGAAGTTGTGAGGCTATTCTGAATTGTGAAATTGTTTCGTCGACTAATGATTTATGTATCGGCGAATCGGTCAGTTTAGGTCAGCAGAATATTCCATTTACTCCTACAGGAGTGAAATCCTTTCAGTCCGATGCGGTATTTCAATACAATGTAGATCAGAATTTATTCTCTCCTACTGCCATTCAGAATAATTTCAGTTATGACTTTTGGGTAAATCCAACTTCAACTATTGGTGCTTTTCCCGCCTCTGCTCAAGGATGTAGTTTTTCATCTTTAAATTTGAGTAACTCAGGACAAAAGTGGATCCTATTTCCTGTCAATAATGGGAATGATTTGGGTCTTGGAGTTTCAGTAGGTACAAATGGGGTTTTACTTGGAACTCATGCTGAATATCATCTGTCCTCAAGATTGCCATTTCCAATAAATATGCAAGGTTGGAACCATATCGCCATAACTGTTGCAAACAAAAATATTGAATTATATATAAACGGCAATTTGGTTGCATCAATGCCCAATACTTCCTCTTGTGAACTACGTCCAAGCTTCTCTTTGGGAGTTAATTTGGAACAAGGACTATATGGTAGAAGCTTCATTGGTAAATTCGCCAATGTTAGGGTTTGGAATGCTCCATTATCAGCGGCTGAAGTCAATTTCGTTAAAGATAAAGAATTGATAAATGGATATGCAGGGGATAAAGTGTTTTATCGACTGGATATTGAGAATTTAACTTCCTTAGGCTCTTCCAATCTTAATGTAACAAACTATGGAACTCCAATCCTTCAAGATTTTACTTTGGATGGAGGTAGTTATCTTTGGAATGGCAGTATAGACAATTCTGTTGCGCAACAAAATACACAAAACGAAGTCTTGGTAAATTGGTCTACGGGATCCTTGACTCAGAATATCAATGCAAGCCCAACACAAACAACTGAGTATTTTGTTACCGTCTCCACCTCTACCCAAACTTGCACGGATAGCATCACCATCACTGTGAATCCATTGCTCGATTGGTATGCAGACGCGGATGGTGACGGTTTCGGGAATCCAAATGCTACGCAATCAGCTTGCGAACAGCCTGTAGGTTTTGTATCCAATGGCAACGACTGTGATGACGATGAAGCGTTGGCCTTTATAGGCGCAACAGATATCTGCGGCAATGGTATCGATGAGGACTGCTCGGGTACGGATTCTACTTGTATCGTTTTGGGATGTACCGATGTTACTGCAATCAATTTCAATCCTGCAGCCAATACGGACGATGGTTCTTGTATCGCTGTGGTTCTGGGTTGTACAGATGCCTCTGCATTCAACTACAACGTTGCTGCCAATACTGACGATGGCTCGTGTATTCCTGTCGTCCTGGGTTGTACAAATAGCGGCGCTTGTAATTTCAACGAGCTGGCCAATACGGACGACAACTCTTGTATCCTTCCTCAAACCGAAACCTGCAACGGCCTGGATGACAACTGCGATGGACAAGTGGACGAAGGGTTGACCTTGGGAAGTGTTACTGCAACATCAGTAACCACCGCGCTTTATCCAACTTGCTCGGGCAATGCACTCAAGTCTGCCAACCTAAACAATGGAGCCAACTCTCCCATCATCGATGGAAACGGTCTGGACCTTTGGTACAGCCTTACTGCGCAATACAACACTTTGCGTGCTTCACTTTCTGCTGCCTTCGGTGACAACGAAATTCGCCTATACAGCTACAACAACGGCTGTTTTGAATTGATGGAGACGGAGCATGAAGTGTACACGACGACCTCACTGAGCACAGGAAATCAAGTGTTGATCACAGACGACTTGCTCGTTGGTCAGACCTATTACATCGCGGTGCACAACATCAGCGGACCAATGAACACCAGCGCCAAGATGTGTTTCAACCACTTTGTGGGTTCCACTTGTGACCATTACTACAGCAACAACACGGGCATATACCCCAATGTCTGCACGAGCTTCAAGGCGCAGTACAAGGGGAATGCAACGAACTACATTTTCGATATCCTCAGCGCAACGCAAAACAATGCAAACTTGAATATCACACCGTGGTCTTATACAACAACCACT
>JACCEA010180687.1_pt1 | contig 11311 bp, 5 predicted proteins | sample 7449851 | NCBI WGS metagenome assembly JACCEA01 (sample SAMN15323453, study PRJNA562643) | freshwater metagenome | isolation source: river surface water | place: USA:Blue River Watershed | collected 2017-08-18 | reverse complement strand
CTCCCTTGACGTTTGCTAAGGAATTGGAATTGATTGGATCCAATATTCAGGTGAATGCAGATCTTTCTACAACGGATGTAACTTCAGGAAACATCACGCTGAGAGGTAATTTAACTTCTACCACAACAGTAGGTAACATTTCGGTTGCATCTGGACGAACGCTGAATTTGATCCAAAGTGGAAATAGTACGTATTCTGGTGTAATTCAGGGGATTAATTCCAAAGTTGATAAGCAAGGAATTGGGCGGTTGATATTTACAGGAAACCATACCTACACTGGGGAAACACGTATTTCCAATGGGGCACTTCAAGTAGGAGATGGGGGCACTTTCCTCACTGATGCAGTAGGATCAATTTCTTCCTCTTCAGCCGTAGTTAATTTGGATACGTTCTCTTTGGGTTACAACCAAGAAATGACCATTTCAAATTCCATTACGGGAGCTGGTGTTATAGAAATTTTAGGAAATGCGAAAGGTTATAATTCAAGTCCTCTAACTGCCTCCTGGACTACCTTGGTAAGTAATGCCAAAGTAGAGGAAGTATTGGAGCGAATTTCGGGTGCTAACATGCTTGGCAGTTGGGCTTATGCCGGAAATAACGATGGAGCGGCCTATTTGAAAACATTTCATGGTGCATCTCAAACGGCTCGTTTTCAAGTTCAATATTTCAATGGTTCCGTTACACGTGGCGTCTTTGTGAAACTTCGTCAAAACGGAAGCAATGTTGAAGTGGCCATCGATCAAACAACTCCATATACTTTTGGAACAGCTCAGGCAACTGGCAATGTGTTGGGGACCGATTTGGGGACAGGTACCGGAAGAACGTATAATTTCCCACTTGCGAGTAATTCAGCAGCTACAGGATTGAATATTTCTCGAATTTACATCAATAATGAGGTCAGACTCACCGGAAATTTATCGGGAATTGGTAGTGTATTAACTCGATTAAATACTGTTACTGGAACGGCAAATTACACTTACGCTCAAAATATTAGAGCTGGATTGGAACTACAGCAATGGTCTAACCTTTCCGGAACTACCATTCAGAATAACGGTATGTTGGTATTAAATTCTTCTACTCCAACCACCTTTGGATTGAATGTTTCGGGTAGTGGTCGATGGGTGCAAATGGGTGAAGAGGTTACCATAACTGGAAATGCTAATCCAACGGCAGGATGGTTAATCTCTTCTGGAAAAACGTTGACAATCGGTACTGGTGGAACGACCGGAATGATTCAAGGAAACCTTGATGTATGGGGAACATTGAAATGGAATCGCTCCGATTCATCGGGCATTTCGGGAACCATCCAGGGGCCGGGGCATGTGGTTCAAATGGGAGCCGGTTCTTTAACCCTTTCTGGATCTTCGGTTTATACTGGATCTACAACCATCTCCAATGGTCGATTGATTTTTGAAGCGGATATTCCTGCGATGACAACTAGTGGGATTTACGGATCGGGTAAATGTACTATTCAATCTCAATCGAATGGATTTGGCAATTTATTTTACGCTTTCCCGCCTTCTTCAACCTTTTTTGTTGATTCAAATTTATCGGAGTTGGTATTAGGGAAAACATCCAATGCAACCAATGTCCGCATTCAACACCCTGTGAAAGTGAACGGTAATATTACCATCAACGCCACTATCTCCATCAACGCTGCGCTGACTTCCAAAAATGGAACGGTTACTTTCCTATCCACCGCGAATACGAATAACCAAAATTCACCTATCGTTTCCAAGGGATTGAATATTCGTGGTACCGGTAATTTTAGCTTTACCAATGCCAATAATGATGTCAATTATTTATCGGTTGGAACCAATGCTATTCGTCCTGTCTTCCTATCGTTTACCAATGCCAATGACATTGCCATAGGAGATGAATCTGCAGACGGAATTTTTGTGAATGGCTTGGTAACCGTTGAATCTATGAATGGAAATGTGGTATTGAAAAAATCCATTCTTTCCAATAATACTACCAGCAGTGCCGTTAATCTGATCGCCGGAAAATCCAAAGCGGTAGGGGATACCACCGGTGGTAACGTTGTATGGAATCCCTCAGTAACCATTACTACTGGTGCCAATGGACGCGTCAATATTTTCTCTGGAACCATTTCTTCTTCTCCTAATTTATTGGCCAATGCTACAGATGTTCGCTTAGGGATCGACGAGACATCAAATTTATCCGCAACGGGAATGAACCTTCCAACAACGACCTCCATCTTAGCATTCTTCCGACAAAATGGAAAAGTTTGGTATGGAACAACCAACACCAATTATGCAACAACAACGAATTGGTACCCCAATGGGAGTGTAAATAATAACGAGTCAGTTGTGATACATAAAAGCGCAATTGCCAATTTAAACCTAGCGCAAAACGTTCAACTTCATCAATTAGTTTTTCAGAATAGTGCTAGAAAAGTGGTGTTAGGAAATTTCAATCTTACGGCCACCGATATTTTAGGAGGTGATGCATCCAATTATATCCAACAATCAGGAACAGGAAAAGTATCAGTTGCAATTTCTGCAGGCGAAAATCAATTCATTCCTATCGGAAGGTCATCTTATAATCCATTGTCAATCAACAATCGAGGGGTGAATTCTGAAACTTTTACCGTGAGTGTTGCTGATTCTGCCACCCAACTTCCAACCGGAAGAACGTTGAAGTATGTTAATCGTACTTGGAATATTTCAAAAGCTTCAACAACACCTTCTTTGGTTAATTTCTATTTCCAATGGAATCCTTCTGAGGTGGTTAACGGACCAATATCGAACCCACTATTGAATCATTTGGATAATGGAGTTTGGAAAACAGCCTATGGATCAGGAACGAGTAGCGGGAATAATCTTTCTCATGTAAACTACGATGGCGGATATTCTCCATTCATGATTACTGACGGAAATACACCTCTCCCAGTCGCCTTGAAATCCTTCGAAGCCGCATGTCAATCTGGAATACATGTGCTTCGTTGGGTAACGGCAACAGAAGTAAATAATGACCGATTTGAAATTGAACAAAGCAACGATGGTAAAAACTGGATTAAAGCGGGAAGCGTTCATGGGCTTGGAAATTCTCGTGATGAATTGAACTATCAATTTGTGGTGGAGAATCCTTTAGCCGGCCTTGTGTATTATCGTTTACGTCAGATCGATTTCGATGGTACGTCGATGTTGAGTTTTGTTCGCCAAGCCCGATGCATTACCAATTCTAATTTGCAAATTTCCCCGAATCCTAACCGAGGAATTTTCTCTATGGGCATGAATGTAAAAATGGAAGAAGTGGTTATTTTCAATTCTTTGGGACAGCAAGTAGTTCATCAAAAGGTAACTCCAACCTCAAATATTGAATTGAACCTGGAATATTTAACTCCTGGAGCCTATCAAATTCAGGTAAAATCCATGAATGGATCATGGCAGTCTTCTAAATTGATCATTCAGTAATGGGTTAATAGTTTATCGACCCAAAAAAATCCCCCGAAATTTTCGGGGGATTTTTTATTAGAGGGATGTTTATAAATTTCCTCGCAATTCTTGCTCGCGTTCAATCGATTCAAAAAGGGCCTTGAAGTTTCCTTTTCCGAAACTTTTGGCGCCCATGCGCTGAATAATTTCATAAAATACGGTTGGGCGATCTTCCACTGGTTTGGTGAAAATTTGCAACAAATACCCCTCTTCGTCCCGGTCGATCAAAATGTTCAAGGCTTTCAATTTCTCAATATCTTCCTTGATGTCTCCAACCCGGTCTAAAATGTCTTCGTAATACGTTTCAGGAACATACAAAAATTCCACGCCGCGCTTACGCATCTCTCCAACCGTGTGAATGATGTCGTGCGTGGCAACAGCGATGTGCTGACAACCAGATCCTTCGTAAAACTGAATGTACTCCTCAATTTGCGACTTCTTCTTTCCTTCCGCCGGTTCGTTGATGGGGAATTTTACATACCCGTTTCCATTGGAAACCACCTTGCTCATCAAAGCGCTGTATTCGGTCGAAATATCTTTGTCATCAAAAGTAAGCAACAAGCTGAAACCCATCACCTTTTCATAAAATTCTACCCAGGTGTTCATCTCTCCCCAACCAACGTTGCCCACGCAGTGATCCACGTGCAACAAGCCAACAGGCGTTACATCCATGGGCGATTTACGAGGTTGGTATCCGGGTAAAAACACGCCTGAATAATTTTTGCGTTCCACAAAAACGTGAACGGTTTCTCCGTAAGTATGAATTCCCGACATCACGACTTCTCCATGTTCGTCGGAAAGAACGATGGGCTCTAGGTAGCTTTTGGCTCCTCTCGAGGTGGTTTCCTCGTACGATTTACGGGCATCGTCCACCCAAAGCGCCAATACCTTTACGCCATCACCGTGTTTCTTCACGTGCTCATTGATGGCATGGTCAGAAGTAAGCCCAGTGGAAAGCACCAAGCGAATTTTTCCTTGTTGAAGTACGTAGCTGGCACGATCGCGCACTCCGGTTTCAGGGCCGGAATAAGCCACCAATTCAAAACCAAATTGCGACATGTAGAAATAGGCGCTTTGTTTGGCATTTCCACAATAAAATTCAATGAAATCGGTTCCGTTTAACGGAAGAAAATCTGTATTCATGGGGTTATTTGTTATTCAATCCAAGATTTGTAATAATGCGGGTCTTCAATATCCAACGCTTGCTGCGTGATTTGAAGCGGATAAAAAGGGTCGATCATCACGGCGAGTTCGAGCGTTTCTTTCTTTCCGATCGATTTTTCAACGGTGCCGGGGTGCGGACCGTGTGGAATTCCTTTGGGATGAAGGGAAATCATTCCCCGTTCAACGTGCTTCCGGCTCATGAAATCGCCATCCACATAGTACAACACCTCATCGCTGTCCACATTGCTGTGGTTGTAAGGCGCAGGAATGGATTCGGGATGGTAATCGTACAAACGAGGAACAAAGGAGCAAATCACGAAATTGTGTCCTTCAAACGTTTGGTGAATCGGCGGCGGCATGTGAATGCGTCCGGTAATGGGTTCGTAATTGTGAATGCTAAATCCATAAGGATACTGATACCCATCCCATCCAATGGCATCGAAAGGATGCGTGGCGTAGGTGTAAGGGAAAACCTCTTCTCCTTTTTTGATGTACACCAAAAAATCTCCGTGGGCATCAATGGTTTCCAAATTTTCGGGAAGTTTTAAATCGCGTTCGCAGTAAGGACTGTGTTCCAAGAACTGTCCGAACTGATTCATATACCGTTTTGGCGGTTTGATGGGAGAAAACGATTCGGTGTAGAAGATCCGATTTTCGGTGGTGTGAAAATGCAATTGGTAGATGGTACCTCGTGGAATCACCAAATAATCACCGTATTCAAATGGAATTTGTCCGTAAACCGTTTTTAAAATGCCTTCACCTTGATGGATGAAAAGTACTTCATCGGCATCGGAGTTTTTGAAGAAATAATCGGTCATGGAATGTGTTGGCGCCGCCGTTCCGAGGGTGAGATCGGAATTGAAGAGCAGGGGAGTACGACTTTTCAAATAATCGCCGTCGGTTTTGGTGTTGTAGGTAAGAAAACTGCGATTCTGCATGTTGTTCTTGATCGCCGCTTTCGGTGCTACGGAAAAAGGTTGTCCGATTTCCTTCACCAAGGTAGGAGGGTGGCTATGATAAACCAAGGAATATAGACTGGAGAATCCTTCGGTAGAAACCAATTCTTCCGAGTAGAGGGTTCCATCGGGTTTGCGAAACTGAGTGTGCCGTTTTGCGGGAATGTTTCCCAATTTATGGTAAAAGGGCATGGTGATAATTTTTTACAAATATACCCACAGAAAAACATCTTACCACATGACTTTTGTCAGCGCTTCTTTAAAAGGAGGAATCGCAAGAATTTCAAACCGATTCAGGGGGAACGTTCGTAAATTTGCACCAAATTTTTAGGAGATGTCGAATCGAATTCAAGAATTGGAGCAAAAGCGGGCCGAAGCCCAACTGGGAGGCGGTCAATCGCGCATCGATGCGCAGCATAAAAAAGGAAAATTAACGGCTCGGGAGCGCATCGAATTGTTGCTCGATCCGGGCACTTTTACCGAAATGGGCATGATGGTAACCCACCGTTGCACCGATTTCGGCATGGAAGAACAAACCGTTCTCGGCGACGGAGTGGTAACCGGTTACGGACACATTGGAGGACGATTGGTGTATGCATTCTCCCAAGATTTTACTGTTTTCGGAGGTTCGCTTTCCGAAACCTTTGCCGAGAAAATTTGTAAAATCATGGATCTTGCCATGAAAACGGGAGCTCCGGTGATCGGATTGAACGATTCGGGCGGTGCTCGCATTCAAGAAGGCGTGGTTTCTTTGGCGGGATATGCCGATATTTTCTACCGCAACACCCTCGCATCGGGTGTGGTACCTCAAATTTCGGCCATTCTTGGTCCCTGCGCGGGCGGAGCTGTTTACTCCCCAGCCATTACCGATTTTATCATGATGGTGGAGAAGTCATCGTACATGTTCGTTACCGGTCCCAACGTGGTAAAAACGGTTACCCACGAAGATGTAACTTCCGAAGATTTGGGCGGTGCAACCACCCACGCCACCAAGAGCGGCGTTACCCATTTCACCTATGCCAACGAGGTGGCCTGCATTCAGGGAATTCGAACGCTGTTGTCGTACATTCCCCAAAATTGCGAGGAAACGGCTCCATCGCTCCCTTACGAGCGCAAGGAGTCGGAGTTGGTTCCAAGTTTAAACACCATCGTTCCCGAAAATCCGAACCAACCCTACGACATTCGCGAAGTGGTTGCTGGGGTAGTGGATGCCGATTCGTTCTTCGAGGTTCATCAGGAATATGCCGAGAATATTGTGGTTGGTTTCGCTCGTTTGGCGGGAAAATCCATCGGGATTGTGGCCAATCAACCGGCGTCCTTGGCGGGAGTGCTCGACATCAAAGCCAGTTTAAAAGGTGCTCGATTTGTTCGTTTTTGCGATTCTTTCAACATTCCCTTGTTGGTTTTGGAAGATGTTCCCGGTTTCTTGCCTGGAACCGATCAGGAATGGAATGCCATCATTACCAACGGAGCTAAGTTGTTGTACGCTTTCTGCGAAGCAACGGTTCCAAGAATTACCGTGATTACCCGCAAAGCCTACGGCGGTGCCTACGACGTGATGAACTCCAAGCACATTGGCGCCGATATGAATTTTGCGTGGCCTACCGCAGAAATTGCCGTGATGGGTCCGAAAGGAGCAGCTGAAATCATCTTCAAGAAAGAAATTAGCGAATCATCCAATCCGGAAGCGGCCCTTCAAACGAAGGTTGACGAATACACCGAGAAGTTTGCGAATCCGTGGATGGCGGCAGCTCGAGGATATGTGGATGAGGTGATCAAACCTGAAGAGACCCGCGATCGTTTAATCAAAGCGTTTGCCATGTTGGAAAACAAGGTGGCGCATTTGCCGAAGAAAAAGCACGGCAACATTCCATTGTAAAATTTAATTAACCCTATGAAAAAAGTTCTTTTTGCTTTGTCGATGGGTGCTTCGTTGATGGCTGTAGCTCAAAAGCCTACGCCAAAAGCGGCTCCTAAACCGACGGCTAAACCGGTGGCTGCAGCTGCAGCTCCGGCAGGGCAAGTGAAGTACACCGAGTACGATTTGCCAAACGGATTACATGTGATTTTGCATGAAGATCACGCCACGCCCATTGTGGCCGTGAGCATCATGTACCACGTGGGTTCGAAAAACGAAGACACGGCCCGTACCGGTTTCGCGCACTTTTTCGAACACTTGTTGTTTGAAGGTTCAAAAAACATCAAGCGTGGCGAATTCGATAAATACATCGAGGGTTCTGGCGGAATGAACAACGCCAATACGTCTTGGGATCGCACCTATTACTACGAAGTTCTTCCTTCCAACCAGTTGGAATTGGGCTTGTGGTTGGAATCTGAGCGTTTGATGCACGCCAAAGTGGAGAAAATTGGGGTGGAAACCCAGCGTCAGGTCGTGAAAGAAGAGCGACGTCAGCGCATCGATAACCAACCTTACGGTTCGGTGATTGAAGAATTGATGAAGCGTTTGTACACCGTGCATCCTTACCGCTGGCCAATCATCGGTTCCATGGCGCACTTGGATGCTGCCGAAGAGCAAGATTACGTTAATTTCTACAAAACGTTTTACGTGCCCAACAATGCTTGTTTGAGCATTGCCGGTGACCTTAATGTGGCCCAAACCAAAGCGTTGATCGAAAAGTATTTTGCTGCGATTCCAAAAGGAACCAAAGCCATTCAACGTCCAAATGTTGCTGAACCTGCGTTGAAGGGCGAAGTGGTAGCCAACATTCCCGATAACATTCAAATTCCTGCCGTGATCATGGGTTACCACGGTCCAAAACAAGGTTCTGCCGATTATTACGCGTTGCAAATGTTAGCGCAATTGCTTTCCGGTGGTGAATCATCTCGTTTAACCAAATCGTTGGTAGACAAGCAAGAGGTTGCGCTTCAAATTTCGGCATTCCCCCTTTCCTTGGAAGACAGCGGTCCGATTGTATTTTTCGGATTGTGCAACGAAGGAACGTCTCCAGAAAAATTGAAGTTGAAGATCGATGAGGAAATTGAAAAGGTAAAAAATGAATTGATTTCTGAAGAAGAATTGCAGAAATTGAAGAATGCCAAGGAGTCGGAATTCGTTTCTTCCAAGGCTACAGTTGCCGGAGTTGCTGAAGAATTGGCTCAGTACCACATGTTTTTCGGAAACGCAGCATTGATCAATTCCGAAGTTCAGAAATACATGGCGGTAAGTCGCGAAGATATCAAACGCGTTGCTAACCAGTATTTGGGTAAAGACCGGGTGATTTTAAATTATGTACCAAAAGAAACAAAGGAGTAAGACCATGAAATTTGTAACTACATCTCTTGTTGTGTTGAGCTCTTTATTGGCTACAGCCCAACCCAAAACGACTCCCAAAGCGCCCCAAAAACCAGCCGCTGTAAAGGTTGCCGACATTGATCGCTCCAAAGCTCCGGTTGCGGGTCCAGCGCCAAAAATTCAAGTTGGACAATACCAATCGTTCGATTTGCCCAATGGCATGAAAGTTTTTGTGGTGGAAAACCATAAGATTCCTACGGTTTCTGCTTTGCTTTCTATTGTTACCAACCCTTATCACGAAGGTGATAAAGCAGGATTGGTGGACATGACGGGTCAAATGCTGACTCGTGGTACTGCGACCAAATCAAAGGACCAGATTGATGCTCAGGTCGATTTCATTGGAGCCTCATTATCGTCATCGGGCAATACGGTTTCTGCCGATTTCCTGAGCAAATACACCGACCAAATGATGGAATTGTTCGCCGAGGTGATTCAAAATCCGTCGTTCAACGATGAAGAATTTCAAAAGTTGAAGCGCCAAACCATCAGCAGTTTGAAGTCGAATAAATCCGATGCCAACGCCATTGCCCGCAACGTGGCTCGGGTTTTGCGCAACGGAAAGCAGCATCCTTACGGAAATATTTCGACGGAGGAGTCGGTTGGTCGCATCGATTTGTCGGACCTCCGCAATTACTACCAGCAGTTTTACGTGCCGAGCAACGCCTACATGGTGTTGGTGGGAGATATTGACGTTAATCGTGCTCGCATGATTTCTGAAAAGGTATTTCATATGTGGCAACCTCGCAATTCCCAGATGGAGGTGATGGCGAATCCACAACCGCCCAAACAAACGCAGGTGGTTTTGGTGAACAAGCCAGGGGCGGTTCAATCAGTCATTCAAATCACCTATCCCATTCAATTCAACCAGAAGAGCAAAGATTTCTTCGCTGCCATGGTGATGAATGAAATGTTGGGCGGTGGAATTTTCGGCAGTCGTTTGAATCAAAACTTGCGCGAAGGAAAAGCTTACACGTATGGAGCAGGTTCTCGTTTGAGCACTGATCCGTTTGTTAGCGGATTTACCGCTTCTGCCAGCGTTCGCACCGAGGTGACCGATAGTGCGGTGGATCAGTTTATGTTGGAATTGGAGCGCATGCGCAATGAGTTGGCTCCCGATACCTTAGTAAGAAAAATTAAGTCGTACATGACCGGTTCATTTGCTCGTTCGTTGGAAAGTCCATCAACGGTGGCCAACTTTGCCTACAATACCGCACGTTTGGGATTGGATGCGAATTTCTACCAAGATTATTTGAAATCGATCAGTGCGGTAACGGCGGAAGATATTCGCGCAGCTGCTCAAAAGTATTTACAACCCGGAGCGTGTTACGTATTAGTGGTAGGAAATGCTGCTGCTGTTAGTAAGAAATTGGAGCGTTTTTCGGCCAATGGGAAGGTGATTCAGTTGGACATTTATGGCGATCCTGCCAAAACGGGAGGAGCTGTTCCTGCCGGTTTAACGGTGAAGAAAGTGGTTGATAACTACATCGCAGCGACCGGCGGTGCCGAAGCGTACAAAAAGTTGAAGAATTATAAAACTTCTTACGACGGTGAAATTCAAGGTAGAACATTAACTGTTGTTACCTCTCGCATGGTTCCCAACTTCATGATGAATACCCAGAAAATGGGTAGCATGACTTTAGGATCGATGAAGTACAATGGAAAAGAAGCGGTTCAAAGCGGTATGGGTGGAACCCAGAAAATTGAAGGGAAAGAGTTGGAAGCGGTTGCACTGCAAGCCAACTTCGACTTCGATTGGAATTTTGAAGCATATGGGGTGAAAGCTGAATTGAAAGGAACTCAAGAAGTGAATTCCATGAATTGCATCGTGATGGAACTTTCCAAAGGCGATTACAAAGAAACCCGTTACTTCGATTTGAAATCTGGTTTGTTGATCCGTTCGGAAGAAATGGTGACTCCTCCTCAGGGAGAAGCTTCGGTGAAAACGACGGATTATGCCGAATATAAAGCTATTTCAGGAAGTATTTTGGTTCCCGGAAAAATTACCCAAAACTTTGGACCCATGGTTATCGAATTGAAGTTGATGAATTCATCGGCCAACGAAAAGATGAAGGCCTCAGATTTTGAATAAACCGAACTTGTTTTACTATTTTAAAAGCCGCGGAAACGCGGCTTTTTTTTGTACCTTCGAATATGAAAATGGAGTATTTTCAATTCGATGAGCATGAAACCATGCATCATTCTTCGGTTAGTTGGGAAGAATTAATGGATGCCCATGAAGTGGTAGAAAAAAATCATTGGTTCAACGTGGAGGCTGATGCTCGACATCATATTCTGGATCAGATTGCAGCTAGTTGGGAAATTCACCCTTTGTTGTTGGAGGATATTTTAGCCAAAGATCAATTGCCGAAATACGAAGTGATCGATGGAATTCTATTTTTCAGTTTGAAAATGATTTGGAT
>JACCEA010451301.1_pt1 | contig 11317 bp, 7 predicted proteins | sample 7449851 | NCBI WGS metagenome assembly JACCEA01 (sample SAMN15323453, study PRJNA562643) | freshwater metagenome | isolation source: river surface water | place: USA:Blue River Watershed | collected 2017-08-18 | reverse complement strand
GCTAACTTCTTAGACGTTGGAGGTTCTGCAAATGCTCAAACAGTTGAAGCAGGTTTCAGAATCATCATGAAGGATCCAAATGTAAAAGCTATTTTGATCAATATATTCGGCGGTATCGTTCGTTGCGATCGTGTGGCTGCTGGTGTAATTGAAGCATTCAATAAATTAGGCAATATCGATATCCCTATCATTGTACGTTTACAAGGTACCAATGCGGTAGAAGCTAAGAAATTAATAGATGAAAGTGGATTGAAAGTTCAGTCTGCCATCTTATTGAGCGAAGCTGCTGACTTAGTGAAGCAAGCTGTTGCTTAGTTTTTAAACTGCTATTTTCAAAGAAAATAATAGCAGATAAAAAACACTCTGATGACTTTAAAAAACCCAACGAACTCGTTGGGTTTTTTGTTTTATTTCATACGCCCCATTCTTTAATTTTTCGGGCTTTGAATTATCCTCTAATGATTTTTAGAATTCTCCTATTAACTTTCAATAACTTTCACTTCTGATAATCCACTAAATGAATAAACATGTCCAGTGGATACTTCCACACATTCTATTCTTATACGACGTTTTTTCCCGCGTTTAAAAACACGCCCTTTTAAAGACTCAAATAAAGTCCCTTCTTGTAAATTGGCTACAAATGCATACCCTTCTTTCTTTGCAACATCGTAATTCCTTAAAACCAATAGTAGTCCAGTTTCGCCGTTCGCAGTGGCTGCAGGATTGACTAAAGTCTTTTTCAAGGCTTTTTTTATATCATCGGGGAAAATACCTAATTGAATAAATTGAGCCAGTAATTGGCCATAAATCGATTTCCATTCTTTCCCATGAGCTTCTACCCTGTTTTTATATTGCTCGTAACAAAGAAGGTGTCCCAATTCATGTAAAAGTGTAATTAAAAATTCATACTTATTAAGATTCCCATTGACTGAAATCTTATGATTTGCTCCTAAAAAAGGATGCCTATAATCGCCTAGTACAGACTTTCTTGCCTTAGTGACAGTCAAGTGTACTTTATATTGATGAATTAATGATACAACCGGTTCAAATGCCCCCTCTGGTAAATAAGCCATCAGTGCTTTAAGTGGGTGTTCAACTTTTGCCAATGTCTTAGATTTAAGCTTCTTTTTTTCTCTTAGTCCAACCAATTTCAATCCATGTATAAATTAAATACATAGCCATCGCCATAAAGAGATTATTTGAACCAATTGGGGCTTTTTTTTGTGTAGCATACCATAAAGCAGCACCACCAAAAATGATAAATTTTAACATAGTTCCAGTCATCACAGAACGAACCATTGCATTTGGGTTAGTGAGATCAACTTCACTTATCCTCTTGAAATTAAATAAGGCCATTGAGAAAAGTAAACCATTTACGACCATCAAAAATGTAACATTTATTGGTAATGGCAGGGCCATTTTCTGAATTAATAAAACAATTGCCAACACTGCAAAAAATAAGGCAAATACAGGACGGAATTCTTTTTTAAAATAAAGATTCATTTATTTTTTAAATTTAGTTTGTGTGTCTTTTACAATTTTGAATAATGAAAATACAATAAACAAAGAAGGTAAAATCCATAAAAAAAGCGGCTCCAATTGATTCATTTTTTGATCGATATACTTACCTAAAAATATCAATAATGTTAAAGCAACAGCCCATTGACTAGCTAGCCCCGCAAATTTAGCCCATTGAATATTGGAATTGATTTTTTCTTTCAAAGTGCATATTTTAGTCAAGTGAAGGCAAACTCTCAGGAAGCACTAGTGGAATGGTATCCAATTGTTGCGGATTCCCCTCTGATAATACTTTTTTAATCCCTTCTATATATTGTTCCTTAAAATGAACTGCTTGCTCCAAAGAATCTGTCCTAATTTTAAGTAATTCTAAAGCTGATCTACTTTCTTTAGTGCCATATCCAGGAATGTAATATTTCAAAGGCGTAAAAGCAATTAAGGCAATAGTCAAACCTACTAAAAACATGAAGGAAATGCTAATGCCAATGTAAACAGATTTTCTAGATAATCTAAAGGCAATCACCTCGTCATAAGTGTCGTCATTGGTGACCACCAATCGATAAGAATTGCTCCTTCTTTTAAAAGTATTGTTAATATCTAAGTTTGGCATAATCTTGAATCTATATAAAGGTACAACCTTTGCTTTATTTAAACAGAATATGACGTATTTTTAAGGCGTTTTTAACCTAATGACCCTAGATTTGAACTATCCTCATTTTAAACGCCTATTTTGCTTCATTACCATTGGGTTTCTCACCCAATTGAGTACCCCTATATATGCACAGGATACAACAAAATCAATCTTAGATATCAACAACTCTAAGCTGGTTAAAAAAGCAAATCAATTCTTAGATAGCAATCAGAAAAAGATCAATAGCTTCTTTAATAAAAAAATGGATGCAGCTAAGGATGGTTTGACAAAAAAGACAAACTCCTTAATTGACAAAACGGGTATTAACGAAATAGACAAACCCCTTCCTTACGAAAGATTATTAAATAAAAAATATACACTAGGTCGTAGAGCATATCAAAATACAGTTTCTCAATTCAACTATCTGTTTAATGCCGAAGAATCCTTAAATGAAATTATTCAAAAAGCAAGAGACCTGCATGAAGATGATTTCACTGAACTTCTTCCCTTTTACGATTATGACTTAAGTACAACAGCTAAAGAATCAATTGATTCAATTATTTACAGATGCAATGCAAATATTGTATTGCATGATTTAAGAAGCAATTATGTGGATGATGCCTACTTAATGTTGGCAAAAGCTTATTTATTTCATAAAAATTTTGATACTGCAGCAAGTATTTTGCAATTTATTAATTATTCATTTTATGATAAAGAAGCTGGTGCAGACCTGCCTATTGGAAGTAACATAAATAAAACCGGAAAATTTAGTATCGCCTCTACAGAGGATGGTCGTGCATGGGAAAATAAAAATGTGAGAAATGAAAGTATGATCTGGCAGGCTCGAAACTATTTTGAAGCAGGTGAGCTAAATGAAGGCGTTAGTTTATTGGAATTACTTAAAACGGATGCTGTTTTTCCTAAACGCTTACATCCCTTTTTATATGAGCAACTAGCATATGGTTACTATCAGTCAGGCAATTATCTAAGTGCCGCAAATAATTTAATCAAAGGATTAGACAATGCACAAGACTTACTTACAAGAGCTAGATGGACTTATTTGATTGCACAATTATATGAAAAAGAACAAAAAATTGATTTAGCATACAATTGGTATAAAAAAGCTGGCGCTATTGCTTCAAATCCAATTATTGCCGTATATGCTAGTATCTATATGACAAGCATTGAGGCAAACCGTGGAGATAAATCCTGGGAATCGTTAGCGAATTCTTTAGAAAGGATGCTTAAACGAGATAAGTATAAACCTTTTGCAGATATTGTTTATTATGAAATGGCACAATTGGCCTTTCGAAATAAAGCAATCAATAAAGCCAATGAATGGCTTGTTGCCTCTATACAAAAAAATGAATCTAACAATAAGCTGAAGCAAAAAGCATTAATTCAATTAGGTAATATCAATTATCAAATTGACCAATTTACAATAGCAAATATTGCTTATGATCAAATCAATAACCTATTAAAGAGTTATCCAAATTATGATCAAATCACTTTGAGAAAAAAATGGATGGCTCAAATTGCAAGTCTAGATGAGTTAATTAAAAGAGAAGATAGTTTGCAATGGATCTATACTTTTCCTAAAAATGAACAAAAAAAAATTGCCATTAATTGGCAAAATAGAGTTGAAAAAACAAAAGAACAAATTCAAAATTTGTTATCGAACCAAGAAAAAAAAGTAGCGGTTGATGCAAATAAAATTACCTTGAATAAAAACGCGGGCTATACTTTTAGCAATGCATTTACTACAAATTCTAAACAGGCTCCTAAATCAGACTTTTATTTCGACAACCCACAAACTGTCAGTGCAGGATCAGCCAATTTTATTCGTAAATGGGGGGATAGACCAAATATTGATAATTGGAGAAGGAAAACAACCATACAATTAACTAGAAGCACTAGCACTAATACCACATTGGATAGCTTGAATAAAGCTTTGGTAGTTGTAACAAACATAAAAAAAGACCCTACAGAAAAAGCAGGCTCTAATAATAAAGATAGTAGCAAATTGTCAAATATTGAATTAATTGAATCAGCCTCTGAATTTGTGAAATCTCAAATAAAAACGAATGAGCTTACACTTGCAATTGCTAAGCTATTTCTATATGAATTGAATGATTTCGAAAAAGCATTACCAAGGTACCAAAAAATCATTCAAAAAAATATTGATTCTACTACGACAGAAAGCGCTATGCTTGACCTTGCTAGTCACTATATTCACATTGGACAAAAAGAGCAGTCAGATCGTATTATTCAAGAAATTACAAAACAATTCCCAAATGGAATTTATGTAAATAAAAAGAAAGCAAAAGTACAATTAGACCTTATTGACAAAAATGCAACTGAGGCTTATAAAGAAAATTATTTTATAGCACAGATTGGAGATTGGGATCAATTTGGGTTGAAAATGGAAAACGCCCAAAAGCAATTTAAAGGAACAAAGTGGCAAATCCCTTATCAGTTTTTGAAAGTAAAAATGTATGCGCAACAAGGATTCGATAGTTTAGCAATAGTTTATCTTAGTCAGATCATAGCTCAAACAAAAAGCGAACCGATTAAAGCCAAAGCAAGAGATATCATTACAGAAATTAATAATAGAAAAGCGACAGAAGCCTATTTAGCTGCTTTAAATATAATCAAACCAACTAAGCCCCTACTTGTTGAAGAGGCAGGTCCAATACAATCTAAAGACACATCTGCATTAAATAAACAAGACGCTAGCTTAATAGCCAATGTAAATAAGGAAATCAATTCAAATCTAAATAATGTGAAAGATAGCAGCAAGCTTATCGTTACATCTGAAAATCAATTGGCTTTTACGAATGATAGCTTAGAGCAACATTATATTGCCCTACAAACATTTAATGTATCTGCTGTTTTTGTGAAAGAGATTCAAAATGCTATAAAAGACGTCAATGCTGATGATTATAAAAAATTAAACTTGAATGTTACTTATGTTCAATTTACAGACCAGTCACATATAGTTTGGATTGGACCATTTGTAAATGCTGCCGATGGATTACAATATGTTCAAAAAGTAAAACCTAGATTAAGTACAGAAATCATCTCATTTATAGCCCAAAAGCAATATGAATTATTGTTGATAGGAAAATCAAATATCATACAAATCAACAATCAAGAACAAATAGATCAATACAAGCGCTTCAAATCAAATTATTATTTTAAACCTTAAAAGGTAAAAATGAATTCAGACAATAAAACGACAACAAAAGAAATTAAAAAAGGGCCCAAGAATTGGGTGAAAATTTTCTGGAAATACTACCTAATTTCCGCGGGGATCTTCTTGTTGTTTATCCTATTACTAAATTTTGGATGGATTGGAGATATGCCAGACTTAGATGATATCGAAAATCCTACCGCATCTTTAGCAAGTCAGGTTTATGCACAAGATGGCACGCCAATGGGTAAGTTTTATTTAGAAGATAGGATTAGTGTAAAATACCGTGATATTAGCCCCTATTTACTTCAAGCATTAGTTGCCACAGAGGATAAAAGGTTCTATGACCATTATGGTATTGACGGAGAAGGTTTATTAAGAGCTGTTGCATTCTTGGGAAGTCAAGGTGGCGCTTCAACAATCACTATGCAGACTGCAAAGAATTTATTTACAGACAACTGGGCAACAAAAAATAAACTCTTAAGAATTATTCAAAAAATTAAAGAGAGTATCATTGCTATCAAACTTGAACGCAATTTTACGAAGCAAGAGATCATTACTTTGTATTTAAACACCGTGCCTTTTAGTGAAAACTTATTTGGTGTAAGCAATGCCTCAAGGTCCTTTTTCCAAAAAGAACCAGATCGTTTGACGATTGAAGAAGCGGCCTTATTAATTGGAATGATTAATGCCCCAACAAAATATAATCCAAACAGGAACCCAAAACTAGCTTTGGAAAGAAGGAATTTGGTTTTAAATAGGATGGCCGGGCAAAAATATATTTCGAATGAACAAGCTGAACAATTAAAAGCCTTGCCTTTGGTGACTAACTTTAAAAAGTTAGATGAGAACAATGGACTTGGCCCCTATTTCAGAAGTTACTTGGGTGAATACATGAAGAAATGGTGTAAGGAGCATAAAAAGAACAATGGAGATGCTTACAATTTATACAGAGACGGTCTAAAAATTTATACCACCATCAATCCACGTATGCAATTATATGCAGAGGAAGCTGTTGGAAGACATATGGCTTATTTACAAAAGGAATTTAATAAGCAAGCAAATATAAAAAATGGGGCTGTTTGGAAAGACTTTAATAACCAATTAGAATTAGCAATCAAACAAACAGACAGATGGAGAAATATGAAGCGTGAGGATGTAGAAGAAACGGATATTAGAAAATCATTTGATGAGTCCTTACCAATGCGTGTTTTTGCATGGAATAAAAATAGATTTATTGATACCATCATGACGCCATTGGATTCTTTAAAGTACCATAAGCAAATGCTACAAACGGGTTTCTTAGCAGTGGATCCTTTCACAGGAGAAGTAAAAGCATGGGTGGGAGGTATTGACTTTAAAACATTCAAGTACGACCACGTAAATATCAATACAAGAAGACAAGTTGGTTCAACTATGAAACCACTACTCTACTCTTTAGCCATTGAAAAATCTGGTTTCACTCCTTTCAGTATTGTGCAAGACCAACAACAAAATTTCGAAGGTTATGGCATGGTTCCCAATACACCAAAGTCTTGTACTGGGCAATCTATGCCAATGGCACAAGCTTTAGCTGAATCCAGAAACTGTGCTACTGCTTATATTATGAAGCAGATAAATGGAGATGGAAATGAGGCTGCAAAAGAATTAGTCGCTTACCTAAAAAAGGCTAATATCCAAGCAGACATACCTGCCTATCCATCAATTGCCTTAGGTGCATGTGAAGTGTCCTTATTTGAAATGGTGCAGGCCTATACCATGTTCCCTGGTGGTGGTTATAATGCACAACCCTTCTTTATCAATCGTATTGAAGATAAAAATGGCAATGTATTAGAAAGCTTCTCTCCGCAAAGAAGAAAAGTGATCAGCGAATTAACTGCCTACTCAATGGTAAGTATGATGGAAGGGGTTATGACAAAAGGAACAGGTAGAAGTATGTATTCTTATGATATTGGCACTCAATCTGTAGCTGGTAAAACAGGAACAACCAATGACAATAGCGACTTATGGTTTATGGGTTACACCCCACAAATACTTGCAGGTGCATGGGTAGGTGCAGATGATCGATATATACGTTTTACAGACAATTATTTTGGACAAGGCGCACATGGCTCACTCCCTATATGGGCCTATTTCATGAACAAAGTAGCGAACGACCCCGCTTGTAATTTAGATAGAAATGCAAGCTTTTTGAAACCTGATAATTTAAGTACAGACTTTAATGTGAACTTTGTGGGCAGGGATTCAAGTATCGATTTAAGTATTCCAGATCAGGACGCAGAAAATATCGAAGCAGAATCTGATTACAGTTTAATTTCAAATAATGAACCAGTGGTAGTCACTCCTGCAAGTTCAAGTCCAGCATCCAATAAACCAGTCGTACCCAAAAAATCAAATATAGAACCTAAGCAAGCTACTGCCCCTGCGAACAAACCAAAAGCTTTAATGCCAAAGAAAAAGCAATAGTTTTTACTTAAATTAAACTGTATTATCGCTTTATCTTTTCGTACAATAGTATTTAGATATCAAAAGACTGAACATAGTTCAGTCTTTTATTTTTGCTTCAATGCATATTGAATTGTAAAATGATGGTAAGTGTTTCTTTGGAAAAAACCTGTGCCATATTGAAATTGCATTCGTTTATAGGGAAATCCAAAACCAGCACTTAAACCATTTAAGCCATTAGGTTGATTGGGAACATTCAACTCAAATCTTCTGGAGAAATGATACCCTAAATCAAATTCAAGATTTTGTCCAACATAAAATTGTGTTCCCAAAATAAGGTGATTAAACACATTTTGCATTGAACTTGGTTGGCTATACCCTTCTTGATTATAAAAATCTAGATCATAGTAGTTGTCATTCCATACAGAAAGCCTTTCAGCAGTAATTGAAAATTGCAAAGGTGCATTTTCTAATCTCTTGGACCATCCTAGTATCAAATTCAATGGCAGTTCTTCCTTCACTTGAAAATATTTAATTTGCGTGCCCACATTCTGTAATAAAATACTCCATTGAGATAAACCATTTGGCGCAAGATAACGAACACCTACATCCATTGCTAGACCACTAGACTTATAGGCGCCGAAATTAGATTGTATTAGTTTTATCTGCGTCCCAAAGTGAAAATGTTCTTGATAGGTTTTTGCAATTCCCACTTGCACTGCGTATTCATTAGGATTTGTCATGCCAAAACTATTCCCAAGCATGTCTGTTTGTTCGATAGAACCATAATCCATATAATGAACGCCCCAACCAATGATCCAATTTGATTTTAACTTATTTGCACCATTTAAGTCATATTGTTGAATGCCAGCAAAATAAGGCTTCACACTTACTTGAATAATTTGATCCATATTTGTGGTAAGTAAAGCTGGCTGGGTCATGGCAAGTCCTAAATCATCTCCAATAGAACTTATATTTAATCCACCTAAACTCGACGCTTTTGCAGAAGACGGTAATTTTAGAAATTGATAGGTCGCATTGCCTACAGTTGTTTGCGCGTGTAAGTGATTGCTTTTAAACATCCCGCCAATCATGCCAAAACTAAAAAAATAGCTAGCAATAAAAAACCCTAGCTTATTGATGGATCTATTGGAACACATGCAACAAAGCTAGGGCTTGGAATTTAAAAATCAATTAAACAAGTGCTAAATCTAGAACTTGTTGCATATTTTTTACATAATTGAACTTCAAGCCTTTTATAAATGCTTGATCAATTTCATTTACATCTTTTTCGTTCTGCCAACAAAGAATAATCTCTTTCATGCCGGCTCTTTTAGCAGCCAAGATTTTTTCTTTAATGCCACCTACCGGTAATACCTGACCTCTTAATGTAATCTCTCCAGTCATAGCTAAGAAAGGTTTTACTTTTCTTCCCGTATAAGCAGAGCTCAAGGCAGTCAAGATTGTAATACCCGCACTTGGGCCATCCTTAGGGACTGCCCCCTCAGGAACGTGCATATGGACCGACTTTGTTTTAAATAATTCAGGATCAACCCCTATTTTTTTAGCATTAGCTTGTAAATAAGTCATTGCAGTACTCGCACTCTCCTTCATTACATTCCCTAAGTTTCCAGTTAATTTTAATTCCCCTTTGCCTTCTGAAAGTAAGGTTTCAATAAATAAAATGTCTCCGCCTACATAAGTCCATGCTAAACCAACAGCCACCCCCGGCATATTGACTGTCTTATAAATCTCGTTACTATACCTAGGTTGACCCAAGATTTTAACTAGGTCTAACTTGCTTACCGTTGGTTTAATTTTTTGTTTATAAGCAATCTGCTTTGCTTGATAACGCATGATTGATGCCAATTGACGATCCAATTCACGGACCCCACTTTCTCTCGTATAGTCCTCAATCACTTTTTCCAAAACATTGTCCTGGATTTTGAAATTGTATTTCTCTAATCCATGAAGTGATTTTTGTTTAGGTAATAAATGTCTTTTTGCAATCTCCACTTTTTCTTCCACAGCATAGCCACTCAAGTCGATGATTTCTAAACGATCTCTTAATGCAGGTTGAATTTGACTAATGTCATTCGCTGTTGCAATGAAAAGTGTTTTACTTAAATCATATTCAGACTCCAAATAATTATCATAGAAACTATGGTTTTGCTCTGGATCCAATACTTCTAATAATGCAGAAGAAGGATCGCCTCTTTGGTCTTTACCGATTTTATCGATCTCATCTAAGATCATGACAGGATTCGAGGTCTTTACCTTTCGGATGCTTTGAATAATCCTTCCCGGCATGGCACCAATATAGGTTTTTCGATGACCTCTAATTTCACTTTCATCATGTAAACCCCCTAAACTCACACGGGTATATTTTCTTCCAATCGCATGTGCAATAGACCTGCCCAAAGAAGTTTTACCGATTCCTGGAGGGCCTAAGAAACAAAGAATCGGACTCTTCATATCTCCTTTTAATTTCAACACCGCTAAGTATTCTAAAATACGATTTTTTATTTTGCCCATACCGTAATGGTCTTCGTCCAATACTTTTTTAGCATTTTTTAAATCATAATTGTCATCGGTATATTCATCCCAAGGAAGGTCTAATAATAAATCTAAGTGATTGTACACCACAGAATAGTCCGGTGTACTTGGATGCATACGCTCCAATTTCTCTAACCCATTTTGAAATAATTTCTTTGCTGCTTCCGGCCATTTTTTATTTTCTGCCTTCTTTTTCATTTCAGCCACTTCGCGCTCATTAGGATCACCACCTAATTCGTCCTTGATACTCTTCAATTGTTGCTGTAAAAAATAATCTCTTTGTTGCTTATCAATTTCAGTTCTAGTCTTATTGGCAACTTTGTTTTTTAATTCTACAAACTGTAATTCTTTTTGCAAGAAAGCAACTAATTGCTCTGCCTTTTCAACTACTCCATTGATCTCTAACAAGCCTTGTTTTTCTTGTAAATCAATATTCAGGTTACTACCCACAAAATTGATTAAGAACATAGGACTTTCTATATTCTTTAAAATCATTGTCGCCTCAGAAGGGAAATTTGGAGACAGGTTTATAATCTGAGCTGCCAAATCTTTAATAGTAGATAATAAAGCTTCAAAATGTTTATCCTCTTTATTGACAGGCGCATCCTCAATTAATTGAACTTTTCCTTTAAAGAATGGATCTTCCTCCACCATCTCCAATAATTCAAAACGCTTTTTACCTTGAATGATGATGGTTGTGCCACCATCTTGCATCTTGATCATTTTAATGATCTTAGCGACTGTTCCAATTACACATAAATCCGCTGGAGTCGGGTCTTCAATATTTCCATCTTTCTGAGCCAGCACTCCAACTAATTTGTCCTTCGCATAAGCGGCTTTCACAGCTTGAATGCTTTTATCTCTTCCTACAGTTATTGGGATAACTACACCAGGGAATAATACAGTATTTCTTAAAGGAAGGATGGGTATCATTTCTTCAATCACAATTGCTGGTTCATTTTCCATATCCTGCT
>JACCEA012197033.1_pt1 | contig 11318 bp, 13 predicted proteins | sample 7449851 | NCBI WGS metagenome assembly JACCEA01 (sample SAMN15323453, study PRJNA562643) | freshwater metagenome | isolation source: river surface water | place: USA:Blue River Watershed | collected 2017-08-18 | reverse complement strand
TACTTTGAGCTCTCTTGCCGCTCTGCCTGTGCTGTTCTCACCATATGGCATGATGCTAGTCAAGGCGCTTCTCGCTCTCTGCTAAAGATTTTGCTTTTCGGTGCTTCCGCCTGCCATTTGCTTTTATTATTATTACGTATCAGAGTAGAAATGAATCTCTTCTTGCTAAAGTCTTCCAGTTATTCTTCTAAAACTTTAGTCTTTCTTCGTAAGCAAGAACATTTTGACGGGAATATCAGCAATTGGGTGAGTACAGACAATGAGATCAGTCTCTCCAGTAGTTCCGAACGACGACAAGAAGTTCATCCTGATGAAGACTACAATCATTGGATAGCAAGTAAATCCGATAAAATCATAGGCCGGTCAAACAATCTTGCAATAAACCTATCATTAGTTGATGAGAGTGAAAGAGTACAATCAGACGACAATACACCTCCAACTGGTCTATGGACCCTAGACAAAACTGAATATGAAGGATCTTATCTAGAAACTTCAACCGATTTACTTTCAAAGGAGTACTTAGAACAAGAGAAGTTGAGAGATTGGGATTCTTTGATTGATCGCATCGAGAGACTATTGCCAAAGGGAGACAGTATGTCAGCAGATACTGACAACAACGTATGGAAGGATAAGGTTGTTATTGATGTAGGATGTGGTGCTGGTGCTATTTCCAAGCGATTTCTTTCAAGAGACACAAAGACAGTAATAGGTATAGATCGTGATCCTATGATGGTTGGAGTCAGTAAGATACTATGTGATACACACAGTGAACGTAGAGGAGAGAGTAGTGGAAAGTTCCATGTGAGTGATGTCAGTGAACCACCTGTACACTTACTGAAAGAGAGAGATGGTACGGCAGATGTGATATGGACATCCTTTGTGATTGCATATTTCAATAATCCACTTCAATTCGTTCAGCAATGGTCATCATCTAATATACTCAAACCCGGTGGTTTACTATGTGTGATTGAAATTGACGGTTTATTCAGTGTTCATAATCCACTAGATCAAGACATCAAAGATATTGCTATTAAACTTGATAAATCACTTGAACCCTTGTATTTTACACATTATGGTTCACAATTGAGTCGATTCTGTCATGAGGCTGGATTGGAAGTACTTGTTGATGAATGTATTGAAGATGCTGAATTAGCCTTTGATGGTCCTGTAAAGACAACATCAGTGTTAGAAGCATGGACAAGTCGATTGAATAGACCAGGGATTAGCGGTAAGTTATCGAAATGCACTGATAATCCTCAATTGTTTCGAGAAAAGTTTCTTGGTTGTTTAGTAGATATGAATCATTCAGTTAGCAGTCGTCCTAGAATTGTTATTGCTAGACAAAATAAGATTTGATATCAACACTCCACAGAGAAGAATCATTTCATAGTAAAGTCTATTCTCGTTTTAGACGTTTTAATAAAATATTAGCAATTAGGAATTACATACCATTTTATGACAAAAGTCACAAAGTAGTTAGAAGATTTTGAGTTTTAAAATCATCCTAATAAAGCCATATATATAGGGGATATAAAATAGCAGTATTAAATATTTGCTATGTGTTACAATAGCTCACTATGGGGTGTTCCATTTGGGCTTTGGCGCTTGCCTTGCTTTTATTCTAAATACAAAACAACATTAAACCTTCATCAGCCACCATTGACATTGCTTTGAGTTACTTTGCTCACTGCAAAGATTAGATTTCTCAGTGGACTCTCGAAAAATACGATGCATGTAAGAACAGTTCATTTGTGCGCTACCTAATTTGATAAGATACGATATAACCCCCCTTTATTATTTTTTCTATTTCGCAGTCTATTGTCTATGATACCTCTGCAGCCAATTTTGATGATGCAGATGTACGCGTTGAAATATATGATGAGGAGAATGTGAAACCTCCTGTCCCACCCGCACTGCCACCAAGATTTGTTGCTGCTTCAACCAGTGATACCAAGACAATAAACGGAGTCACATTTAATACAAATTCTTTTCCCTATGCAATCTTAAAACCAGAAGATATCGATCGACGACGAAATATAAGTGCAGTAAAAGTTGATGTCGATGAAGAAAGTGGTGGATCAAACGCGATGCGTCGACCTTCCGTGATTGATGAAGGCAAGATGATGGTGAATCAAAGTGATGCCTACTTATTAAATATCAAATCATTCCATACAAGTGATACATGGAAAACTAGACTTTGGAATGCATTGGATACAAATGAATCATTATCAAATATTGATCGTTGTGATGCTATAATGAAGATAATATCTGAAAATGCTTTTCATGATTCGACAATGTTTGAAATGTTGAATCAATGTGAAGTAATATTATCCATTATCACTAAGACAAGAATTGCACCGGAAATTTATCGTGAATTACAAACATTTGCATCTCGATTGAGAGTTAATTGTGGGTTAGTCCCAAATATTGATGAGCTCGATCACAGTCATAAAGATTCATCGCCAGAAGCCAGGACGTATGGATTAAGACTACGGAGAATGATAGCACGGTTTAAAGAAGCTCAAAACGCTCTATACAAAGAAGAGATTGATAGTTTTGAACATACAACATCTGCTGAATTTATAAAATTACAAAATATGTTATTTCATGATCAATATAATGTATTAAAATCACATCTATTCATTGTTTTGACAGTAGAAAAAAAGCATTATTTGAAGAAACTTATGCAAGGAAGATTTATATGTGCAGTTGCAGTATCTTTGGCATCAGCTGTCGTAGGATTATTATCTGGATTACTAAAAGGCTGAAAGTGTTTTGTTATCATTTAATGTTGAAACCGCCCTGCAAATGTGTTGTGTGTGACTGTTATTTATTCACATTCAAGTGCTTCCTTGAATGGTATAGCAATTCGTATTGAACTTCCCATAGAATTGTCCATATGTAAGTATTAAACTGTTGGCAGATCTAGAACGCATTCGATTAGCGATTAGAACTAAAACATTACATTACCAGCATATACAAAACTATATAAGTTTGTTTATAAATCTTGTCCGCCAGTTAGCGATTCTTTACTCTCGAGATGTTTCGGGTGATGAACAGCAAAACCACCCGTACTACTCTCTTCCTCTTCTTCTAACTCTAACTGTACTAATTCCTTATGTGTCTTATACTCATAATTCCTAGAAATATAATAAAAATACATCATAGTAATGCCCATCAATGCAGCTAACAATAAAAAATAATATTGTAAATGGCCATCATCAAGATTTTCTGGAACCCATTCATCATCTACACAGAGAGAAAGTCAACATAACTAGCAAATAAAGCATATTCCCAACTTACTTGGATTAGAATTTACCATTAACAAAATAGGAATCACAATAAATGAACCTAATGCTGAAGTAGCTAAATTCAATGATTGTGTTACAGATCTCATGACAGTTGGTGCTTGTGAATAAAAGAATTCTAATGAAGTAATTGATGCCATAATTTCTGATATACCAATTAATACAAATTGAAAAATTTGCCAAAATACAGAAATATTCGACATTTGTGGAATATTATCACATGATATACATGTCATATTTAAATATTGTATTGTATTTACAGTATAATAGATAGAACAAGTTTGATGACAATTCGCTGGGGCATCAGTGACTCCATTAACATTAGCTTCATAATCCTGTCAGAGAGAGATTAGTCCTGCCTTCATCATAACCAACACATGGACGTACCTGATATCTATATGGATTATAATCATCTAAACTTTGACATGGTGTAATATTATCTCTTGCTGAAACATCATAATAATTTCCTGGTGTTGGTGCTAAATCTAATCTTGCAACTTCTATTATAGCTGCAATGATCATTGCTAATAATGCAAAGGCAAAACCTAAACCAATCTTAATTAGCATGGTTAATGGATATCCTTTACGTTTAAAATATGGATATACAAATTTATCAAATATTGGTACAAGTATAATAATAGCTATCGTATCAAAACTATTTAATGCAGATACAGGTACTTGCATACCAGTTTTATTACTATTAAAATATAAATTCATTTGACATGCTTGATTTTGAAAAGCTGTGGACATTTGAGAATATATTCCCCAAAACGGTATCATTACTAATAGAAAGGGAGTCAGTCGTAAGACTAATTTCACACCTTCTACTTGTAAATTTGAAAATGATCCACCATGAGAATGTTTTGCACGATCCATGATATGACCACTCTCTGAGTGAGAAATAGAGAGAAAGAAGAAAAGTAGGATCGAAGAGTAAGAATGGAGAAAGTAAGAAGTGAAAGCGCATGTAATCAAAATGATTGAGATATTAAGAAAAAGAGTAATTTGGAATTGATGAGAATGAATTAATGAAAGAAGTAATAATATTCCTACCTGTTTTCTGTCCACGTTTTGTCCAAATTGCCTCATAAACAATCTATAAAAGCATCGTATCAACATAAGGACATAAATCATGAATACAATTGAGAAACTATCACTTACTCGTACAGATTTCGCTAATACACTACCTTGTGGTTTTTGTATACGATATTTTGGTGTGCCTAATACAAATACAGCAATTGCTAAAGCCATCATAATAGCAGGAATTAAATATCCTACAAAGAAACCCCAACTTTCACCACCAAGACCTATCACACAAAGTGTGAGCGAGATTAGAAAATATTCAGTTGTTGAAACAAAAGGAAGCGCTTACCTTTTATGCCGTATTGACAGATATATGCAATAATACTATAACTAATCAAGGAACCAACATTAATTGCCCAATAAAACCAATTGAAAAAGGATTCTTTTTCTTTACGATCTTGACTATATTTCATATCAAATTGATCTGCACCCATGGTTGATACATTAGGTTTAATACCACCTGTACCTAATGCAATGATATAAATTGCAAGGAAAAAGAGTACTTCATCAATTTCACCAGGAATTGCAGCAATGGTGACTAATACGAGACCAAGAACATAAATGATACAGAATATCTAAGACCAAGAGACAGTGAGATCAATTATCACAAGTGCGTGGTCATAGAAGTATGATTGCATGGCTTACCAAAATAGCATTATATCTTCCTAAATATTTATCGGCAAGATAACCACCAATTAATGGTGTAATATAACAAACACCTGACCAGGCAGAATATTGTACATCAGCTTCAGCGTTTGACATATTTAAACGAGTCTATGATAAGGTGAAAGTGATCAATTAGTTGTTGCACTGAAAGAAACAATAAAGACAAATGTCTTACTTGGAAGAAAAGCACTAATGATCCAGAGAAGCCATAGTATGCAACACGTTCACAAAATTCAGTGACGATAATATAACCCGCGGTATTAATTAACACAGATTTGCGGTCTTTAGCATCATCAGGATCTGGTTCATGTACTTCATCTTCTTCAGATACGATTAATCCTGATGCGCTGGACACGTCATCATCAGGGTCGGATCCACTTCGACCAGCTTTATTTTGTGATTTACGAAAATAGAGAGAACCACCAGATTTACGAGCACCAGTATGCTATGGAAACAGAGTGAGATACTTTGCAATACAAACGAAAAAAGGGATTTCTTACCAGTTCGCGTTCAGGATCCTCATCCGCGATACTCTTGGTGTGATTGAATCCTACATCAGCAAGACTTGTTTGTCGTGAATGTAATGCATTAAGCGTGACTTCATGTCTTTCTGCTGCCAACATTAAGTCTTCTTTACTTGAATTTAAAAAACTCCCTTCTGTTCCACTACCAATACTGAGATTAAAATCATTATCGCTGGTATTCGGATGCGATTGATTGCGACTCATTTTTTTTATATTAGTGATAAAAGCAAGTAAGACACATACAAAGTGAAAAGTGCGATAAAGGAGCAAATACAATACAGAGATAGAAGGAAAGGAATCAAGAACTACCGAGCAAGATTTTGCAACAATGCAAATAAAAAATTGGCAGATAATAACAGTTATTCCAGAGTGTAAATCGGAAGATAACAAAATTTATATCTGTTGAACCACAATCAATATGTTCTGGATTTATTGAGGATTGGGCGACAAAGCAAGACGCGCGAGCTGATGACTTGCCTTCCTTTTTCTCAATCTTCCAGAGATCAGAGTAACCAAACGGAAGGGAGCTGCAGCAACGACACAAAGAAATTTGACACAAAGAAATTATAAAAAAGCAATGCCGAATAAAAAACCAACAAAAGCAAATTTTCTGATAAGCGAGGAAATATTAACTGACAAACGCGTTTTTCCTTGTTAATATGTAACCCCAGATGTACAATTTTGTCATCCGTGGGTTGCGTCAAGCATTGCTGGCGCCAGCGGCGGCGGGGATACAAACCATGGGCGCTGCCGGCCCTGCTGGCTGGGATATATATTGGGCGGCGTAGCTACAATATTTATTGCTGCATTGTTTTTCGTTGGCTGCAACCAAAAGAAAGAATGGGATGGGGACAACTCTCTTGGCATTTGCTTTCAGCAGGTATTTGGTCAGGCTGTGTAGCAACTGAAGTGTTTTTTGAAAAGATTCTTGGTAATGGAATTGTGAAAGCTATCCAAGAGTCTTCCTCATCAACCTCATGTTGTTGCTCGGCTACTCCACCTTCAGAAGACGAGAAGAAGTCACGATTAGTAGTGATTCGTGAAGTACAAAGGCTGTTGGCGAAGTTGCATTATTATGTCGATCTGTGTATCGAATTACCTGCTTCGCTATTGGTTGTTGGTACTGGGTTGAAGTTGATGATTGGACGTCGTCCGTTAGACATCACTATCCATATCATGTCGACAATTGGATTGACCGCAATGATATGTAACTTCGCTTGCTTCTATCATGTGAAAGGTCGTTATGATGCTTCACTGTTGGAAGATTGGGAGAAATATGAACATCACGATCGTTGGCAACATCGTGTGGGTAAAGGTGTAGTACACAGTTTATTGGTTAGTATGGGATTGGGATTGTATATGTCGATTAAAGATTGAAGAAGATTACCTACTGATTACATCTGTTATTGGCCTATTTGTTTGTCTTTGCGGTTGTTTGATATATATTTTCCTTCGTTATTGGTCTGGTCGCTTTGAAATCGTTTTTTGGAAAGGTGATGTAATGTATGAATAAATTGATAAACTGTTTAACCTTTTATTTACACGCTTGAAAATATTTGTTATTCTTTGGTCTTATGTATACAAAAGCTGAGTATAAACTTGCTTTGATGGTTGGTTAAAGTAACTAACTATCCAACGCATTGTAAACAGAAGGGAGACATAATGTATTAAATGCTTGGCAATGAATACAACGTCTTGTATCATGCAGGCTTCGATTCTCATATGGATCGTCACGACTTACTTTATAAGATTGTTTGTATGGAAAAATTCTTCGCTTGTGATGACAATTTGGACATGGTTGATGTTGCTCAGCAAGATAACCCTCCAACAGGGTGGTGAACGAGTGACCACAATGACAACATTGATACCAGCTCTTCGTAGCATACTGAGTGCTTTCCAGTAAGGTTGTTTCATTTAGAACATTGACTATAATCTCTTCTTTCTCCTCTTCGATGACATCTTCTCTCTGTTCAATACTCTTTTGATCCTTTTGAATTGGCGTAACTTTGCTCAGAAGAAAGAAATCTGCACAATCCTCCAAAATAAAATTATAAAATGAATCAGACACAAATCCGGTAAAGACTTCGTGCAATCGCTGCCAGTATGGCTCGAATTGATGCTGAATATCGTAAAAGGTGTGTTCATATTCGGTGGGATCATCTGATCTAAAACCTGGTTGAGTACGAATGTATTCATCGATGGCATAAATAAGCTCATCGGGTGATGCAAACTCTGGTTTCCGGAATTCATTGGATATTCGTTGAGTATCATGACGAATTCGATTCCTGACTTTGTTCACATCCCGCCCAGGTGACGTAGCGGCTGAGGAATTTGATCTGCTGGTCTTCTGCATCGTCAAATCGCTTCCAGGAAATTAACAAACTACATTTTATGCGAATGCTATTAATAACTTAGTTGATAAAACGAATGTTAGGTGGGATTGTCGCTAATGTTACTAGCAATCCGAACAGAGCAATGCTGGCTAATTTGACAGAAAATTAACTGTTGTTTTGCCACATTCAGCTCGAGCAAATTCACACACTTATTCTTCTACGAAGAAACTTATCGTGGAAAGGCACAGAAAAACGTTGCAGGCATTCTTTAAAACTCAAAGCAAAAAAGATCACCGTTCAGCAGCCACGTATTAAATTAATGGAGAAGAAACTTTAAAAATTAACTCTGCATGTGAATTTAAAAATTATCAACGACCAAACTCACAGAAGCACTACAAATAAATAAACTAAACTTAGGCTTCGAAGAAGATAACTACATCTAATAATTAATATTGACATTCAGGATACTTTTCATACTTTGTACGTAATTGAGCGAACAATACATGTTCTCTACCTTTGTATCTCTCTACGAATTTATCTACTTCATCCACTTTACTTGGGTTGGCAGCTTCATAACAACGAATCACCCTCTCGCGAACAACACGAGCTTTCGCATTTTCAGGATAAAGGTAATCCATAACCTGTGGGGAACAAAACCGAACCAAAAAAAATTCAATTAGCAAAATGTGAGAAAGCAAAGAATTGCATTAGAAAGTGAAAGATTTGACAAATAAATTCATTTTGTCCGGAAAATCATATCTCACAAACGACAAATATACATGGCTTAAGAGGCAAACAGAATTTTTTGCAACTGCTATTTGATGACAAGACAAGACTTACATGAAGGATTCCAGTAAGAACAACTGGGATTAAGAAGAGCATCAAAATACCAATTGCAGTCCAATTATATCCGCCAGCATCAGCTTGCTTCGCCTTGCGCTTTGGTTTCACTTCCGTTTCAGTGACATCATCATCCGCATCGTGATCATGGTCGTGATCGTGATGGCCATGTCCCATATCCTCCGCTTCATCATCGGAGTCCTTAGCCTTCTTGGTTTTCTTAGCCTTCTTCTTTTTGGTTGCGCCATCTCCACAGCAATCACCTCCTGCACTATGATCACTGTGAGAATGAGAATGATCGTGTGATCCGTGAGAAGAGTGATTGTGAGAATGATCGTGTCCACCAGACTTGATTGGTCCACCACAGCATCCCTCTTCATCCCTCATATTTGAGGGGCGTACCATTTGAACTTTCCCCATTTTGATATCAAATATTACAAAATATCTTGAAATAAGGGATAAAATGCTTTCAAGAAGAAAAGATTGAACTTTCAATCCGATGAAAAGAACAATTGAATATGAGCCCAAACAAGAAATTTACGCGTGGAGGATTTCGCAATCGAACAACTAAATTGACCGTAAAATCTTCAACTAGGAGGAAAGTAACGGTTTTGTCAAAATCTCGAGTTTGGTTGTTTGAAATATCTAATATTTCTATTTAATACTAATGATAATGGACAATCCGAAAAGTCACTGGCTGTTGGGTAGCATCAAAACTTGGCGCCTGTGTGCTTCTTCATCATTTGTCACTACAAAAGTCGCAGAGATCCAGTCTTCCATTTGCAGGATGGCTTTGAATCTTGCTTATGGTCAACCACCTGGTGGTGGTGGTCCAACTCCATACGTACCCAAGAACACACAGGTAACTCAGTCGCTGAACTTTGTGTCTCCTCGTGCAAAGAAGTTGATGCAACAACAGCAACATCAGGTAAGCTTCTTTGTTTCGTCGTTGCTCATATCTGTAATGTCTCGTCACTGTTACAGGGCGATGAACAATTTCAGCAACCTCAACAACCAGTTCAACCACCCAAATCTAACAAATACTCTCTCGATGTCGACGCATTGATCAATGATGTTGAGTTAGAAGATGATCGAATTCAACAACGAGCCGAAGCTGTCCATCTTGCTCCTGTTAGACCTGCCGGTAGACCCCAGGGTTCTCCAACTGGTCGTGGTGGTGGAGGTGGCGGCGGCGGAGCGAACAATCGCATCTCTCCCACAAACTTCGATGCACCCCTGGGTATTCCGCCAGAGCAGAGACATGGTTCCGCTGGACTAGGTCCATCACATTGGCAACAATTAAAACGTGAACGTGATTATTTCATGGAACGTGCAACAGGATTTGAAGAACGTTGTAAACAATTAATACGTGAAAATCGTGAATTATCATCGAGACGGGTACATGAAGAAGAAAGTTTTCGACAAGTTTTAATGATGGAAAAAGTTAGATATGATCGTCTTCATGGTAAATTAGATGTCAAATGTCAAGATCGTGACATGTTATTACTTGATTGGGTGAAGTTAATGGATGCATATAATGTTACACGTAATTTCCCATTTGTCTCGGAAATGGTAGCAAGAACTGCAATGGTGGTGCCTGCAGCAAGACCATATGTCCCCATGGAATATAGTGAAAGCATTTCCGAGAGTGCAGGTGGAAAGAGGCCAAAAACGAAAGGAAGGTAAGGTTTGCGAGGATATTTTTTTTGTGTATGTTAGTTGATATGCCCCTTTCTGAAATAGGAGAAAGAAGAAGAAATCTACTAAGAAAGGCACAAAATCATCTCAACAAAATTCTTATATTACAGGAGGCGGATCAGATGAAATTAAAGAAGATGGTGAAGAAGAAGATGAAGAAGGCGGTGGTGAAGGTGAGGGAGAAGATGGAGATGGAGATGCTGGTGTTGGCGGTAGTGTATTGGGAGATGGTCTTGATGGAGATAGTCCTTTGCGAGTAATGAAAGTCGTCGACGATGAAGAACTTGCAAATATTAAAGTTGGTGAGGAAGGTCTTGGTGATGACGATGAAGAAGTTGAACATGCTTCCATTGGTAAGAGTGGCGTGGTAGTAGGTTCCAAAAGTAGTGTGGCAAAGAGTAAACGTGGTGGCGGTGGTGTAGGAAGTGGCAATGTGAGTGGCGGAAACAGTCAAACTGAAAGAGAAAATCGTGAACGACAAGCAAAAGCACAACGACAAATGAAACAACGTCAAAAAGAAGTTGAAGAACAAGAAATGCGGTCGATTATGGAAGGTATCGATGAAGAACTTGACAAATTACATAATTTCCGTGAAAATGAAGTTACTAATATGATTAATAAACTCGCTGTAGAAGAAATGAGAAGACAGAGAGAAGTACAAGAAGAAGATGCAAGAAAAAGAAAAGAATTTGAGATGAAAAAAGAAAAAGAACGATTAGAACGTGAAAAGAAAGAAAAAGAAGAAGCAGAAAAGTTAGAAAAAGAACGTCTTGAAAGAGAAAAGAAAGAAAGAGAAAAATTTGAAAAGGAAAAAGCAGAAAGAGATAAATTAGAAAAAGAAAGATTGGAACGTGAAAAAAAAGCAC
>JACCEA010036608.1_pt1 | contig 11320 bp, 7 predicted proteins | sample 7449851 | NCBI WGS metagenome assembly JACCEA01 (sample SAMN15323453, study PRJNA562643) | freshwater metagenome | isolation source: river surface water | place: USA:Blue River Watershed | collected 2017-08-18 | reverse complement strand
CCAACGTGGCGCCGCCTTCGGGCCAGGCCGCTGCCGGCGCGTACGTGCCGGCCACCCATGTGGCCTGCGCCTCCACGGGCGGCCGCATCCTCACCTTCGAGATCGGCGAGCTCAAGGCCCAGGCCAATGGCGGCCGCGGCCTGATGCTGATCGACCTGGAGGCCAAGGACACCCTGGCCGGCGCCGCGGCCTACACCCGCAGCGTGAAGATCACTGGCGTGGGCCGGGGCGGCAAGGAGCGCGAGGAAACGCTGGAGATCCGCTCCCTGAACAACGCCAAGGCCGGCCGCGGCCGCAAGGGCAAGGCGGCGGACCTGGGCTTCAAGCCGGCGGCGATCGAGCGGGTGGAGTAAGCCCTTTGACGGACCGGGCATCCCGCGGGTAGCCCCCACGCCACTGGGTCGCAGCGATCGGGTGGAACCCAGGCCGGCGCCTGCGCGCATGGCATGCTGGCTCCTCGCTTGTATAGCGTAGCGTTACGAAGTACAATCGTGTTAAAAAGGGAGCGTGCCGGAATGATCAAGACATTTCAGCACAAGGGCCTGGAGCGTTTTTTCAGGACGGGCAGCAGGGCCGGCATCCAGGCGGCCCATGCGCCGCGCCTGGCCAGGCAGCTTGCGCGACTGGACGTGGCCAGCCGGCCCGAGGACATGAACCTTCCGGGCTGGGGCTTTCACGGGCTGCAAGGCCAACAGAAGGGTCGCTTTTCCGTCTCGGTCAACGGCAACTGGCGGATGACCTTTGAATTCGACGGCACGGATGCCGTGCTGTGCGACTACGAGGACTACCATTGAAAGAGCGTGCCATGAGCGCGATGCACCACCCCCCCCATCCCGGCGAGGCCTTGCGTGAAGACGTGCTGCCAGCCCTGGGCCTGACCGTGACCGACGCCGCCCTGCAGTTGGGCGTCACCCGGCCGGCCTTGTCCCGTGTGCTCAACGGTCGTGCCGCGATCTCTCCGGAGATGGCCCTGCGGCTGGAGAAGTGGCTGGGCGTGGAGCGGGGCGGCTCCGCCGCCGCGTGGCTCGCCCAGCAGTCCGCCTATGACTTGTGGCAGGCCCGCGTCCATTCGGCGCAGGCCCTCACCCAGGTCAAGAAGCTGCGCCTGACCCGGTCGCAGCAGTCCTCGGTCGATGGCCGGGGACGCGCTGCCGCTTGAACCTCAGCGCACTTCCGCGATCAGCTCGATCTCCACGCAGGCCCCCAGCGGGATCTGCGCGACGCCGAAGGCGCTGCGGGCGTGCGCGCCCTTGTCACCGAAGACTTCGCCCAGCAGCTCGCTGCAGCCGTTGGTGACCAGGTGCTGTTCGGTGAAGTCGCCGGTCGAATTGACCAGGCTCATCACCTTGACGATGCGCACGACCTTTTCGAGGTCACCGCCCAGTGCAGCGGACAGCGTGCCCATCAGGTCGATGGCGACGGCGCGGGCCGCGGCCTTGCCCTGCTCGGTGGAGGTGTCCTTGCCCAATTGGCCCACCCAGGGCTTGCCGTCCTTCTTCGCGATGTGGCCGGAGAGGAAGACCAGGTTGCCCGTGCGCACGAAGGGCACGTAGGCGGCGGCGGGCACGGCCACCGGGGGCAGGGTGATGTTCAGTTGCTTGAGCTTGTCGGCGATGGTCATGGTGGGGCTCCTTGAAGGGGGTCCCGCGCCAGGGGGTGCGCAGGATCAGCGGGCGATCGTATCAGCCGCCTTGCCGGGTGCCGGGACCGCCGCCGCGCCTTCGGTTGCGCCCCCCGCCGGGGCTTCCACCGGCGTCACCGTCACCGCGACGTGCAGCTCGTGGTTCGCCCCGCCGTGGATCACCCCGCGCACCGGCGACACGTCGGCGTAGTCGCGCCCGATGGCCAGCGTCACATAGTCCTCGCCGGGCGCGCGGTCGTTGGTGGGGTCCAGGTCGGCCCAGGTGCCTTCACCCGCCCGTTCGCCGGGCAGGTAGACCGAGGCCCAAGCGTGCGACGCGTCCGCGCCCACCAGCCGCGGCTGGCCCGGCGGCGGCTCGGTCAGCAGGTAGCCGCTGACGTAGCGCGCCGGCAGCCCCAGGCTGCGCAGGCAGCCGATCATCACGTGGGCGAAGTCCTGGCACACGCCCTGGCGCAGGGCCAGCGACTCCAGCGCCGGGGTGCTGGCATCGGTGGCCTGCGGCCGGTAGGCGAACTCGGCATGGATGCGCGCCGTCAGCTCGCGCGCCGCCTCCAGCAGCGGCCGCCCCGGCGTGAAGCAGGGGCGGGCATAGGCCAGGAAGTCGTCATGGCGCGGCACGTAGGGCGAGGCGAAGGCGAATTCGGCGGCCGCATCGAAGGCGGCATGGCGGTGGTAGCGCATGCGCTCGCGCGCCTCCTCCCAGGGCAGGGTGCTGCGGATTGCGGGGGGCGGGGTGGTCTCGACCAGGCTGTCGGCCACCACGCGCAGCTGCCCGTGCGCCGCCTGCAGGCTGAAGAAGCTGCGCGTGTTGCCCCACGCGTCGGCCACCTCGCGCACCGGCGCGGGCTGGGGGGAGACAGTGAGCGCGTGGCGCAGCAGCGTCTGCCACGGCAGGTCCCGCGGCTTGAGGTGCGCCAGGTGCTGCGCCGTCTTGACCGGCTGTGCGTAGGTGTAGACGGTTTCGTGGGTGACCCGCAGCCGCATCGTCGTGTGCCTCAGGCCCCCACGCTGTAGCGGGCGTCGTCCGAGTGGGTGAAGTAGCGCGAGGTCAGGTCGTCCGACAGCTGGAAGGCCGCCGCGATGCAGTCCTGCAGCAGTTCCTGCAAGGCGGGGTGGTCGCCCCCGGCATCGCGCTCGCACAGCGCCGGCAGCGCCCATTCCTTCGGGTCGGGCACCAGGCAGCCGATGGCGGCCGCGTCGTCGTCGATGCGTGCCAGCCGCCCGCGCAGCGTCTGCGCCACCCAGCCCAGCGAGCGGGGGTTGTCGCGGTCCAGCACCAGCAGGTCCAGCAGGGCGGGGATGTCGTGCCGCTGCTGGACCATGGACTGGAAGGTGATGGTGCTGTCGAACAGCGACAGCAGCGCCTCGAAGCCGCCTTCGCCGTGGACGGCGCCCGACTCGAAGCCCTGCGACAGGGCGGAGGCCAGGAAGGCCAGGCGCTCCAGGTGGCGGCCGGTGGACAGCAGGCGCCAGCCGTCGTCGCGCGTCATGCGGTCGGTCTGCGCGCCGGTCATGGCGGCCAGGTACCCGGACAGCTGCTCCAGCACCCGCACCGCCTCGACGGGCACGTAGTCGCCGCCCGCCGTGGCGCGCCCGCACCCGCGCAGGAACTCCTTCTCCGCGCGCACGATGAGGTTCCACTGCTCCAGCGACAGCCGCTCGCGCACTGCCGAAGCAGCCTGGCGGAGCGCGCCGAGGTTGAAGCCCACGCTGGTGGCGTGCCGGGTGTCGGCCAGCGCCGCGACCAGGGAGCGCTCGAACACCCGGCGCGACTGCGTGGCCGGCGGCACGCCGGCCGGCACCAGGCCGTGGCCGGCCACCAGGGCGCTGATCCAGGCCAGCAGGGCGGGCGAGTCCTGCTCCTCGCCGGTCAGCGTCTCCAGCGCCAGGCGGGCCAGGCGCGCGCTGTTCTCCGCGCGCTCGGTGTAGCGGCCCAGCCAGAACAGGTTCTCGGCGGCGCGGCTGGTGACGACCCGGTGCCGCCGGGCGGAGACCACGCCGGCCAGCGAGTCGGTGGCCAGCAGGGTGGTGCGGTCCACCTCGCCCTCGGTCATCACCCAGGTGTCGGCGCTGCTGCCGCCCCGCTGCATCGAGGCCGTCTCCTGCGTGGTCCCGGCCAGGCGGGTGAGGCCGCCGGGCAGCACCCGCCAGCCGCCGTGCCCGTCGGGCATGGCGAAGACGCGCAGCAGCAGCGAGCGCGGCGCCAGCTGCTCGCCATTCCAGGTGGGCATCTGCGACACGGGCAGGTAGGCCTGCACGGTGTGGTCGTCCGGCGCGCGCGCGATGCGGCCGGCCCATTCGTCCAGCGCGCGGCGCGAGAGGTTGCGGCCCAGCACCGCGCCCGAGCCCGGCCCCGTGTAGGTGGGCTTGATGACGCTGGTGCCCAGTTGCGGCAGCACCGACTCCATCGCGGCGCGCTCGCCGCACCACCAGGTGGCCAGCGAGGGCAGCTTCAGCTCCTCGCCCAGCAGGTGGCGCGACAGGGCGGGCAGGAAGCCGAGCAGGGCGGTCGATTCCAGGAAGGCCGAGCCGGGCTGGTTGGCCACCAGCACATGGCCGGCGCGGATCGCCTGCAGCAGGCCGGGCACGCCCAGGTGCGAATCCGCGCGCAGCTCCAGCGGGTCGAGGAACTCGTCGTCCAGGCGCTTGAGGAGGCCGTGCACGCGCTCCAGCCCGCCCAGGGTCTTGAGGTACAGGCGCTCGTCGCGCACGGTCAGGTCGCTGCCTTCCACCAGGGCCAGGCCCAGGTAGCGGGCCAGGAAGGCGTGCTCGAAGTAGGTCTCGTTGTACGGGCCGGGGGTCAGCAGCACGATGCGCGGCTCCTCGCCGCCGGCGCGGTCGTGCGGGCTCATCGCGCGCAGGCTGTCGACCAGGGCGCGGTAGCTCGCGGCCAGGCGCTGCACGCGCAGGCTGGCGAAGGCCTCGGGAAACTGCCGCGAGATGACCAGGCGGTTTTCCAGCAGGTAGCCCAGGCCCGAGGGCGCCTGCGTGCGCTGCGAGACCACCCACCAGCGGCCCTCGGGGTCACGGGCCAGGTCGAAGGCGGCGATGTGCAGGTGGCGCCCGCCCGCGGGCGTGGCGCCGTGCAGCGGGCGCAGGTAGCCGGGATGGCCGTGCACCAGGGCCGGGGGCAGCAGGTTGCCGGCCAGCAGGCGCTGCGGGCCGTACACGTCGGCCATGATGCCCTCGAGCAGCCGGACCCGCTGCAGCACGCCGGCCTCGATCCGCGCCCAGCTGTCCGGCGTGACGATCAGGGGGAACAGGTCCAGCGACCAGGGCCGCTGCGGCCCGTTGGCGTCGGCGTAGACGTTGTAGGTCACGCCGTTGTCCCGCACCTGGCGGGCGAGGTTCAGGCTGCGTCGATCCAGGTCGGCGAAGCCCTCGGGGCCCAGGGCCTCGAAGAAGCGGGACCAGGCGGGCGTGGGCGGGGCATCGGGCGCGGGCGAGGCGGCGCCGCGCAATTCGTCGAAATGGCCGGGCGCGGCGGCGCGCGCCAGGGCCGCTGCGAGGCGGGCGGGCGTTTCCTGGTCGTCGTCGCCGAAGAGGGAGTCACCGGAGGAGTCCACGTGCCGATATTGTCACATCGTGTCGGCAGGCGCGCCGTACGCCGGATGGCCCCTCAGTCGAAGCTCAGGGTGTAGATCAGGTCCACGCCCGCGCGGTCGCCCGCCTCGGCGCGCACGGTCAGGCGCTCGGTGAGGTCGTAGAACACCCGCAGCGTGCCCAGCGCGCCCGACAGGCTGCGCTCGTAGGCCGCATAGAAGTTGCTGGCGAACCGCTTGCCCAGCGTGATGGCCGCGCCCTGCGTGCCCTCGCGCCGCACCGACAGTTCGTCCAGCCCCAGCCGGCCCGCGATGCCCGGGCCGCCGCCCCCGGCGTTGCGCGTGAGCAGGGACAGTGCGGCCTCCTGCAGCAGCGCCGCTTCCGCGCCGCCGCTGGCGGACGAGCGGCCCAGGACCAGCCAGGACAGCTTCTCGGCCTCGGGCAGGTCCGGCTGCGCGTACAGGCGCACCATGGGGGACTGGGCCCGGCCGGTCACCTGCACGCCCACCCGCTGCGCGGGGTTGGTGCGCACGGCCAGGATGTCCAGCGCGGGGTTGTCGGCCGGGCCGGTGAAGCGCAGCACGCCGCGCTCGATGTCCAGCCGCTGGCCGAAGGCCAGGTACTCGCCCTCGGCCACCTCGATGCTGCCGGCCAGGCGCGGCTGCGTGAGCGAGTCGCCGGTGATGTCCACCGCGCCGCGCAGGCGGGCGGTGGCGCCGCGGCCCAGCACGCGCACGTCGTCGCCCAGCGTCACCCGGGCGTCGATGCGCAGCGGCCGGCTGGCGGCGCTGCGCTCGGCCCCGGGGCGCAGCGACACGCCCGGCGGGAGGTTGCGGACGGTCACGTCCGGGCCGAGCTGGGGCACCGCCTGGTCGGGCAGGGCGATGCGCGCGCGGTCCACGCGCAGGTCGCCGGTGAGCGCGGTTTCCTGCGGGCCCAGCGTGGCGGTGGCCGTGCCGGAGACCGTGACCTCGCGGTCCGGCCGCACGCTGGCGCGCAGGCGGTCCAGGGTGGCGGTCAGCGTGGCGCGCAGGCCGCGCGGGCCCGCCGACGGGCCCGCCGACGGGCCGCTGCCGGCCGGCACCCAGGCGACTTCCCCCGTTGCGCGCAGGCTGCCGCCGGTGCCTGCCGTGCTCGCTGTGCGCCCCGCAGCCCCCGCACCTTGCAGCACCAGTTCATCGATCAACAGCCGGCTCGAGTCCAGCCGGGCCCGCAGCCGCCCGTCCTGCAGGGCCACGCCATCCACCACCGAGCGCAGGCCCAGGTCGTCCGCCCGCAGCGCGCCCAGCAGGCGCGGGTCGGCGCGCGTGCCGGCCACGGTGAGGTCGGCCTCCAGCGAGCCGCGCAGCCGCCACCCGGGCGGGGCCAGCAGCGACCACACCGCCATGCGGGGCAGGCGGGCCTGCAGGCGGCCTGACAGCGGTGCATCGTCCGGCCAGCGCCACCCCGCGCTGCCACCGCGCGCCAGCCGGGTGGACAGGCGGCCGTCCAGCGTGCCCGCGCGCTCGCTGTCCCAGCGCAGGCCCAGGTTCACCGCATCGCCGTCGCTGTCCACCGCCAGCCGGGCCTCGCGCACGCCCGCCGTCACCCGCGCGGGCGTGCCCTCGGCAGTCTCCGCCAGCAAGGTGATGTCGCCAGACGCGCGGGCCAGCGAGGCCCGCAGCCGCAGGCCGGCGCCCAGGCGGGCCTCCCACTGGCCGTCGAAGGCCAGGTCGCCGGTGGGCGGCACGTGGCCCACCAGGGCCAGCCAGGCCATGGGCAGGCCGGTGAGGCGGCCCGCCGTCTGCAGCTCCCCCTGGCCCCAGCGGATCGGGTCCCAGGCGAGGCGGGCCTGCGAGGGGCCGTCTCGCACGGGCGCGGTGAGGACGGCCTGGCCGGGGCCCGTCTCGACGCGCGCCCCGGCGATGCGCAGGGCCAGGGGCTGCTGCAGTTGCAGCGACCAGTCGCCCGCAGCCAGGGCGGGCTCGCGCAGCGTGAGCCGCAGGGTGTCCAGGCGTGCCTGCCAGGCGGTGCCGGCCGTGAGGGGGCCGGTGGCGCTGGCCTGGCCCGCCAGGTCGACGGCCAGGCGGCGCGTGTCCGCGCCCTGGCCCTGCGTGGCGCGGGCGTTCAGCCGGGCCTGCACGGTGGGCGCCCGCCATCCCCCGCGCCAGTCCAGGGCCAGCCGGCCGTCACCCTCGGTGCCGGGCAGCGCGGTGGCAGGGTTGGCAGGGGCGGGCAGTCCCAGCGCGCCGGACAGGCGCGGCAGTTGCTGGAGCCACGCGCGGGCCTGTGACAGCCGCGTCACCTCCAGCACCGCCTCGCCGTTCCCGCGTGTCGGCGCCAGTTCGCCCTCGGCCCGCCCGCGCAGGCCGGGCGCGGAGAGGGCCAGCCGCCCCAGGCCCGAGCGGCTCGCGGGTTCGGCGTCCAGTGCGCCTTCGAGCGTGGCACCGGCCACACGGGCGCTGAATTCGGGCAGGGCCAGCCGGCGGCCGTCCCACCGTCCGCGGGCCTTCAGCTGTTCCAGCGCGAGGGCCTGGCGGCTGGGGGACGCCGCGCGCGCCGGCGAGGACGCCTGCAGGTCGGCCACGAAGCCGATCGCCCCGCCGCGTCCGTCGAGGTCCACCCGGCCGCTGACCGGGGCCGTGCCCAGGGCCGTGTGCAGCGCGCCGGGCTGGACGCCCTGCATGCGCGCCCGCAGGCGCCAGCCCCCGTCCGCCAGCCATTCACCCCGGCCCTCGGCCCGCCCGCCACCCAGGTCGGCGATGAACGACCGGGCGAGCGCCGTGCCGTCGCGCCACTCGCCGCGCCCCTGCAGGCGCGACACCGGCAGCCGGCCCTGGTCCCAGGGACCCGGCCGGCCGTTGGCCAGGTCCACCGCCAGTCCTGCGCCCGTCGCCTCCGGCGCCCAGTCCAGCGTGCCCCGCAGCAGGGTCTGGGGCGCCTGCGGCCACAGCACGGACAGGTCGACCTGTTCCAGGCGGGCCCGGGCTTGCGGCACCTGCGGCCGTTGCCAGGCGGTCAGGCGAGCGCTGAGGTCGGCGCGCGGCGCCTGGCCCTGCGGCACCGGCTCGGCTGGTTCGAGGCGGCCTTGCAGGGCCAGGTCGGCCAGCGGCCCGCGGGCCTGCGCCTGGACGGCCAGCTTCAAGGGCTGGGGCCGTCCCGGCACGGTCGCCTCGACCACCCCGGTCAGCGTGGCGCGCACGGGCATCGGCGCGGCATCGCCCAGGCGCACGTCCCCCTGGTAGCGCCCGCGCGCCAGGGCGGCATTGCGCAGGCCCAGGTGGTGCTCGCCGCGCGCGTAGCGGTAGTGGGCGGACAGGTCGGCCACCTCCACCCTGCCCAAGCCGGTGCCCGCTTCGGTGCCGGCGTCCGCATCGCCCAGCCAGCGCAGGCGCCCCACCATCAGGTCGTCGATGGCCACGTCCACCGGCAGGGCCAGCGAGGCCGGCGCCTGCGGCGCCGCCGCAGGGCGGCGGTCCTGCACCGCCAGCTCGGCGGCGCGCAGGTGCGTGAGGTGCAGCCGCCGCTGCAGCAGCAGCGCGACCGGGTCCCAGCCGATGTCCGCGGCGCGGGCCTCCACGGCCAGGCCGTCCTGCGACCACCGCAGGCGCTGCGCGCGCAGGCCCTCGCGCAGCGAGCCGGTCACCTGCTCGCCCTGCAGCCCCAGCGGCTGCGCGTAGCGGGCCCAGGCCCAGTCCAGCGCGTGCTGCGTGCCGGTCCACCACCACAGTCCCACGGCGGCGGCCAGCAGGAGCAGGGTGAGCACCGTGAGGGCCTCACCCAGTCGCCGCAGGCCCCGCAGCACGCTCAAAACGTCACCCCCACGGTCAGGTGCACGCGCAGCTTGCGCGTCTTCAGCCCGTACGCGATGTCGGCCTGCAGCGGTCCCACCGGGCTCGCGTAGCGCACCCCCGTGCCCACGCCCGCCGAGGGCGACAGCCCGCCCACGCTGTCGGCCACTGCCCCCGCGTCCAGGAAGAGGGTGTGCTCCCAGGGTGTGGCCACCCCGTCGCGGCGGATGGGCCGCTGCCACTCCAGGCTGCCCACGGCCAGGTAGCGGCCGGCGCTGATCGTGCCGCCCGGGCGCTCGACGCCGATCTCGCGGTAGCCGTAGCCGCGCACCGAGGTGTCGCCCCCGGTACGGAACAACTGCGTCACCGGCACCCGGGCCTCGGGCTGCGCCAGCACCGCGCCGCCCTCGGCGCGCAGCTGCAGGCGGCCTGCGGACAGCGGCCAGTACTGCAGCCAGCGCGCGACGCTGCGCTGGAACGGCACGCTGCGCCCGGCCAGCGTCACGCCGCCGCCGAACTCGATGCCCAGGCCCCAGCCGGCCTGGGGCTGCACCACCCGGTCGAAGCGGCGGGTGCTCCACACGAAGTTGGCGGCCAGGGCCACGCCGTCGCCCGTGTCCTCGGGCTGCACGCCGCTGGCGCTGCGCACGGTGGCGCGATCGAGCTGCACGTAGACGTTGCGGTCGATGCGCTCGCCCGCCTGGCTGCGGCCCACGCGCAGGCGCTGGGCGTGGGTGACCTGGGTGTCGTCCTCCAGCCGCTCGGCCCGCGCCAGCACGCCCCAGCGCCAGCCGCGGGCGTCCGGGATGGCCGTCCACTCGGTCTCAGCCGAGGGCGTGCGGCGGTCCGCCGCCAGGCGGGTGTCGGCGCGCCAGCCCACGCCGGGGACTCGGTTGTGGCGGTGCTCCAGCGACAGGCGCGGCCCGCGGTCCGTGGTCAGGCCCACGCCCAGCACCAGTTTCTGCAGCGGCGCCTCGCGCACGTTGACCTGCACCGGTGCGGCCAGCGGGTCGCCCTCCGGGTCCACGACGATGAAGGCCGAGTCGTAGTAGCCGCTGCCCGTCAGCCGCTGCTGCGCCCGCTCGATGCGGTCCTGGTCGAACTCGCTGCCCGGGTCCAGCCGCGCCAGGCGGGGCACCAGCCTCGGGTCATAGCGCTGCGTGCCCGTGACCTGCAGCGGCCCGAGCCGGAACAGCGGGCCCGAGTCCAGGCGCAGGCCCAGCTGCGCGGTGCCGGCCTGGGCGTCGATGTCGGCCTGGCTGCCGGCGATGCGCCCGCGCGGGTAGCGGCGCGCGACCAGGGCGCGGGCGGCGGCGGCCTTGGCGGCGTCCCAGTCCTCCTGGGTGAAGCGCATGCCCGGGCGCAGCCCCCAGCCTTCGCGGATGGACGCTCGCTGGGCGCGGGCGGCCTCATCGGCCGTGGTGGCCAGGTCGCCCTCGAAGCGGATGTCCACGCCCTCGACCCGGGCCGGCTCGCCCGGCTCGACGCGCAGCGTCACCCGGGGCGGGCGCAGGCCGGTGTCCGTCGCCAGGTCGATGCGCGGGTTGAAGAACCCCTGCGCGCCCAGGAGCCGGCGGGCATCGCGCTCGGCCAGCACCAGCAGGCGGGCGAGTTCGACCTCGTCCAGGTCCGGCACCTCGCGGTAGCGGCCCAGCTCCAGGTGCCGCTCCAGCAGGGGGCGGACCGTGGCGGGGGCGTCGATCACCAGCTCGAAGGAGGGGCTGGTGAGGGGCAGGGCGCCCTGGGCCGCAGCCCCGGCCGGACCCGCCTGCTGCGCGCGGGCCGTTGCGGTCGCACCCAGGCCCAGGACGGCCGCCGCCAGCGCCGTCGCCAGCACCGTCATGACGGGAGCAGGCGGGCGCACCGGGGAGCGGGGCAGGGAATGGGACAGGCGCATCGGGTCGAGCATGGCAGAGCCGCGAACGGCCCGGCGTAGGACGCTCCCGATTCTGCGCGACTTCCCCGCCGCCGGGCTTGATGCCGGTCAGGCGCCCGGGGGCGAGCGCAGGTCCAGCGTGAAGGGGAACTCCTTGCTGCCCGGCACGTGGATCGTGGCCGGCGGCACCGGCAGCCGGCCCGGCGTGTGGCCCATGCGGAAGAAGCGCGCGAGCCGGCGACTCTCGGCCTCGTAGGCGTTGACCGGGAAGGTCACGTAGTTGCGCCCGCCCGGGTGCGCCACGTGGTACTGGCAGCCGCCCAGCGAGCGGTCCATCCAGGTGTCCACGATGTCGAACACCAGTGGCGCGTGCACGCCGATGGTGGGGTGCAGGGCCGAGGGCGGGTTCCAGGCGCGGTACCGCACGCCCGCCACGTATTCGCCCGCCACGCCCGTGGGCTGCAGCGGCAGGGCCCGGCCATTGACGGT
>JACCEA012479149.1_pt1 | contig 11325 bp, 7 predicted proteins | sample 7449851 | NCBI WGS metagenome assembly JACCEA01 (sample SAMN15323453, study PRJNA562643) | freshwater metagenome | isolation source: river surface water | place: USA:Blue River Watershed | collected 2017-08-18 | reverse complement strand
TATCGAATTTGGCTTTGAGAGTTAAGCCGACTTTATTACTCATGATACATAGCTCCGCAGGACGAAAAGACACTTATAGACTTGTCTATAGTGTTATTGAGCTAGCTCAATAACACTATATTAAACTTTATCCGACAAGTCGAAGTTTAACATAGAGTTTTTGAGTCTTGTAGAAGTTACGTTCAATCACGTCACCTTTAGCTTATTGTACCTCAATTGAAAGTGGAAGAATTAAAGATACTTGTAGCCATAATTTATGGCAGAACTTAAACAATTAGATAGCTCATTGTAATGTCCGTTCTTATATTCATAGATCTTTCCAGATTCAAATTTGAATAATGGAGGAGTACTTCTAGAATCTGTGTTAATCGCTGATAAATTAGGTAACTCTTGTTTAGCTTGATTATATGCTTGATCTGGTTCAGTTACACCTCGATAAACATTATATATTTGATCAACGCTTTTTTGGATTACTAATAAGGCTTGCTTTAGAGACTCAGAGTTGTCATTTATATAAAGATCTTTATCACCATATGTTTTCCAGCTTTTACCAGCTTGGTTAGTGATATAAATACCGTTCTTATTATCTTGATCATGCATTACTTTAGTTAAAAAAGATGAAACGGTTTGTGGCGTATGATTACACCACGTAACGATATCTCTTCTTGGTGTTCTCAAATGACCACTAGCGAATAAATCCGTTAGAAAATGATCTGCATATGCTTCATAAGCGTATGCCATTCTTAAATCATCATCTGATTTTGCAACTTTTGCTAAATTTAGTGCTAAACTATGACCTGCTAAATAAGAATCAATTGCATCTTTCCCAAAGTGGTCATAATTATTACTAGCAAGCTTCATATACAATCCAAAATTAGTTAAAAAGGTAACTTTATTACAACCTCCTCCAGTGGCGCAATTGAACCGAATATTGTCTTCATCTGGAATATCAAATGGTTCATGGTTCGCAATATTTTTGCTGTTATTCTGAAGTTCTTCATTAACTATTTTGATAATTTCTGGCAAATAATCTTTGGCTGGAGTACTTGTCATTATCCTAAAGTTAATATCAAAGTTATTTTTATTAATATCTTCTGAATGACCACCTATTTGAGTTTTAGGATCACCCATAAAGTCACCAGCAAGATAAACTATTTGCGCAAAACTTAGTTTCTGAGTTACTCCATTAGTTAAGATGATGGATAAAAGATTTGATTGATTTCCTTGCTCAGTGCTTTGAGTGTACTTTAACTTAACCTCGCTACCCAAAAGAAAATGCTCAGGAGATTCATAATTGAGCTCTTCATTGCTATTTGCTGTTGATAAATTTACTTGTGAGAATCCCCCACTATTACAAGCTGTTAATGTTATTCCTGATAAAATTAATATTAGTATTTTTTTAAAACTCATTTAACATTCCATAAAAATTCATAGCAATCAATTTATTACTTAGATTACAGGTCAATTTAGTTGTGCATATAGGTCAGCTTAAACTGAATTTGCGCCAAATGCTTAGATAACCATTTTGCTCATACCATTATACTAAACTCATGATATTCTTTTAGGGAGAGTAGAATGTACAAATTTTATTGCCGAAAATATACCCTCATGAATTTGAATATTTTCCGAATTATCTCGTGACATATACTTAGATGTGGTAACAGGCATTAGAAAACAAGCTAAAACATTTGGCTCTTATTTTCTGTCTGGTTTTTAGATTAGTAATCCAATACTATTATTTTAGTTGTATTAGAAATAGTAATGCATTAACTTTAAACAATAAATATGTAAAAAATTTTTCTGAAGATATATTTTTACTATATAGGGGGTTCTCGTCGCTAATCCAATATTTTTACGATTTATCTAAAAAAACCAAAGCAAATAGTTATACAAGATAGTACATTAAAGCTATAGTATGGCTATACTACAATTTGAGTGTACATCTTAGCTAAATCTAAAATTTAATTGTACTAATTAGGATACTTATTGCCATTTTAGACTAAACTGTACTATTTTCAGAATTTTATTGGATTAGCGGTGAGAACCACTATATACCTTCAGAAATAATTCAAGAAATATGAAATATAATTTCCCCAGCTATTGTAAATTTTGTTAGTTGTTTAAACTAATTAAACAAACATCTTATTATTCCATCATTATTTCCATTGTAATAATTATAACAAAATCTAATGGGATCTTTACCATTGCCAAAGACACTTGATCTAACACCACCATACCCGTCGTTACATTTTTTTGTAACAGCCCAGTATCCATTTGATAATTGGTCTGCTTCTAGTGATGAACATGATTTATCCCAACCGCCGTCTTTTGGGACGTCTAGAATCTTAAACTTACCATCAGGTGTTTCTCCAGCAAATAAATAATCGGTATTATGTGGAATCAACGTAGGTGAAAGATGAATCGGTCCTTTAATGTCATTAGAGTTATGATAAGGGGCAGTCCTCATTACAGGCACAGCCTTTAATTTATAGTCACCATATGGAGATTTACATTTTATAACAGGACCGCTACTTGTGTCACAATTATTATAGATAGAAGCTAGTAGTAATGTCTCAGGCTTCACCTCGTCAGCTTTCCAAGAAGATATGAGCCCACCTGTATTTAAATAACCTTTGAATTCTCCAATTTCATTTCCATATGGGTCATAAACACCAAAATCTTCTATGTTATGTCCATCTGGGATTCTGCGGGGGATAAACAACGGATTAAGTTTAGATTCATCTTCATTAGCTGGTTTAAATTTAAAATCACCATTAGGATTGCTTAAGAATACTAATCTTAGGCCTGTTGTAGACATCCATGAACCATCTCGACTCTGCAGTGGAGACATATATTCCTGAACTTCCCGGTTATTATCTGGATAGTAATAATAATTTTCTTCAAGAAGATACCATGCATTTGGGCCACCGTTGCTAACCTCGTTAAGTCGTAGCGTTAATGCATTGTAAGCCTTATTCTTATTATCTGCTAACCATTGTTCAACACCATTTGTTCTGCAATAAATTTTCCCCGCAAAATTTTTAACGTTGGCAATACTCATCAAATCTCCAGAGCCATCTTCATTAGTAGTCAAACATTTTTCACTTGGCTTATAAATTTCCGAATAGTTAAATTTAGATTCGATTATATTGTTATCATTTTTCACAAAATAAGGGCAAATTGCACCAATCTTATTGTATCCATCACTGTATGTAATATTACATTTAGACTTCACTTCCAACTGTTGTAGTGCAATGTCTGGAACGAATGTTTTCTCAGGTATAATAGTACCATAATAGATATTTATTAATTCGTCAAGTTTGCTTTTATAAACACCTGCCATTGTTTCAACATCTTTATCATAATCTCCGCTCAGACTAACAGAGCCGATAGTCGAGTAGACCAAATTAATTCTGCCTTTAAAGTTACTCCTGTAGTTAGATTTCTCCAATAAGTATAGACCAATTCCATCAATATATTCACTCTGTTGTAAAGATGATATAGTATTGATTAGATTCCTCAACATAACAGCATTATAACTACGAATAGTTGTTATACTATTAACATTGTCTTTACGTTCTAAATTATTGGCTGCATTTTTAGCCATTAGGGCCACTGCTTTAATTGTAGCGGGATTCGTCATCCTTGTGATAGAAGATAATCTTTCTTTTTGTGAAGCTCCATCAAATATAGCTGCGTTGCTACTTCCTTGATCTGTAGCTATCCAATTATATATTTTATTACTAAAATCAATATGATTAATATCATGATTTATCCGTAAATAATCTTCCATAGAAACAATATTTCCATCAATGACTAAATTGTTATTAACTGTTTGATATGAGTTATTCATAAAAATATTTGCAAGACTTATATCATTTTGAAGGTTATAATTAGCCATAGAAGACATAATTTCTAATATTTGATTGATTAGATCTTGCAGATCAGGGGCTTTTGCCTTATATACCGTTTCTAAGTTTTTATTAAATGTATTTATTCGCTCTCTTGCTGCTTTTGAGTCTTGGGCTCCTAACACATCAAAAACTGAGCTGATTACCGTGAAGAGTCCATCTTTTACTGATCCGATACTGTTCATATACTTTCCTCCTGCTCCAGGAAAGAAAGAACCAATAACTCCGTTTATTTCAAAAGCTTTGTCCATTTTAGATTTTATATTGTTGTTGTACCATTCCAATGCGTCTCCCATTGTTGAATCTTTTTTGTCTTTAAGGTACTTATTAATTATATCTTTTAATTTTTCTTCTACAGCATCGATTACTTTTGGATCAGATACAAATTCATTATCTAAAGAACACGAATTATTATTTGCACAATTTTGATATATGTTTTTCATAGTATCAAGAGCTTGTGCCGAAGATTGGTTTTTAGTTTGAGTAAGATAAATAAAGTATAGATATCGGATATTAGCAAGGCTGTAACCCTTTTTATAATTCATGGCGTTGTTGAACAAGTTTTGTTCTACCACAACCAACTTTATTGCATCTTTTATCCAACTGGAAGCATATTGACCTAGTAGTAGTGAAGTTGAGTTTGGATCAATTACAACATCTGCAATTGTTCCTACTTGCCCCATAAAATATGCTCCACCAACAAGCTCGGATTTCTGTGACAACTCCAGATTATAAGCAATATACGGGTCTATTTTAGTTTTAGTGTTAATTAGACAATCAGTATAACTCCTACAATCAACAACGCCACTTTCCAATAAGTTTAAATTTTTGTCTTTTAATACGTAATCATATTTTTGCCCCATTGTCATAAATAGACTATTGCTTAGATTTATGACATTAGTTCCATTACTTATTTCTAATAATTGATTTTTTAATGCGGTTTCTAGAGGTGTATTTGCATTAATGATTGATGCTAAATGCTCATTAGGTGATTGGGCGTTAGTGCCTCCATTACAACCAGATAAGGTTGCTACAATAGACATACCAATTATTGTATAAATTAAGCTTCTTAATCTTGGAGATCCTATACTGGGTTTTGAAATTTGCTTTTTCATTTTTGACCATTTCTTGAAAATTTAAGTTTAAAATTTTATTGACAATGATTATCTTAGTTATTGAAATCAAGTAGTGGTCTGTTTATATAGCAAAGTTGTGCATTTTTTATCCAATGTGGCATTGAATTTGCATTTAAGCAATTGTATTATTTAATAAATTAAGAATAAAAGTTGGGGGTATTTATAAAATGAAATTTGCTAGCTAATGCATTTGTATATAAAATTAATGAATTCTTGTTCTATTGGTCTAAGCTTTTTGCGGGAAATTAAGAAAAACTCTATGCTATGAGCACTCCAATCTGTCAATATTGGAATTAAAAGACCTTGAGATATTTCATTTTTGCAGAGTGATTCCCAACACCCAAAAATATAATTTGAACTTAATCCTATTTTTTTCATATGTAGTGCACTATTTGTGCGAATTTTAGAGCTGTCATTATTTATTATGACTTCTTCATTGGTTTTATTATTTATAAATTTAATATAATCAAACTTATCCCCTGTGAAATGATCTAAACCACCTATGAACAGGTGTTTTTCTAAGTCTTGTATTTGCTCTGGTATGCCATACAAATTTGCATATTCAGGACGGCAATATAATTTAATTGATTCGCGTCTTATAAATCTGTGATCATGTGTTTTTAAATTCATATCATCATAAGTTGCAAACATAATATCAGAAGATTTAATTATTTTCTTGACAAATGTATTTAATTCCTCTTCTTCTTGACTAGGCACTAAATTTGTGATTTTTCCAAAATGAAAAGATAAATTGAGTTTTAAATTAGGAAATTGATTAATAAATTGCCCTATATAAGGACATAACATCTCATATGATAAAACAGATGCTAGGCATAATGTAATTTCATCTTGAGATGTCTTTTTGGTTTTGATATTAATAGAATCTAAGACTCTTGAAGTATAACGATCTAGGAAGTTAAACTTTTCATATAAATATTTACCTTCTGTTGTAATTATAAAAGATTTACCCACCGGCTTAATCAATGGTAAACCAATTTTGTTTTCTAATTGTGAAATTCGTCGACTTACGGTTGAGTGCTGTATCCCTAGTTTCGAAGATACTTTTCTCAATGACCCATATTCTATTAATTTTATAAAAATTAAAATATCATCAATCATGCAATCTCCAATAATATTTAAATAGTTCAACATATTGTTTATGGTGTGTTAATTGTATTGATAAACATTCTGCAAAATTTAAAGATGAATCACAAGATAATAGTATATATAATACCTTATATTTAGCTATGTATGTACTATATTAATATGTTATGCCTCCATTAATGTAATGTATTCTTCTATTGATATTATGGTCTATCTTTGAACCATAGTGTTCTGTATTTAGTCCATTTTAAGTTGATAGATTTTGTAAAGATATCGTATTCGATTAACATTTAATACAAAAGTACAATAAAATGAGAAAATTTGCAGGAAAAATCTTAAAGTTTATTACTGATGCATGGGATAATTACGTATATACAAATGAACTTTTTATTAAGGCGCATTGTTTTCATAAATCTTATAAGCATAAGAATTAATTCATAATAATCCACTGAGCTGGACATTAAAAGTTACTTACGCTCATTTAGTGTTTGTAGGAATTATAATTAAAAAATTAATTTAATCTTGGCAAAAATATAACATAAAAGACGTCAAGATATTACTAAATGATAAATTAATTCTGTGCCAAGTGGTTGGAAAGAATTCGCTATTTTGGTAGTAATAGTGATATTTAACCTAAATTCATGTATTTTTGGCCGCTTTTTAGCGGCCTTTTTTAATGCGGCTTAGATTTTTTCTTAACCGAATATTTGAATTTAACTACTGCAAAATTTAACTCAATACTCGCCTCGGTTTCTTCACTCTCCAGATTATCAGGAACTACTAGATCAGAAATCAGGTCACCAGCTTGTTGCATTAGTCTTTGTTGTTCGGGGCTGTTTTCTTTAACGGTTGGCAATTTGTTAACTATACGGCTCACCTCACGGACTTTTGCGAAAGTTTGTATAATTGCAATAGTTGTTTTTACTGCCTTATCGCTTTTTAAAATTGTAGCAAGCATATATAACCCTTGCTCTGTAAAAGCCTTTGGTAACACTGTTGAATGCTTTAATGCTGCGAACCGGTCAAAATTTTTGACCAGTGCGCTTTTTTCTGATTTCTCGAGTTCAATGATAAAACCATCAATAAATCGTTCAGGATTATTTTTTACTGCTTGATTAACATGTTTTGTTTCAACTCCATACAATTCAGCAACATCACTATCGATGATAACATCATGATTCCTAATGCTTATAATTTTATTCTCTACGTCTTTATATTCGATTATATTCATATCACACCCCATTAAATATTCCATTATTCTACATTATTTTGTGTGATACAATATATGATACATTTTAATACAGGTATAAACATGTCAAAAGTCAGTATATCACAAGCTGCTAAAATGGCTGGGATAGGTCGATCTACGCTATACAATAAATATATTAACACTGGTAAAATAACTGTTGAGTCTATTGATGATAAAAAAATGATAGATGTGTCAGAGCTGATTCGTGTGTTTGGTAGTAAAATAAAGCTAGACAGTGATAACTGTATTGATGATACATTTCACGACAGCATTGGACATGGTTTAGATACAGCTACATACAAGATTATATCAATGCTTGAACAACAGTTAAGAGAATCAAAAGACCTACTAAAAGAAGCTAAAGATCGTGAAGAATGGTTAAGAGGTCAATTAGAAAAAACCACGCATCTACTGGAAAATAAACAAGAGCCAGAGAAGCCAAAACGTAAAAAGATATTAGGAATATTCTAATGGCTAAGATAGACGATAAAATCCAAGAGTTTAAAAAGCATCTAGTAACTAAAGAACAGCGACTAAAAGCAGAAGAAGAAGCTAAGTTACTAGGAACTGCGATGCAACAGCTTCTGCCTGAGATCTTCGAAGATAAAAGAGCCATTCCAAACTGTTTTTTACGCGGTGCTTTCTTTGGTATGGTACGTAAAGGACGTAGGGCGTTAGTTGGTGACATGCCAATATTCACAATGTCACAATACGACTTAACTTTTACAGGCTACGAGCTAGATCAAAATGATCTAGAGGTCTGGGATACATTAATGTATCTAGCTAAAGAGCGTCAGGTAGATAATGAGCTAAGAATAACTTTGTATGACCTATGCAAACAAATGAGATTGACTAACAATGGTAAAACTTTGGAGGCTATCAAAAATCGTGTAGCAAGGCTAAAAGTTGGTACTGTAAAGATAATTTCTAATAATAAAGAATTTGGTGGTAGTCTAATAAACAACTATTATATAGATTCTGATGGAGATGGCAAACTCGTTGTTGAATATAATAAAAAATTAACACCATTGTTTGCTGACAATGACTATACGCTAATAAGTGCAGACATTAGACACCTACTCGGGGATAATCAGCTTGCACGGTGGTTATACAACTTTTATGAAAGTCATAAAGAGCCAATACCGTTTGCTATTACATTCATTCAAAAATTATGTAGAAGTGAAGCAGAGCCAAAAGGATTTAAACGGTTGTTAAAAAATGCACTAGAGTTAGTTCAGAAAGCGCACTTGTCGGTCAATGCAGAATCTAAATGGTGCTATGATATAAGCAAGAATAATTATCTAATGATTTATCCTAAAGGTAAAACTAAGAAACAATTAGAGCTTTTTAGTAAATTTTAACTAGCGAGGGATCACACACCAACTAGCGAGGGATCACACACCAACTAGCGAGGGATCACACACCAACTAGCGAGGGATCACACACCAACTAGCGAGGGATCACACACCATACTAGCGAGGGATCACACACCAAAAACTCTATAAACACCAGTATTTGCAGTGCTCTACAGAATCCCTAATCTTTTATTTAATCCTTTATATAATCATCGCGCGAGAGGTGTTTTTTAAACATGTATTTTTAGGCGCTCATTCTTTAATCCAAATTTTAATCCAGTGCATGTCGCCCGAACTCCTTCGTCGTTCGCCCGCCCTAAGCCCAATGCACTGTTAAAAAGTTATTCGCTTTGCTCATTTTTATTATTGGCTACGCCCTTTAATCAGCTTGTAATTTAAAAATGTACTTGTATTTTTACTATTTCGTAAGATTTTTGTCAAGACGCGAGGAAGTTTTGGCTAGACTTGAGATTAAACCGCGTTATAGACCTGTTTTTAGCTCAATAGCACGTATACATGGGGGTTAGACGAGCAAACCCCCATACCCCCGTAATAATTGGCTTAAATCAGCTTGTATCTTCGTTGTTTCTTTATCGACGCATTCCGTAAGATTGTTTTGGTTCTTCAGGTTCGATTTCTTTTTTCGGTTCTACCTTTTTAACGAATAAGTCTTTTAAATTATCAATTGCTTCATTAAATCGCTCTAGGAGCGTTTTTACCCCCTCCAGTGTGGATTTCACTATACCAAGCTCTAGAAAACGTTCTATCGCGCTTAAAAGTGCCTTATTTTCGGTTTTAAGTGTCGAGTTTTCCTGTCTTAAACTGTTTATTGTTCCTCGTTGGTCTTTTATCTGATTGTAAAACTTATCTGACACCTCTTTTTGTTCTTCGTTTTGCTTTCTCTCGCGAGCTAGATAGTTCTCCGCTTGTTGTCTTTGGCTTTCTTTGTAACTAACCTCGCTTTTTAGTGCATGTATTTCTGAAGTTAGCTTGATGTTTTCCATAGCCTTGAGCTGTAGTTGTGATCTTAGCTTTTGGTTTTCATCAATATTAACAATAACGGGCTTTTCAATGGTTTTCTCTATAATCTTGTCTACGTATTTTGGTACTTCTATAACTTTTTCACGGTGGATGATTACTTCCTTGATAACCGGTTTTTCCTCTATCTTCTGTTTTATCTCGAGAAGTTCCGTTACGGCTAATCGTGTTTCATCGCTAAGTTGATTGTCCAGAAATACTTTTGCCGTCGGCTTTTCAATTTTTTTAAGAAGGCTGCGTTTAATGATACTTGTATTGTTTTCTGCTTCCAAGCGTTTCTCATACACGTTAAAACCTTTTTGTTTAGCTTGACTAATTTCGCCCATGATGGTGCTTTCTAGTTTTCGTTTTGCGGCTTCATAGTCTTGTTTGAGTGCTTGGTAGTCTGGTTGTTTTGCTTCTTTACTTTCTATAAGTTCTTTTCTGGTCTTGTCATAGAGTTCTTTTAGATCTTTGAGTTCTAAGGTTTGTTTAGTTAGCTGCTCTCTAAAATCGTTTATGAGTTGATCTTTTTTATCCAGAATCTGCGTTTTTAAGTTGTCAACAAACTCTTGTGCGCTATTAACCTCGAGTTCTTGTTCTTCCGCAAAGTTTAGGATTGGTTCGATCTCTTTTTGTACATCTTTCATCAGCTGATTTATCTGCTGTTGTTCAGCTAATTTGATTTCTGTGTAACTTTTGTGGTCTATGTTTTTAGGGCATTTCAAGCCTTCAGCTGCATAATCACGCCCTCTTTCAAAGCCAAGAGGTGCAAAGTGTGTGCCCAGATCGTTCTGGATTTGTTTGAAGTCATAGAGTACTTCGATTTTATTACCTGTTGGCTCTTTGGTTTTTACCGTCTTTTGTTTGGTTTCACCTGATTTAGTCGTATAGGTTTGGATTTCGGTTTTGTATTCATCAACAAGCATTTTAGCGTTGCGCAGTGCTGATTTATGTGTGGTTTCGTTGTAATTGACCAGTAAAAAATGGGCGTGGTAGTTGTGTTGGAGTTGTCCATCTTCGTCAAGATGACCTTCGTCCAGGTGTAAACTCACCATGTGGATTTTTGCACCAGTCTTTTCTTCAAGCTTGTTACAGTAGCTGACACAGTGGTCCATAACTTTTTGCGGATCGTTGACTGTCTCGAATTGTTCACGGCCAAATGCAATGATGCCTTCATAAAAGAGTTCATTTTTATCTTGCCACTTACGATTGCGGTGGCTATGTTGTTGATAATCTTGTTTGATAGAGTTCTCAAGGTTGTGGAAATAGCCGTAGACTGCTTTTTGGTCTTTCTTGTCGATGCGTTCTAAGCCGTGACGATATAATGTGATGGTGTTAGGGTCGGTTTTAAGGTTCAAACGATCTTCTTTACGGGAACGTTCAGTATGAAAGACGGCACCACCTCCAGATACTGAACGACCGTTATCGAATTTGGCTTTGAGAGTTAAGCCGACTTTATTACTCATGATACATAGCTCCGCAGGACGAAAAGACACTTATAGACTTGTCTATAGTGTTATTGAGCTAGCTCAATAACACTATATTAAACT
>JACCEA011401656.1_pt1 | contig 11327 bp, 13 predicted proteins | sample 7449851 | NCBI WGS metagenome assembly JACCEA01 (sample SAMN15323453, study PRJNA562643) | freshwater metagenome | isolation source: river surface water | place: USA:Blue River Watershed | collected 2017-08-18 | reverse complement strand
CTCTTCTATAAAAGCTGAAATTCTTTGGTTATTAATCAGATTTTTATCAAAAAATTTGTCGGCATAATTCTTAATTTTAAAAAATCTAAGCATCGAATCGATTCTTCTTAGAAGAGAGTCTTTATTCTGTATTGTTAAATAAGATTTTAATTCTTCCGAGCTATCAAGAAAACGTGACATCAAATCTTGGTTTGATTCTATTGTTGAAACCAGATGTCTATAACTCTCTTTGATTTTAAGCTCTACTCCTATGTCTTCTTGTATATTTGGGTTTGAGAAATTGAACCTTCTTAACGAAGCCAAATTTCTGTAAAGCTCAATAAGCAGCTTCTGAATTTCTTCGCTATCAATTATAAGCTCAATTCTGTCGCTAAATAACCTTATATCATCATTAACCAAATCCTCCGGAAAATCTTCGTTGTTTTCTATCCAATATTCGTAAAACCAAGCCGAGGAAGAGGTCAAGAATTCCTTCTGACCTATTTTTATTTCTTTAAAAAGAAGCGACAAGAAATCCTCAACAACTAAGGATTCTCCTTTTTCTTTGGCGATAACGCTAAAGGATTCCAATAGCTCATTGAAATACTCCAATGACAGGGGCTCAGATTTTCTTTTATTAGTTACAGATTTGATAATATTAATCTCAGAACTAGAGCAGCTTATAATAATAGCTTTACACCCTTTCTTAGAAAAGGTTATTATGGCCTTTGACTCTTCACCTATCTTTACCGTAAGCGCTTTTACATTTTTTATTAAAATTTTATAAATCAGTAAATCGTGAAACGATAAAAATTCTAAATCATCATCTGTCCATCTGTTTGATAAGAATGCAGAATTTCTGATTTTATCATTCTCGATAAATTTACCTTCTTTGGTTAGAATATTGCGACTTGGCGCCGGAAATAAAACGCTTAGCAATTTGCTAACTCCCAAATTTAACAGAGAAAACCTGTTAAAGAGCCTTAGGGCTGGATTGGATAAGGATATAATATTTTCAGAAAACTCCGCCTCACTTTTTAAAAACAAATAGCTGGATGTAACTTTATAAATAGAGCCATAACTAACCGGAAAAACATCGCACAAATCATTACCAACTTTAACGGCCTTGTTATGCTCCCCAATTTTCAATATAAATCATAGAGAGTATTTTCGGCAAAATTTTGTTTAAATTCTGCCTCAAATTCAATTGGGCTTTTGTAGTGTAATTTTGAGTGGAGATAATTTTGGTTATACTCGCCAAACCAGTTAATTAGCGACTTAGCAAGATGTTCTAAATTATCAAACTCATTAATCCAAAGGCATTCTTCTTTCATAGTTCGCATGAAGCGTTCTGTGTCAGCGTTACCTTTGGGGTTGTTATAACTTGTAAAAGCAAGGTTAATTCCAAGATTTTTACAAGTTTCTTTAAAGCTTGTTGAAGTAGGTTGGCAGCCATTATCAGCCATTAAATTTAGCTCATAACCACGCCTCTCCACTTCATCTCTGACTCCATAAGGAAATTGGCTATTAAGTGCCATATCAACAGCTATTAACCAATCCTCGCTTTTGCTTTTAGTATCAATTGAATAACCAACCAGTTTCTTGCTGCACCAATCAATGACGATGGTGATATAAACCCACCCCAAATGACGGAGCCGAATTTTGGTCATATCAATTCCCCACCATTCATTAAGCCTTTGTGGTCTTGGCTTATCTTTCCAAGGCGTTCGATTAGCTCGCAGTAAAAGATTTGGTTTAATCAGAAGATCATTAATCTTCATCAAACGATAAACCTTTTTCTTATTCAGATTCAAACCGTCTTTAAACTTCAAAACCGCCCAGATTCTGCGATAACCAAAGAAAGGGTGCAGCGATTTAAGATCCTTGATTCGCTCCAGCAAAGCAAGATCAGCAGAAGATAAAACCTTCATCTTCTTGCACCTTTTTACCAACCCTCTTCGATTTTTTTTAACTCTAAAATAGTTTCAGCCAAAGACTGCTTTAACTTGGCATTCTCACGCAAGATTCTTTGCTCCTTGCCGTTCTTCTTATCAACTTCAAACACATCAGAAACATTAGCAAAAAACTTATCACGCCAAGCATAATAAAGACTTTGCGATACGCCATAAGACGCACAAATATCAACCACAGGACGACCCTTAATACCTTCTAAAACTATCTGAGTTTTTTCCTTAGCGCTCCATTTTTTCTTCATAAATTACGAGTAATTACAATCTGAATATTCACAAAAAAATTCGCGGCTTTTGCACTATCCCTGATATCAGGGATAGTGCAAAAACAAATCAGATTAAGTTAATATATTACTCTCTTCGATTTCTTAAGAATTATTGGGGAGCAGTATATCTTTTCTATAACAACACCTCTATGCGCGGCATAAACCTCCCTTCCTTCCGGGGTAACAAAGTCAGTTCCTAGATGATCACTGGAAGAATTTGGGGTCGGCTTTTCTCTCTGACCAAACTCACTTCCGATTTTTGATATATCACTGAGGGGTTTATGCGTTATAAAAGTATTCATAAATTATGATTTTTGGTTTCTAAAAAATTCTAATTATCTCAATCAACGTAAAATGGATTCTTGTTCTCGATACAATGACCAGCCTCGGCGGAGATGTAGTTAGAAATGTGGCGAGAAATTAAATCACCTGAAAAAACAAATAGTCTCAAGCGCTCCTGACTTTTATTTAGATTGGACGAACCACCAATTCCTAACTTATCGCAAACAGCTTCAATTATCGCGATCTCATGAGGATTTTTAACAACCACATTTTTGTAGACCACAAACCCTCCGCCATCTTTCGTATCAACCGATCTACGAGTAGGTTCGTATCTCACAAAATTCCCATCCGCATTCAAAAACGCTGCTTTGATCTCCTCAATTGAGTAATCGTCGATGTTTATCTTTTGACCTGGTTTGTAGTTCTTCTTTTTTTCATCGAGGAGCGAGATTGGGTATTTTTTCTTAAGCTCTTCTATTGAGAGGCTGAGGTCTGGATCGGTTACTTCTTTTTGCCGGTTAGATGTTTTTGATTTCGTTTCTTCTGCGAGTGATTGGTTTGAGAAGATTAAGACAAGAAGAAGAGAGGAGATTAAGTTTTTCATTGGAAGGAGGAGGAAATTGGATGGTTTGGGAGTTGGAATTTTAACAAAAGTGCGCTCGAGAGCGCACTTTTTAGTTATCTGGCTTGAGACCTAGATATTCAAGGCCTCAAGGCCAATTAAAATTAGAAAATATTTTCAAGCTAATTGCCTTGATTTGCAGTCTATTTTTCTCGGATTTCTAGTAAAAATTTCTAAGAAATATGTAACCAACTTCGCAGAAATTTTGCTAAGAGCCTGTCCTAAGTCTTTTTGCCTTAGTTTCTGAGGAAATTTTGAGCGATTTTTGCGAAGATTTTAGAGAAATTTGATTTTGAAGACAGGCTCTAGAGCTAAAAATCCGTAAAAACACCGCAAAACAAAAGGTCTGCAACCGCTCAAATAAACATCCTTCATCCATTTTAACGCCACAACAACACAAGCTCGCCCTACGCCGATTGTCCATTTCGCAAGTCGACAGAAACATGCAAAAATTAATCGAGATAAAATTCTTCGATCGGCTTTTTGTATTTTTCTTCGAGTAAATTTCTTTTGAGTTTCATTGACGGGGTGATCTCGCCAGACTCGATAGATATTGGCTCGCTGACAATATGAAATTTCTGGATTTTTTCCCAATTATCCAATTTTGAGTTAATATTTTCGATCTTCTCGCTGACGAATTTGCGCAACTTTTCTGATTGCAAAAATTCTTCATCGCCACCCGAAAAAGAAAATTGCTCTTTGGTTTTGCCGATGATTTCAAAATCAGGAAATAGCAAAGCTGATACAAATTTTCGTCCTTCAGCGACAACAACCGAGCCAATCAAAAAGCCCAAATTCTGCACAATTTTTTGCTCGATTAAAACCGGCGAAACATATTTTCCGTTGGCGGTTTTGAATAACTCTTTCTTGCGACCAACAATTTTCAAAAAGCCCTCGCCGTCAATCACCGCCTTGTCCCCAGTTGCAAACCAGCCGTCCTTCAAAACCTCGGCAGTTTTTTCAGCTTGATTGTGGTAGCCGCGCATAATGTTTGGCCCTTTGGCTAAAAGCTCGCCATCTTCGGCAATTTTTAGCTCAACTTCGGGATAGATTTTTCCGACAGTTTCAAGCTTGTGATATTTCGGACAATTTGCCGCTAAAACTGGTGAAGTTTCGGTGAGGCCGTAACCGCAAAAAAGGTTGATCCCGATATTGTTATAAAATCTTTCAAGCTCCGCCGATAAAGGGGCGCCGCCACAAATAATCATCTTCATATTTCCGCCCAAAGCGAGGCGAAATTTCTTAAAAACAAGCCCGTCAAAAATTTTATCGAGCAAAGTTTTTGGCGAATTTGGGTTCTTAACCAAAGCTCGTTTCAGAGCTTTTTTTCCAAGGAATTTTTTGAACGCACCACCATTTTCAATGCCGTCGTTAATTTTCGCGTAAACCTTCTCCAACATTCTTGGAACAGTTGTCATCAGCGTTGGGCGCACTTTTTTCAGAGATTCGCCAAGATTTTTAACGTCACTTACAAAATGAATCGTGATGCCCTGCGAAATATAAAACATCATTACCATCCTCTCAAAAATATGAGCTAGCGGCAAAAACGACAAAGCGACATCAGATTTATCCAGCGGAAAAAATTGTTCGGTGGCAATTATTTGCGAAACCAGATTTCTATTCGTGATCTCAACGCCCTTGGGCTTTCCGGTGCTTCCAGAAGTGTAAATTATTGTGATTAAATCATCGGCGCTTGAACTGAAATTATACTCTCCATCAGCCTTCGAACCAAGAGCAATCAGATCGCTAAATTGATAAACTTTGCCGGAAGATATTTCGCTTAATTGGCGCTGGTTATCAAAAATAAATTTGGCGTTTGAATCAGAAATTTCGTATTCGAGATGCTCATTCGAAATATTTTCAAAAATTGGCACCGTAACTCCGCCAGCCATAATCGTGCCCAAATCAACTATCAGCCAAATTGGGTTTTGATACGAATGATTCGCCACAACATCGCCCTTAACCAAGCCAATTTTGCGCAATCCATTCGCAAAATTTTTGATTAATTCACGAAATTCTTGATTCGAAAAAGAGCGTAATTTGCCGTCATCAACGAAATTCAGCGCGACATTGTTGCGATAATTTTCCGCCTGAAATTCAACCAACTCAACTAAAGTGGAAAATTTGGTCATAAGAAAAGTTTTGAAACTAAATGCCACAAGGTTGAGACCTTACGATGCAAGGCCTCGTGACTTCTGATAAACTCAATAACAAATTGATCGATATTGGCTTTTTTGGCAAAAAAGAAACAAATGATTGGCAAAAACATCAGCGAAAAATGGTTCGAAATCTCATCAAAAATTCCGGCGCGAATCGTTGAATCAGTAATCTTAATATCCTTCACCCTGCTCATTCGCGACTTAGTTCGTGGATGGGTTGAAAAAAGTGTAAAATATCCATTGTCACCCAACATTGAAAGTGCGCGCGCCATGCTTTGTCCGCCAAAAGCTTTGGCCGATTGCCGATCGCAGCGATACTCAATAAACCTCAAAATGAAGCGACGCAAAAATTCGTAAAAGGCGTAAACTACAATTCGATTAAATGCGGTAATTAAGAAGTTCGCCAAGTTGTAAACTCGAACCATCAGATTTGCCGAATAATTTCCGACAACAGGAATGAAGCGCATCGCCGTCGCAATCCAAGAAAAAATATGGTAAAAAATTTTTGATACAAAATTGGTGACCTTCTGATTGGTAATAATCAAAAAAGTCGGCAAAAAATCCTTATTAATTAGATGCGACATTTCGTGGCCAATAACGCTTCGAAGCGAGTAAAGAAAAACTTTTGGATCAGCGCACGAAGCCAGGTAATGATTGATTAGACCCTTGGTCAAAACAATAACTTTACTGCCCATACTACTAACCGCGTAAGCATTGATTTCGTCCGAATTTTTGATGTATAAACGAACATTTTTTTGACCGAATTTATTCTTAACTTGGTTAAAAATTTCGGTTAAAAAATCGTAGTCTTTCATCTTCTCAAATGGCGCACATCCCTTCAAAGTAGCCCTAATCGAAAATCCAAAAAGAAAGTCCAAAAAGAGATAAAAAATCATCAAAAAACTTACCAAAAAAGCCGCGAAAAAAACTGCAAAATGAATTTTCGAATAAAGGCCGTATTCGATAACAATCGAATTGCCGCTAAAAGTTATAAAAGGCAGAGATAAAGCAATAATTGGCGAGGCTAAAATCATCATATTGCAAACGGTCAAAACAAAGACTAGCGCAAGACTGAAAGGCTTAGAAAACATTTAATTAATGTGATTTTATTTTAAGTTTTTAACTAGACGAAATTAGACGCTGTTAGCTAATTATTGTTAGAGCCTGTCTTAAAACTCCAAATCATAAATCTTATTTTTTACAAATTTTTTACAAAATGCGCACGATTCAAATCAAAGACATAAAAATCGCCAACAATCTTCCATTCACTTTAATCGCCGGCCCATGCCAAACTGAATCGCTCGATCACTCGCTGATGATGGCATCAAACATTAAAAGAATTTGCGACAAACTCGGAATTAACTTCATCTACAAATCATCATTTGACAAAGCCAATAGATCTAGCGTTGGCGGCAAGCGCGGCGCCGGCTTAGAAAAAACTTTGCCTATTTTTGCCGAAGTAAAAAAACAATTTGGCTGTCCAATTTTAACCGATATTCACAACGAAGAGCAGTGTCGAATTTTAGCTAATCACGACGAAGTTGACATCTTGCAAATTCCGGCATTTTTGTGTCGTCAAACCGATCTACTCGAAGCCGCAGCAAAATCTGGAAAAATCATCAACATCAAAAAAGGGCAATTTTTAGCACCTTGGGACGCAGCAAATATCGTCCAAAAAATGGATCATTTCGGCAATCAAAACGTAATGTTAACCGAACGCGGAGTAAGCTTCGGCTACAACACTTTAGTTTCCGACATGCGCTCACTGCCAATTATGGCCAAAACTGGTTGCCCAGTTGTATTTGATGCAACTCACTCAGTTCAACAACCTGGTGGATTGGGCGGCGCTAGCGGCGGTCAGCGCGAATTTGTTGACACTCTTGCATCGGCAGCAATTGCGGTTGGAGTAGCCGCAGTTTTCATGGAAACGCATCAGGATCCAGATAATGCGCCATCTGACGGCCCTTGCATGGTTAGGCTTGACGGCCTTGAAAAGCTGCTAACTAAGCTAAAAAAATTAGACGAAATTGTTAAAAACAACGCTTAAGAAAATGCCTCATCTTCTTGTAATTGACGACGACACCAGACTCAGAACTTTGCTTGGACGCTTTTTGGGAGAAAATGGCTTCGAAGTTTCTTTGGCCAAAGACGCGGCCGAAGCGCGCCAATTAATAAAAAACATCAAACTCGATTTGCTAATTGTTGACGTGATGATGCCAAATGAAGATGGGATCACTTTCACCTCTTCAATCAGGGCGGAGTCGTCAATACCAGTGATTATGCTAACCGCTCGCGGTGAATTTGATGATCGAATCAAAGGGCTTGAAGCTGGAGCCGATGATTACTTACCAAAACCTTTCGAGCCAAAAGAATTATTGCTGAGAATTAACAACATTTTGAAGCGCTCGACGCCGCAAAAACCTGCGCAATCAAATAAAGACGAATGTTTGTTTGGCGATTTTAGCTTTAATTTTACTGAATCGAGACTGAAGAAAAACGATCAAATAATTCATTTAACCGAAAGCGAAGCGAAAATATTTGCAATCATTTGTGCCGAACAAGGAAAGCCAGTTAGTCGCGACAAACTTTCTACTTTGTGCAACGTCGATTATCGCAGTATTGACGTTCAAATAACTCGCTTGCGCAAGAAAATTGAACAAAATCCAAAGCAACCGCATTACCTTCAAACCGTTCGCAATCTTGGCTATATTTTGCGTAACTAAAGCCCGTTTTCAAAATCACCCAGGCTCTAAATGTTGCGAACCACTTGATTAAAAAAGCAGCTTTTTTCGCCAGTGTGGCAAGCGGCACCAGTTTGAACAACCTTCAGCAAAATAGAGTCGAAGTCACAATCGGCGGCAATTGAAATCACTTTTTGTAAGTGACCGGAAGTATCGCCTTTTTTCCACAAGCTGTTTCTGGAGCGTGAAAAATAAGTGGCATAACCACTTGAAATTGTTAGCCCAAGACTCTCTTCATTCATCCACGCCATCATCAAAACCTGTCCAGTTTCAACATCTTGGACAATTGCCGGAATCAGACCTTTTTCATTAAATTTTAATTTTTCTAACATCGCGAAGATAGTTGATAATTCAGGCTCGGAGGCCTATTTTTTTTGCAGATAGTTTCAAATCAAAATTCAAATTCAAGCAATGATAACCTGCACTCGTCGCCTAGAGTTCGATGCGGCGCACCGCATTCTAAATCATGAAAGTAAATGCAAAAATCTGCATGGTCATCGCTATGTTTTGGAAGCAACTTTCGTCGCAAAAGAGCTCGATAATCTTGGGCGCGTAATCGATTTCGGAGTCATTCGTGAAATACTGGGATCGTGGATCGACAACAATTTGGATCACAACACGATTCTTTGCGTAAAAGATGAAAAACTTGGACAAAATATCAGCGCTGAAACAGGTCAGAAAATTTATTATTTAGACGCAAACCCAACAGCCGAGAATATCGCCAATCACATTCTCAAAGAAATCTGTCCAAAACTTTTTGCCAATAAAGACGTAAAATGCGTTTCGATTAAGCTCTTCGAAACCCCAAATTGTTCAACTTATGTCGAATAAATTTTCCGAAAAATTCAGGGTTTATTATGAAGACACCGACGCTGGCGGCATCGTTTATCACGCAAATTATTTGGCATTTTTTGAACGCGCCAGAACCGACTATTTGCGCAATTTGAACATTAACCAGTCTGACTTGGTCAAAAACGAAAAAGTTATTTTTGTGGTCAGAAGATGCGAAATTGATTACTTATTTCCGGCGCGCCTTGATGACTTAATTGAAGTCAGTGCCGAAGTTACCAAAATCGCTGCGACATCGATGATAATGCATCAAGAAATGAAGCTTGGCGATAAACTTTTATCATCGATGGAAGTAGTAGTTGTCTGCATCGATTCTGATAATTTTCGTCCTAAAAAAATTCCTCAAAACCTCAAAAAACTTTTCGATGTTCGATAATTTTTCTTCAAAAATTACCCAAATTTTTTCACAAATTTCCGGCAAAAAATTCATCTCGGAAGATGATCTAAACGCAACAATGCGCCAAGTGCGAATCGCTCTTCTTGAAGCTGATGTTGCGCTTCCGGTTGCTAAAAATTTTATTGAACAAGTTAAGGCTGAAGCTCTTGGAAAGCGCGTAATTTCAAGCGTCGAACCTGGTCAAATGATCATCAAAATTCTTCACGACGAATTGGTAAAACTTCTCGGCGGCGAAAAATCCGAGATAAATTTTAACGTAAAACCGCCGGTAATAATTTTGATGGTCGGCCTTCAAGGCGCGGGTAAAACAACTTCTTCGGCAAAACTGGCGATGCGCCTTAAAAATAAAGCTCACAAAAGAGTTCTTTTGGCATCGCTTGATACTTACAGGCCGGCGGCTGCAGATCAGCTAAAAATTTTATCAGAAAAAATTTTGGTTGATTGCGCTAATTTCGATTCGTCAAAAAAGCCGTTGGAGCTCGCCAAAGAAGCAAGGGCAAAAGCCACCGAAGCTGGATACGATGTTTTGATTCTTGATAGCGCAGGACGGACTTCCATCAACGAAGAAATGATGAACGAGCTGGTCGAGATCAACCAAATTATCAACCCGACTGAAACCTTACTCACTGTTGATGCGATGATAGGTCAGGATGCGGCCAATGTTGCAAAAAATTTCGGCGAAAAACTCAATTTAACAGGCGTAATCTTAACTCGTTTAGACGGCGATTCTCGCGGCGGCGCAGCCCTAACAATGAAAGCAGCGACCAACTGCCCAATTAAATTCATTGGCGTCGGCGAAAAAATTGACGAATTCGACGAATTCAATCCAGATCGCATCGCCTCAAGAATTATCGGCATGGGCGACGTCGTTTCTTTGGTCGAAAAAGCCCAGGAAATTTTTGACGCCAAAGAAATGGAAAAAACTGCAAAAAAAATGCAGCGCGGCCAATTCGACTTCAACGACCTCCTCGCTCAAATTCGCAATATGAAAAAAATGGGCGGACTTAGCTCAATCGTTAATTTGCTCCCGGGAGCCTCAAAAATAAAAGAACATCTCGGAAAATTATCTGGCTTTGAACAAGAAATCAGAAGGCAAGAAGCGATAATTTTGTCGATGACTCCAAAAGAAAGGGCTGATCCAGAAATTCTTAATTCTTCAAGAAAACACAGGATTGCCAAAGGCGCTGGAACCAATATTCAAGAGGTCAATCGACTAATGAAAAAATATAAACAGACGCAAAAAATGATGAAAAAATTTGGCAAACTTGATCCGAGCAAAATCAAAGAAATGATGAAAAATGCCAACATTGACGCAGCTTAAGCAATTTCCTTATTCGGCAGAAAAAATTTATCAGCTAGTAATGGATATTGAAAAATATCCGGAATTTTTGCCGTGGTGCAAACAAGCAAAAATTATCAAAGTGATTTCGCAGACAAATCTTCACGCTGATTTGTTGATTAATTTTAAAAGTTTTTTCGAAAAATATCGCTCCGACGTAACTCACGGCAAACTTGAAAATGGCGACTATTTTGTTGATGTCGTGGCCATTGAAGGGCCGTTTAAAAAACTAGTGAATCAGTGGGTTTTTAAAAAAGCTGACGAGCGAAAATGCGAAGTAAAATTTTTTATCGATTTCGAGTTTAATTCGATGCTTCTTGGAAAAATTGTTAGTCCAATTTTTCACAAAGCTTCTGAAAAAATGATCAACGCCTTTGAAGAAAGGGCTAAGAGTGTTATTGAAGAAATGCGGTAGATGGTGAGCACGGTTGGAATCGAACCAACGACAACCTCATTAAAAGTGAGGTGCTCTACCGACTGAGCTACGTGCTCTTGAACTGTTAAAAACTTAATTTCTAAAGCTCAAAATTGAGAGGCGGCGCATTAAACGGATGGTTTCAAATAAATCAACAAATTTGTAGAAATATCTTAAGCCTTTATTTATCTAGCTTTGCGCAGCTTTCCGAAAAAATTTTTCCAAATGTCACAAAAAATTTTAACAATTATTCCAGCCCGTCTTGCGTCAACAAGATTGCCTAATAAGCCTTTGGCCAAAATTCATGG
>JACCEA010816055.1_pt1 | contig 11327 bp, 16 predicted proteins | sample 7449851 | NCBI WGS metagenome assembly JACCEA01 (sample SAMN15323453, study PRJNA562643) | freshwater metagenome | isolation source: river surface water | place: USA:Blue River Watershed | collected 2017-08-18 | reverse complement strand
GGGTAATAAAGTTATGCTTCAGAATATATTAAGCAAGAAGGTAATAGAATTTGAGCTGGAAAAGTTTGAGGGAGAAGATATTAAAGTTGGTGCTCAGGTTTTTGTTATAAAGGTTGGGCAATATGAATATATTAAGATTAAAGGAGATTGATGTGGTATTATGACCCAGATTTTATAGGTTGGGTATTGGTAGTGTATTTCATACTAATACCTTTCTTTTACAACTTAGCTTGGCAGGAATCCCAACTAAGTTTTATTAGGTGGTATTTTAAAAAATCAGAGTCAGTTAATTGGTTAGGTTATGCTTTAGTAATAGTCTTAGGTTTAGGTAGTTTTATTTATTATATCTTAGACTTACTTTTAACTTTAATATTTTATGTAATAGTGTTGCCTATATTATGGTTATTTAAGTTTGTATTTTTAAATAAGGATTGTAACCATTTAGCTTGTGAAGAATTAGAAAATAAAATTAAAGAGGGAAAATGTTAAAAGATACGATTGAAAAATTTAAAGAGAAACACTCAGGCTTTAACTTTGAGGAATTTATACAGAGTTATTTAGATGGTGAGTCGAGGGAAGTTTTATGCAACAAGTATAATGTTTCAGAGATGCCTTTGCGTGGGTTTTTAGCAAGGCTTGGTTTGGAGTTTCCTAAAAGTAGGAGATACAGCTCATATGAAGATATGAAATATAGGCTCGGTATCGAAGGTAATATTAATGAGGTAAAGCTTGTTAAGGAGCTTGAGCAGGATGTTGATAGACTTAGTAATAAGAATAGGAAGTTGTATCAAAGTTTAGTTTTATCTAGAGATGAGGCGAATGCTTTGAGAAGAGAGAGTAGGAGGGAAGTACGGAATGAAGCTTCTTCTGAGGCTCAAACAGAAATTGTAGCAAAAGCATTAGATGGTGTTATTGATAGAATTGATTCTAAGTATGAAGCAAAAGAGTTACCTTTAAATATTATTTCAAACTCTGATTTAATGACTATGTATCCATATACAGATTTGCATATAGGTCTTTTAGCCCTAAAAGAGGTGAGTGGTTATGATTTTGATTTAAAAATAGCTGAGCAATGGGTACTAGCTTCAATGGAACATCTAGTACAAGTTTCACCTAATTCAGAAACTTGCTTGATTGCTGAGATGGGAGATTTCTTACACGCTGAGAATGATGATAATAGAACTAAGTCAGGACATAGCTTAGATGTTGATACAAGACACTCTAAGATTATTGAGGTTGCATTTAATTTAATGATTTCTTTAATAGAAAAAGCTTTAACAAAACATAAATATGTTAAGTTTCTAAGCATATCAGGAAATCACAGTGAGAATAGCTCACACTACTTAAAAGCTGTTGTTAAAGCTTATTTTAGAAATGAGCCAAGAGTTCAAGTAGTAGAAGATTCAAGATTACACCAATATTATCAATTTGGTAAGGTGTTATTAGGATACCATCATGGGCATTCAACTAAAAGCTCAACCAAATTAGTAGAGTGTATGCTAGAAGATAACCTACCTATTATATCCGACACTAAATATAGATATTGGCATATAGGACATCTACACTCTAATAACAAATTTTTAGCTAAAGAAGATGCGTTTTGCTCTATTGAGATTCATAAGAATTTACCTCCTAGGGATGCTTGGGCTGCTGGTGCTGGATTTAGAGGTAATATAGGTCAAGTAAAATCAATAACTTATCATAAAGACTTTGGTGAGATTGGAAGAAATAACTGGGTAGTAGATATGCTATCAAACAACTGACAAAACAGATTCTAGGTAAAATTCCTAGAATCTTCTACACTAGGAACTCAATTAATAAAACTTTAAGAAATATACTGCTAAACTTCCCTTATAAAATATAAATAAGGAAGTAAAATGATTCACAAATTAAAAACTCTAAGTAAAAATACTACACATGGATTAAGTATTCAAACACAATTATCCGATGATTGGATTATTAAAAATTTAAATTCAAAACCATATTTTGATTCAATAAAATTAAATAAGCAGGTAATTGTAAACAAGTCAAAAATATTAACAATTATTGGAAATTTAAATAATACAACTAACAGTACAAATATGTTAATCATCAAAGGTAATTACGGCTTCATAAATGATAATTTTTATGAGCAAACTGAATATAACAATTTAAAAACTTTTATTGATAATAGATTAACTGTATCAAATATTAAAAAGAAAAATTTAATTATTGGAAATTTGTATGAAAGACCAGATGGAAGTAGATTTGTTTTTTTAGGTATAAAATACATAATTGAAAAATTAGAGAAAGTTGAAAAAAAGAATAATATTTTGAAAATGTATTATTCTTTTTTAAAAACTAAATATTATATTTTTAATGTAGATAATAATTTTGTTGAAGAATTAAATAGTAAAAACTCAATTATATTTCAAGATTTAGGAAATAATGGTTTATTAGCTGATATTGAAATAAAAGATTATTTAACAAATAATTTAAACAATACACCTGATATATTTAAATCTTATGATGATAAAAAAATTACATCTGTTAAAATTCAATTTAAAGAAGAACCTTATGATAAAATAAGATTTGAAGGATTAAAAAAATTAAAAAAACTTATTGTATCTGCTGATGGTGCATTTTATTTATTTATGAAAAATAAAGAATATCATACAGATGAAAGAGTGTCGGGAAGACCAGTGTCTCCAGTTTATTATAAATATGATTTATATCAAAAAATTTCAATAACAAATAATCAAATTGTTATGCACCCTAAATTAAAACATGACTTCTTAGGAACTAATAGTTGGTATGGAAATAGTTCTTACACATTTGATGATAGTTTTAGTTTAAAAAATAAAACATTATGTGCAAAATCAGATACTTTTAATAAAATGGATAAAAGTAAATATTTTACTATTGAGTGTGTAGAAGTTTAAATAAACCTAAAAATAAGTTCTGAGCCTAAACCCTCAGAACATCTTAAACAAACCTCACAATTAAAATCCAACTCATTTAATAAAACTTTAAGTAAAATCCATATAAAATACATTGTTAAACAAATTTAGAAAAGGAATTAAGATGAAAAGTAATAGAGCCATAATAAATTTGGACACGGGTGAAATAATAAAAGAGCTACCACAAGCCTCTTTACAGACAAAAGAAGAACATTTAGTAGAAAGAGTAGATGAGCTTGTAATTCCTTGGAATACTAGAATGTTTGCTAAGCTTTTTATTAGCCAAGAACTTCCTGATTACTCTAAAGATACCTTCGTATTGTATTGGTTGAAATTATCTAAGAAATTAGCGTATGCAACAAATGTTGTTTCAATAAAAGGTAGAGGTAATAATAATTACACCCCTATGTTAGATACTGAGATTATTCAATACCTAGAAATATCAGAAAGTACTTGGTTTAGATTTATCAAAGAGTCTATGAACAAAGGTATTATAGCAAAGGATACTATTGAAGTAAATGGTTTAACAAGAGTTCAATATGTGCTTAATCCAATATATAGCTTTAATGGAAGTAATCTAAACTATTATACATTTGAGCTATTCAAATTTGACAAAAAGTTTAATGAGGTTATTAATCAAAATCAAATAGATATATTTAATATTTTATCTAAACATAAATTTGGCAAGGACGAAACTCTATTAATTCCAAATAAAGATGGCAACAAAGGATTAAGCAAAGAATATTATGCTTCAAATACTAAGAAGTTATTCTAAATTACATTGACAAATTACTGTCAAAGCTGACAGTGCCAAAATCACACTCTAGCCACGATACAGTCGAGGTTTGTGTGATTTTATTTAAAATTATCTTCTTAGAAAGTAACAGTGAAATCCTGATAAAGTTCTTACATAAAAATCTTATCTAAATTGATTAGTCAAGTGCAATGAAAAGTAAAAAGGTGCAAGAAGTTGCACCATAAAAAATGACCAGAAACCTCGATGTAGTCGGCTCTGCAAGGGTGTTTTGGGCATTTATTTCCTTCTTTTATATTACTTTAAAAATTCCTGCATAAAATTCTTGAAATAGCAAGACCCTGCATAGATAATCCTGCAACAATTCAAGCAATATTATCAATACAAACAACTGATTCTATATGTCAATTTACGAAGCGTAGCGAAGTAAATAAAAAGAGCTACAACTTCCTGAAACAGTTTCTAATAAACTCCTACATAAACTTAATCTAAAACTTATGCTTACTGCCGAGCTACGCTCAGGTTGCTTCGCAACATATAATAAAGCATATTGATTCAATCTTCTAACCATTCCCTAAATCAATCCATAATTCAATCAAACCTGCTTAACCTACATTTAAGCAAACCTGTTATAACATTCCATATAAACAAAACTAAAAAGGAAAACAAGAATGATACCAAATAAAACAACCCCAGCAGGTTTATCTTCACTAAACGATTCACAAAGAGTTATTGCTGAAGACTTATTAAGCAAAGTTGAAAGGACTTTGAAGAGTAATAATGAGGTAGAGATGGAGAATAGGGTGTTTAGTATTAGAGGCTCAGCCGGTTGTGGGAAATCATTCCTTACGGCAGTGTTAATAGGGGAACTTAAAAACATTACCAATAAGATGATGTTGACTTGTCCTACACATCGTGCCCTAGCTGTAGCTGTTAAGATGGCAGAAGAGCATAAAATTGAAGCTAAAACAATACATAGCTATTTGAAATGTAAAGTTGTTGAAAATTATAGCACAGGGACTCTTGAGTTAGTTCAAAGCTTAGATAAACCAATAGAGCCAGTAGATATACTTTTCATAGATGAGAGTTCCTTAGTAAACTCTGCTTTATTTGAAATGGTTCAAACTCAGCTATTTAATAACACAATTAAAGTAGTGGTCTTTGTGGGGGACAATAACCAGCTCTTACCTATAAGTAAGGATGATGTAAACCCTATCTATACAGAGGCTATACCTTTAACTGAATACACTCTAACAGAAATTGTGAGACAAGCTAAAGATAACAAAATTATTCAACTTGTGACTAAGATTAGGGAATATATAACTTCACAGGAATACCCTGCATTTAACACTATGGAAACTTTGATTAAAGAAAGTGTTTGTGGGGATATTGAGGTTTGTGCTAAGATAGATGATTTCTACAAAAAGTATCAGGAGGTTGATTATAAAGACTCAATAATAGCTTGTCATAAAAATGCCTCAGTAGCTAGTTATAATAAACAAGCAAGGAAATTTAATTTAGGAAAAGTTCCTTCAATAGTTCCTTTAGAGGCTTTAGTCTTTAATGAATCTCATTTGGAAGGCGATGAACAGATACATGCAAACAATGAGATTATTATAGTAAAATCTTGTGAGCAATGCTATGATGAAATTAATGATATAGATTATTGGAAAGTGGTTACTACAAAGGACACTATGTTTAGGTGTGTTGACCAAGCTTGTTTGGTAGAATTTAATGAGAAGTTATCTGATATAGCAAAAGATGCTGAGAAGGCTGTTGGAACTACTAAGACTGCTTTGTGGCAAAGATACTTTGAATTAAAGAGCTCATTCCAGCCAGTTAGCTATACTTATGCTGGAACAATCACACGATTACAGGGTGGTTCATATCCTTATGTATTTATTGATTTTAATGAGTTGGTATCTATGGCTAACTTTTTATCTAGGGATGACCTGTATCGTTTGCTTTATGTTGGATTATCAAGAGCAAGTAAAAAAGTAATTGTGTTTATAAAATAAGAAAGGAAATAAAATGAACAAATTAACACTAGACCTAAGTGGGTGTTACTATAAAGACATCCTAGTAAATGATTTATTATATGTAATAGGAGATGATAGGTTCTATAAAATATCTAAGGTAGAATTTAATGAAAGTTGGATTATTATACATAGTGGTATATTTAGTTATGCAGGAGATATTGATGAGACTCTATCAAAAACTGAGTTTAGATTATATAGAGAAAGATATTTATAAATTCAGCAAACTTTAAACAAACATATATTAAGATTTCATAACAACAAACTAAAAAGGAAGTAAAATGAAACAAGTGGTAAGCTTGGGGGATAGAGTAAATGGTCAAATTGAGGTAGTAGCTCTAGGAGTAACTTTCGCAGAAGTCCCTGCAACATTCAAATATGATAAATACTCAACATATAAAAGTATTTACTTAGAAGTTACGCAAGATGTTTTAAAAGAGATTGATGCTTTTTATTTAAATATGAGCTCTGGTGATAAGGCTGAAGGCATATCTAATTCACAACCTTATTATAAGATATTAGGAATAAAATATTACGATGGGATGTTTCAGCAAACAATGAGTTATGAAGAGTTGATTCAGAGATGGGAATATTTTAGTATTTATATGAATCTTCCTGGTGATTGGAGTGGCGTGAGTTTTGTGGTGGAGGTTTTATAGATGTACCAATTCAAATATACTTATTCAAATGGTGTTGAGGAATTTAGTAGAATCTTCACTTTAGAAGAAATTGAGCAAGGGTGGCATTTTTATGTAATATCAGATAATCCTTTATTAAAAGATTATAAGATTGTTGATAGAAAATTATCAACTACACAAAAAGATATAAATGGTATTGAGATTTTTGATGGAGATACTTGTGAGTGTTGGGGTGGAGAAAGTTGGCAAGGTGTGTGGCAGTATTATGGTGTATATGAAGTAAAATGGCAAGGTGTTGGTTTTGATATGGTTAAAGATAATTGTGGCCATTGTTGGAGTATGAATAATGCTATTGAGTATATAAAGATATTATAACTAAATAAAGCCCTACAAGCCCCTAAAGGATTAAAGCAAGGATTTACCTTATCAACTCTTTATCGTGGCTTGTAGGGCTTCCTACAGGTCTATGTGGCTAATATGATTAGTTTATTCTCAGATAATTAGATAAATGACTTATTCTATTCATCCACCCCTGAAGGAATTTAGCATTACCTTCTAACTTACTTGCCTCAGTTACATTATCTCCATATTCCAATAACATATTTGATACAAAAATATCTTCACCTTTAGTTTGGATAAGCTCTTTTACTTTAGATATTGTCCCACTTCCAACGATACCATCAACAACTAAATTACAACCAAAATATCTATTCGCAACTTTCTGCAAAGTCTTACCCGCTCTGTGACAACCCATCAAAACACTAATGTCAAAAAGTATCACAGCAAGCTTTCCACCAATTCTATCTGCACCAACCTTTTTAAAGTAATTTTCAAAGTAGAAATCAATCACTAGATAACTCAGCTCATCTGAGGCATTTAATATTTCATTTAACTTTTTAATACTCTCTGGTGCTTTATTGTATGGAGTTTTTAGTTCAGGATATTGCTCAAGAGCTTTATCAATAATTCTCCAACCGTCCCATCTAGCATTATATGTTCTAGCAATACCTTTAAAAGTTATCCCACCTTTATCCCCTACAACATTTGCAAAAGCACCTTCTGCACTTGATGTAAATATGAGAGCTTTAACATAATTCTCACCATATTTTCCTAACAATTTCTTTTTAATATTATCTGTCATAATTTCCCTTTAATAATCTATTTTATGAATCTATAAGAGCACATCTTACGAAGGCTGTTGATGACGGAAGTAATAAGTAATAAAACTCAACTTCATCAGGACTTCTTAAACAAGTAGCTCTATCTCCTTGAACAGCACCACCCGTTGGATACAACCATTGATTCATTTTAGGGTGTAATCTACTTAAAGATGGGTCGTACTCATAGATTCTCATAGTAATATCTTTCATTGAAATAATACTATAACCTTTTCCTCCAATACTTCTTGCAGTATGTGCTGAAGCAGTTGTAAAAGTTTCTGTTGATGGGTGAAACGCAGCAGTAGCAAATGTATTAGTAGCTAAATCATAACTATAGATATTACTTGTACCATTACCCCTAATGATAAACAATTTATCAGGAGCATAACTAGGCAGCCATTTAATAGTACAACCACCACCAACTGAACCAGTCACAGCAGGAATTGCAACAGCACTTGCATTTGTAGTTGCCCAAGCATTGCTCGATACTTGGTATCTATACATAACAGTTGCATTATTTCCCACCATATACATATGGTCATAATAAAGTGCAGTTGCTCCAAGCTCTAATGAGTAATTAATAGGTGCTACAGTTATATTTGTTGCGTTTAATAAAGCTGATGCTGTTAATACTACATATCTTTCAACTATAAACACACTTCCAGATACTAAAGCTCTTCTGATAGGATAAACAGTAATAGTTGTTGCTAAAGCAGAAGCTGTGACAGCAACAGTTACCAATCCACCCCTATGAGTTTCAAGTAAAGTCCCAGCATTAATACTGTAAGGTAATGCTGATACATTTAATGTAGTTGCTCCTGCTGAAGCTTCTGTTGTTAATGTTATATTAAAAGTTCCAAATCTTAACCTTGTACCAGAAGCTAAAGCCTGTGGCAAAGCACTAACAGCTATTGAAGTTGCACCAGTTGCTACTACCCCAGATGTAGTGATTGTTCTTGTAATTCCTGAATGATAACCTAATGAGTTATTGTTTAATTGTGGCTCTGGGAATACGATTGAAAAATCAGTACCTAATGTTGCAGGAACTGAAGCAATACTCATTGCAGACCAAGAGTTAGTAGCTATATCATACTTATAGAAATAAGCAACTGTACCATTCCCAATTAATAACCAAACACTTCCATAAGTAGTTCCCCCAAAACTTCCTCCAACACTTTCAACATATCTAATTGCACCAACTGAACCAGTTTGAGTTGCTGGTGATGCTAGTTGTTGCCAAGAGTCTGCCCAAGTATCATATCTCCAAAATTGAGCAGCAGAGGTTGAAGTTTGAAAATAGTTATAAATAAATCTTCTATTATCGTCACAGTTACAGCTTCCAGCTACCCCTGTTACAGGAGCAAAAGATAACTGCTCCCACATTGGTCTATCAAGCATATACTTATTATTATTTATTACAGCCATTATAATTCCCTCTCAATCATATTTTCATCTATTACAAAAGCAGTGTCTGATAAATACACCACATTATTTCCATCTATTGTGATAACTCTATCAACTGGTAACACAGCTTCTAGTGCATCATTACTTGTTTGTTTTACTATTATATCCCTCACATTAACTCCTTATGAAGTTAGCACCAACAGAGCCATAAAACCCTTGTGCTGATTGTAGTTGTGCAGATGAAGCTTTACCCATATCACCTATACTCATATTTGCAGTAGTAACCGTAGTTAATGAACCTGATACAGACACACTTCCTGAAGTTACTGTTCTCAACTGACTTGAAGTATCAAAACTGAACTTACTAAGTCTTTGTATTAAGTTTTTAATACTTAAATCATTGGCTAATTCACCAAATAAATTTTCTAACATTTATAGCCCCTTTAACCATATAGTATAGTTACCATTAGGTAATCTTTGAATCCATAATGAGTCAGAAGATACCTCTGGCTCAGTTTCTTGAATGAACACATTTTGTGTTCCACCTCCACCAGAGATAACTATATTACCAGAACCTAGTAGGGATTGACTATTAATAGTCTTTATGTTGGTTCCACTGACTAGATTATCTTGTTTACCTTTTATTGCAACACCTATTGCTGTAATTACTTCTGTTATTCTTGATACTAAATCCATAATATACCCTAAGCTAAGGCAGCGTTAAACACCGTCACATAGTTTGTATCAGTAGCTCCAACATTATTACTTAATGTAGTTACTGAAGAAGCTGTTGCCTTAGCATCTAATGCAGTCTGTAATCCAGTAACATCTGAGATATTATGTGAGTGTGTAGCTAATGCTTTACCACTCAATGCTGTATCTAATCCAGTAATATCTGCTGTACCTAAAGTTATAATTCCAGTTTTACCTGCAACACTATCAACAGCCCCTGAAGTGATTTGAGCATAAGCACTTCCACCCCATCTATATTGTTTATTCGTTGCTAAATCTATGTAAAGGATTCCAGCAGAACCTGTTGCTGGGAATGAAGCCATATTTGAATATTCAACAACATCATCAACATAACTTGGTAATTGTGCACTTGGAATCTTTCCAGTACCATCTAATGTTGCAACACCATTTGCTACACCTTTTTCGCTTGAACCTATCTTACCTTTTACAGCAGTACCTACAGCAGTAAAAGCACTCTGTAAATTTGAATCTAAACTCATTTAATCTCCTTAACTTAGTAGCGAATCATAAAATATGTTCGTATAATTTACAGATGTATCTCCTACATCACCTCTTAGCTCTATCTTTTGTTGTTCTGTTAAAAGGTTAAACTCAAGAGATGTTCCAGTATCCCCTTTATCTCCCTTTTCACCTTTAGCCCCAACCATACCTTGTGTTCCTAAAGTTGTAACCTCTATAGTTGTAAACTCTGTAGTTATATTTATAATATCTACATCAGGCTCTATAACACCAATTAAAGGCTCAGTATTTTGTATGAAAGTTACTAAAGTATTGTCTGGCTGAAGTGTTGTTATAGAATCTGCCATATTATAACCTTTCAACCATCTTTATCTGAAATGTTGGAGTTGACCTTTTAAAGCCATCTGCACTTGTATATTCTACATCTACCAAATAATCTCCTGCTGGGAATGTTGATGTGTCTTTTATCACAACACTATATTCACCTAAGACTAAGTTTGTTTCAGAAATATACATATTAGCTGTTGCACTTGCACTTGTAATATTAAATAGCTGAGCATTATTTACTTTATTATAGGCATCAATATCTATAAGAAATCCTGTCAAATTTACAGCAGTATTATCTGCATTTTTTAACTTCATTTTCCATATAATTGAATCCCCAATTTTTATAGGGTCAAGTTTTATCATAATTTCCCCTTAAATTGATTGATTAACTCTTGCTTTTCATTACTTCCTTTAGAGCTACCTCTATGGAAATTTATCACAGTCCCCACATACATTAAGAATGAACCAAACATTGTATAAGCTAATTCCTTATTTTCAATAGGTAACTTAAATATAAATAAGCAGAAAACTAATACCACAAGAGATAACACTAAAACTAAGTCAATAATGTATGCAGTGTTCTTTGCAAGTTTTGAGCTAAATTCACTTGCTTGAATCTGTGTATTCATTACTTGTGCATTATTTGTATTCTGTATATCTAATCTTTTATCCTCAAGTTTTGCCTCAGTTTCTAACTTCAATTTATCAAAGTCAATTTTCATAATCTCTATCTGAGAATCCATTATCTTTTGTTTATCTTCAGGGGTTAATTCTTTAGATTCCAAATCAATTCCAGTCAGGGCACGAACACCTTTTTTAACCAAAGGCATCCCTACTTCACTTATCAAATCATCTAT
>JACCEA010700547.1_pt1 | contig 11327 bp, 8 predicted proteins | sample 7449851 | NCBI WGS metagenome assembly JACCEA01 (sample SAMN15323453, study PRJNA562643) | freshwater metagenome | isolation source: river surface water | place: USA:Blue River Watershed | collected 2017-08-18 | reverse complement strand
TGTTCCAAGCTTTTGTCTGGAAGTACTTGTAGCCCGTTTTTGGCTCGGATGGGAGCTAGGCTCTCGCCAAAGGTATGCACTGCTAGGATCTTGTAATCCGCGAATTGGTTGGCAACGGAAAACACTTCGAAGGGGCCTGCAAAATCCAAGACTTCTACGTCGTCAAAAACAAGGATGCCGAGTTGTTTCATAGGGATAAGTAATGAAAGATGAAAATTGGCAAAAAAATAGGTCAAAACGGGAGAATGTATCGGATTTGTTCATCCGCTGCGGTAGTTCAACCTGCCTCCGGTAGTTCAACTCGCTTCGGCGGGTTGGTTCTGGTGATTTTACCTTATTTCACCAGGTTTTACCTGCCGCGGCAGGTGAACCTGGGGTTATACATGGTTTGATCCGCCATGGTGGATCGGTCTTGGAAATAATCATTTAGGTTGCAAGAATTCAGATAAAATTCTGGTTAATTGGAATTAGATTTTACTTTAATGAAGGACCCGCCACGTCGGGTCCAATTTTGATTAGCCGCGGGTGAAACCCGTGGTTAAGTGATTGGAATGGTAGTCCCGATCCGACGCGGCGGATCGAACAAAATTTTGTCTTGCGGATTTCGATTAAATTCCTCAATTTCAATTCATTATATTTTTTAACTACTATTTTTTATGTCTACACATACTCAAATACTCTACCACATCGTCTTTGCAACCAAAAACAGAAAACCTACGATTGAGAAAAATCAGAGAAAGAGGTTGTTTGCTTATATTTTTCACTTGCTGTCTAATAAAAAATGTCATTTGTATCGAATCAATGGGGTGGTGGATCATATTCATATTCTCACCCATGTCCATCCTTCAATTTCCATTTCAACCTTGGTAAAAGACATCAAGGTTTCGACTAGCATTTTTATTAAGAAGGAATTGATTTTCAAAAATTTTGATGGCTGGCAAGAGGGATATGGGGCATTTTCTGAAGCTATAAAATCCAAAGATCGGTTAATCAATTATGTGAAAAATCAAGAGAAGCATCATGAAAAGAAATCCTTCTTTGATGAATATAAAGCACTTTTAGAAGAACACGAGATTGTCTTCGATGAAAAATTTTTACTATAGGGTCAAATCTGCCTCCGGTAGGTCAACCCGCCACAGCGGGTTGTTGGTGGTTATATCCGGATCCTTGTCCCCAGGTACACCTGCCGCGGCAAGGTGTACCTGGGGTTATTCATGGTTTGATCCGCCTCGGCGGATCGGTAACTATAAACCTTTGTTTTTATGATCAGAATTAGTAAGCCGATTGATTGGGGACAAATTTTTCTTTTTTAGAAGGACCCGCCACGTCGGATCCAATATTGAATAGCCGCGGGTTTACCCGCCGTGGAGGGTGGAACCCGTGGTTAAATGAATCCGCCCCTTCGGATCTATCCATCACGGTGGACCGAACTCACCACCAACCGCCACCCGCTGATTTTTACCGATTTTATAAAAAAATTTAAAAACGAATACGAGATTTGAAATTTAAAATTACATTTAGACGATTTTCCGCAATTGAATGCTCACCCTTTCTAGTCTTTTTGCTCTTTTACTTCGGATCTCCTTGCTTTGCCAAGGACAAGTAGAAGGCATTACTGACTCGGTTCAACTCGATTTTTTTGAAAATCAAACCGTTCAAGCTGAAGAGGGGCACTTTCAACAAGCGCAACTTTCTTTTGAAGGTTTGGGTAGCCTTGTTCCTTCGATTGAAATTGAAGAGCGTTCTGAAGTTGAATCTGAAGAATCTGCTACTGATTTTGCGGTTGGTCCAATTGCGTCATTTAGTGAAAGAGGTTTTCTTAAAGTTTGCCCTTTATTTAGTAACAAAGCCATCCGAGGCAGTCTCTTGCCCTTGTATGATTTTTTTCACTCCTGGAAAATTCACCTGAGTTAATTTTTTAGCCAAAAAAGGCTTTTTCCGAAGTTTTTTCGGAAGAAAAATATCTGTTTATCAACAGGATTTCTGACTCAGCATTACTCAACTATGAATCTTCATGCCACCCGTGAAGCCATGGGTATGGAGTACATTCTTCATGAATTGAAGCATTTTCTCCCTGCCCAAGCTCCACTCAAGGACTTTGTCCATCACAATACGTTACACGCATTTCAACATTTACCCTTTTTCCAAGGATTAAAACAAGCAAGCGACCAGTTTGGCTATAAGGGCTTTCTTTCGTTAGCCGAGTATAGAAAGCTATACCGGGAGGGTAAGATTAAAGGGCTCGTCCTAAAAAAAATAGTAGAGGAGCAATTTGGTGACCAAGCGAATACCTGGCTAGTCAAATTATTGGATGAATCTCAGGAAAGTTTTCCTTCGCCAAAGATCGGACAATTCAGGTCCCACTGGAGGAATGAGATTCATTTCAACTTAGACAAAAAGACCCACCCTTTTCTATTACGTCTACTTTCGGCTTATCTCGATCAGGGTATTTCAATTTGGCCTTTCCCCTTGGAAGCCAAGGGGTTTTTAGATTCAATCAGGCAGCTTCAATTGGGTAGTTATTCTTCCATTTTCACTTCCAGTCGAGTCGTGAAACTACTCCAAAAGCCAGATTTGAGCTTGGAAGAGCTCTTGGAGATCTTGGTGGGTGATTCCAAAGGGTATGGCTGGTATGTCTTTGATCAGCAATTTGCACATCCAGGTTGGTCGGGAATGGTTTCAATTCTTGAAGATCAGCCTGAATCCTTACTAGATAGCAAGCAAATCTCTTTGAAGGATTTGATTCTTGTGGAATGCTTGCTGGAAATTGATGCCTTGGACAAGAAATTTGGCGAAAGCTGGGTGCCATTGGGACAGCAATTTCCCCACGATACCCACTACCTATTTGAGGTAGGGTTGGTGGAAGAGTATGACTTGGTTCGACAGTGTTGGCAAGAGGCCTACGAATGGAGTTACTACGACGAAGTTCTGGCTGGTATTCAAGCCGTCGTGCCCACCAATTCAACTACTAAAGTTCCAAGTTTTCAAGCGCTCTTTTGCATTGACGATCGTGAATGTAGTACGCGTAGGCATTTGGAATACATAGATCCTGCATGTGCTACTTTTGGGACTCCCGGGTTTTTCAATGTGGAATTCTATTTCCAACCTGAATATGGAAAGTTTCATACCAAATCCTGCCCAGCTCCAGTCACACCCAAGTTTTTGATTAAGGAGACTGCAAAGCATAAAAAATTAGCTTCTGACGTACACTTTCATCAAAACAACCATTCGCTGGTGCGAGGCTGGGTGCGTGCGCAGACCCTTGGTTTTTGGTCGGCGCTTAAGTTGGTTGGCAACATATTGCGTCCAAGTTCCTCCGCACTGGAAGTATCTAGTTTTCACCACATGGATCCCAAAGGGAGTCTATCCATCGTCTACCAGGGCGAGGAAGAAAATGGTCTTCAGGTAGGATTCAAGGTAGAGGAGATGGTCGATCGAATCGAAGGTTTACTTCGAAGCATTGGCTTGTTGGAAGGATTTTCCCCCTTGGTGTATTTGATTGGGCATGGGGCTTCGAGTATCAACAATACCCATTATGCCGGTTACGATTGTGGAGCCTGCTGTGGCCGTCCTGGCTCTGTCAATGCTCGGGTGGCTGCATTTATGGCAAATCATCCCGAAGTTCGAATTCAACTCAAACAAAGAGGAATTGATATTCCCACGGAAACACAGTTTTTGGGAGGATTGCACGATACCACCAAGGATGAGCTGGTTTTCTTCGATGAAGACATATTAGGAGAAGAGAATCTGCAGTTGCATCGAGCAAACCAACTCAAGTTTGTCCGTGTCCTGGATATCAATTCGCTGGAGCGTTCAAGACGCTTCGATACCTTGGATAAAAACAAGACCATTGGAGGGCTACATGAGGCGGTTAAAAGAAGAGCGTTTTCCCTCTTTGAACCACGTCCGGAATACAATCATGCGACCAATGCGCTTTGTATTGTTTCTCGAAAATCTACAATAAAAGGGTTGTTTTTTGATCGTAGGGCTTTTCTCAACTCCTATGACTATAGAAAAGACTCAACCGGTCATGCTTTAACGAAAATCCTTTCTGCTGCAATTCCTGTTTGCGGAGGCATCAACTTGGAGTACTATTTCTCGCGAATGGATCCCGATAAGTTGGGGGCAGGTACCAAGTTGCCACACAATGTCATGGGACTGATTGGTGTAGCGAATGGTGCAGATGGTGATTTGCGAACAGGTCTTCCGTACCAAATGGTAGAGATTCACGATCCGATTCGATTGCTGATGGTGGTCGAACAGGTACCTGAATTGGTGAATAAGGTGATTACTTCTTCTCCAGCTTTGTTGGAATGGGTCAACAACAATTGGGTTCACCTGGTAGTCCTAGATCCCAATTCTGGGGATTTTCTCCGCTGGGTGGACGAAAAATTCGTCTCCTACACTCCTTTGACTGCAGTCGAACATTTGGACCACTTGCAAGACAAGCTGTTGAGTACCCAACAAAATCTTCCGGTATACTTAATCGATTCGCTCTAATGGAACTTTCAAATTGGATTCAGCTGATGATTGGGATACCTCTCCTTGGCTTTTTGATTAGTTTGGTTGTTCCTGAACGAAAAGAAACTTGGCTCTCCCGGGTTGCATTTTATACTGCAGGATTTAACCTGTTGGCCACCTTGATTTTTCTTGTGTTTTGGGTAGTGCAGGGAGGGAAGGATCTCAATCTCAAGGAAATCATGCTTTTCAAAAACGACCATTTTGAGTTTTTGATAGACTTTTTCTTCGATCGTGTCAGCGCTGTGTACCTTATCGTAGGTGCCTTGCTTACCTTCCTGATTACCTTTTACAGTAGGTATTATTTGCATCGTGAGCCCGGATACAAGCGGTTTTTCAATACGGTACTCTTCTTTTATTTGGGTTTTAATCTGACTATCCTAGCTGGTAATTTTGAAACTCTTTTTATTGGGTGGGAAGTGTTGGGATTGTCCTCCTTTTTGTTGGTGGCCTTTTACCGCAAAAACTTACTTCCATCGCGCAATGCGATCAAAGTATTTTCGATTTACAGAATCGGGGATGTGGGATTGATTCTGGCCATGTGGGCAAGCCATCACCTTTGGCATGCCAATGTGACCTTCCTTGATTTGACCGATGCCCAGCGGGTGGTGGATCAGCAACTGGGGCACTCGGGAATCGCCTTATTTATAGGGCTCATGCTTCTTCTGGCAGCAGCTGCCAAATCTGCTCAATTTCCATTTTCGTCCTGGCTTCCACGTGCTATGGAAGGACCAACCCCTTCGTCTGCAATTTTCTATGGATCGCTTTCGGTGCATTTGGGAGTTTTTCTGTTGCTGCGAACCTATCCATTCTGGGAAAATCAGTTACTTGTCCGAATCCTGATTGGCACCATCGGACTGATTACGGCGGTGGTATCCACAACGATTGCACGGGTCCAAACTTCCGTAAAAACTCAAATTGGTTATGCTTCCTTGACTCAAATTGGGATCATGTTTATTGAGGTTGCTGCTGGCTTGGAATTATTGGCCTTGGTCCATTTTGCAGGAAATGCGTTTCTACGAACTTACCAATTGCTTGTTTCCCCTTCGGTTGTAAGCTACTTGATTCGGGAACAGTTTTATGGTTTTGTTCCCCAAGCAAAAAAAGAGGGCAGTACCTGGTGGAACCGACTTTATCTGTCCATTTATGTATGGAGCCTTAAAGAGTGGAACCTTGACAGGTTAATTCATGGCCTTATTTTCCAACCCCTTAAGAAGTTGGGACATAGACTAGATTTTCTACGCTATCGATCCTTGCTCTTGTATTTTATTCCAAGTTACGTGCTGGGAGTATACTTACTCATTGCTGGTTATGTACTGCCTGAATGGCTACACCAAATTCTACCTGTTGGCTTTGCTTTTCTAGCCTTGTTGATGGTATTGAAGTCCTTTACGGAGCGAAGGTCCATTCGATTGGCCTGGACGATGTTGTGGATGAACCATTTTTGGATGGTACTTGCGATCGCTGAAAATGAAAATTTTGCGCTCACCGAAATTGGCATTTACCTCAGTGGGGTGGTGTTTTTTGGAGCCCTTGGCTGGGGATTGATCAGTTGGATGACCCAACGGTATGGAGATTTGGGACTATATGGCTATCAAGGCTATGTTCGGCAACATCCATTGGCTGCATTTCTATTTCTATTGGCGGTGCTGGGTCTCATTGGGTTTCCTATTTCACCCACATTCATTGGAGAAGATTTGCTTTTCAGCCACATCCATGAAGATCAATTTTTGCTTGCTTTTCTGGCGGCTTTGGCCTTCGTGATGGAGGGTGTAGCAGCCATTCGAATTTATGCACGACTCTTTTTTGGTACCCTGCCTTCTGGGACATTGCCAGACTTGCAAGCTTCAACACCTAAAAAATCAGCTTAATAACTCAATTGTAGACCTTAAATGGGGACGAAAGTCCTTCAGAAATAGATGAAAACAACGCTAAAAACTCAAGTGCCTAAAGATGGCTGGGCCGGATTTAAAGAAAATTTCACTGCGGATGCGACCGCAGGTTTTGTGGTCTTCTTATTGGCCATGCCCCTCAGTTTGGGAATTGCAAAAGCTTCGGATTTTCCACCCATCATGGGATTGGTTACTGCGATCATTGGGGGGATTCTAGTGAGTGTAATTTCTGGTTCGCGGTTGACGGTAAAAGGCCCAGCTGCGGGGCTGATTGTCGTGGTGGCAGGTGCTGTAGCCGCCTTTGGAGGTGGGGAGACGGGCTGGAAACTTGCCTTAGGGGCAATGGTGGTCGCTGGCCTTGTGCAGATTCTCTTTGGTCTGTTTAAGTTCGGGAAGTTGGTTGATGTTTTCCCGCTTTCAGCCATCCATGGAATGCTAGCCGCTATTGGAATCATCATTATTGTGAAGCAGATCCCTGTGTTTTTGGATGTGAATCCGGATTTATACAAGGGGATGAGTACAGTAGCCATGATTACGTCCATTCCTACCTTTTTCGCAAATTTTGACCCTAGGGCCACCCTAATTGGGGTATATAGCCTTGCGATTATGTTGGGTTGGCCCTACTTGAAAGGTTTTGTTTTGGGAAAAATCCCAGCCCCACTGATGGTGTTGATCGTGGCTATCCCTTCTGAGTTGGCTATGGATTTTGCACATACCGAACCTCCCTATGCTTTGCTTCATATTGGGAATTTTGTCGATAGTTTATCCCTGAATGCAGATTTTTCAGGAGTATTTCAAACGGGTGTATTTATCAAATACGTGATCATGTTTGCACTTGTGGGTTCATTGGAATCTTTATTAACCGTAAAGGCCATTGACCTGGCGGATCCTTTCCGAAGAAAATCGAACAGCAATAAGGACTTGATTGCTGTTGGGGTAGGGAATACGTTTAGTGCATTTTTAGGTGGTCTTCCGATGATTTCGGAGGTAGCAAGAAGCTCTGCCAATGTCAGCCAGGGAGCCAAGACCCGTTGGGCCAATTTCTTTCATGGCGTCTTTTTATTGGTTTTTGTGTTGGTCGCTACGCCGGTGATCGAAATGATTCCTAACTCAGCACTTGCCGCTATGTTGATTACTGTAGGCATTAAGCTGGCCCATCCCAAGGAATTCGTTCATACATTCCGAATTGGCAAGGAGCAACTCGCTATTTTCTTAGTCACGATTGTCTTTACGCTCGTAGAGGATCTTTTAGTTGGAATAGCGGCTGGGGTAGCCTTAAAAATGATTCTCCATTTGATTAGTGGAACTCCAATCAGCTCATTTTTCAAGGCACCAACTGTAGTGTCTTTTAACGATAATCAGTACCTCGTTGAAATCGATAAAGCAGCCATTTTCTCCAACTACTTGGGAATTAAACGGAAATTGGAAGAGATCCCCGCAGGATTTCAGGTGACGATAGATCTAAAAAACACCAAGTTGGTCGATCATTCTGTAATGGAGAACCTACACCGTTTTGAACACGAGTACATTGAAAATGGGGGTACGGTACAGATTATTGGATTGGAAAATCATGTGCCTGTGTCGAATCATGCGCTTGCCGCGCGAAAAGCTGGGTCTTAAGTCAAGTTGGTTAATTAATTACAGCCTACCGATTCTGGGAGGATGAATAGGAATTGTTTCTATTCATCTCCTGGTTTTCGGTAGTAAAAACCCATTTCCAGAAAATGACTTGTAAACACTATCTCTTTGCGGTGATCTTATTTTATTTCTTAGCTCCGCCGCCTTCTTTTGGCCAAAACAACCGGCTAAACACCTCCAATCAAATTGGATGGTATACGTATTTTGGAACCTTCAAGCTCTCCAATAAACTTGGGCTTCATACAGAATATCAATTTCGGAGAAATGAGGTAATCAGCTATTGGCAGCAAAGTTTGTATCGAATTGGGGTAAACTATACCGTACACCCATCGGTCCAAGCAAGGGTCGGTTACGGTTGGATTGAGACTTTTCCCTATGGGGAATTTCCTTTGAATGGATTTGGGAAGCAGTTTACCGAACACCGGATTTTCCAGATGGCGCAACTTTCCCAAAAAGTCGGAAAGCTGGATTTTTCGCACCGATTTATGCTCGAGCAGCGATTTGTAGGAAAATATGCTTCAGCTAATTCCACGCGGGAAGAGGAGTTTCCTTTGCTTCACCGCATGCGGTACATGGTAAGGATGCAGGTACCCTTGAAGGGAAATGAAATCCAGGATAAAACTCCCTATTTGGCGCTCTATGATGAAGTGTTTGTTGGCTTCGGAAAAAATGTAAATGCCAATGTTTTTGACCAAAACCGAATAGGCGTTTTACTAGGCTGCCGTTTTTCTAAAAACTTCAGATTGGAGGGAGGATACCTCAACCAGACCCTGCAGTACGGAAGGCTGATCAATGGGAAAAATGGTTTTCAACACAACAACGGATTGATCATCAATTCAAATTTTACCCTGGATTTGACAAAAAAATAAGTTTAGGCATACCTACTGTGGTGGTTCAACCAGCCGCAGTAGGTCAACCCGCCTCAGCGGGTTGTTGGTGGTTATATCCGGATCCTTGTCCCCAGGTACACCTGCCGCGGCAAGGTGTACCTCGGGTTATTCATGGTTTGATCCGCCTTGTCGGATCGGTAACTAGGAACATCCAGGTAGATTGAATCAGAATTAGGATGCTGCTTAAATGGAGACTAATTTTTCTAGTTAGAAGGACCCGCGGAGGGGGTCCAATTTCGAATAGCCGCGGGTTGCAACCCGTGGTATATCGGGATAGAAAAATGTTATCGATCCGCCATTGCGGATCGAACCCACCATAGCGTGAAAGCCTTGAATCACCGTTTGTGGTTAATTCATTTTTGTTAACCAATCTCTAGATAAGTTCGTTTAGTAGATAGAATTTGGCTCCACCTAAATTTTAATCCAATCTTAAGAATCCACTAAGGAGGTACAAAGGCAAGTCAATTTAATTTTGAATGATACTTAAATCACTTCCACAATGAATGAAAAAATGAACCGTATGGAGTTTCTAAAGAGCCTAGGGCTTAAAGGAGCTTCTCTTTTTGCAGTCTACTGTGCTGCTTCTGGATTGAGCAGCTGCGTTAACGAAAGCATGGATCCTACTACCACTACTGGAGGAACAACAGGAAATCAGTTGTCGTTAGATCTGACTTCAGTTGCCTACTCCAAGTTGAATACGGTGGGCAATTACGTGGTTGTGAGTGGAATTGTGATCGCTCGGGTAAGTGCTACTGCATTTGCTGCAGTGACGCAGGTGTGTTCCCACGAAGGAAAGAGACAAGTAGTCTATAATTCAGGTGAATTTTATTGCCCAGCACATGGTGCTCGCTTTGATACGGCAGGAAAAGGGTTGAATTCAACTGGCTCAAGAGGTTTGAAAACCTACGCAACCTTGTTGGAAGGAACAACGCTTAAGGTGACGGTATGATCAGCGCATTCAATTTGAAACGTTTGCTACCTGCAAGCTTTCTTCTTTGTCTTCTTTTTCTAGGGACTAGTCCATGGAAAGGAGTAGCAGCACAGGATGACTTGCTGAGTATGCTCGATGAGGAGCAATCCAAGGAGCCTACCTACACGATAGCTACCTTCAAAGCTTCACGACTCATCAATGGGCAGACTATTGAGACCATCTCCAAAAACCACCTCAACTTTTGGATCTCTCACCGTTTTGGGGCTGTAAACTCTGGGTTTATCGCCAACTTCTTTGGACTAGATGAAGCCAAAATTCGCCTTGGACTAGAATATGGTCTGACTGACAGATGGCTCGTGGGAGCGGGAAGAAGTTCCTTAGAAAAGACCTACGACCTGTACACCAAATACAAGGTGCTGCGTCAGTCCAATAAAATGCCTATCACGGTCACTGCCATGGCTGGCTGGGGGATCAATACCATGGCTTCGGGCTATGTGATGGAGTCCGGTTCTACCATGAAGTTTAACGACAATATCGAACGCTATTCCTATTGGAGCCAAGTATTGGTTGCGCGCAAGTTCGATGAAAAACTATCGCTACAAGTGATGCCTACCTTGATTCACGTAAATAAGGTCGAGGACCCAAGCATTCCCAACCAGCTCTTTGCATTGGGTGCGGGCGGGCGATACAAGTTGAGTCAGCGGTTTACGCTTTCCGCAGAATACTACCATACTTTCCGCGAGCTTGAAGATGACGAGGATGACGACGATGGTGGAGGTAATGGGGCATTTCCCTATCCCTACCGGGATGCACTTTCTTTGGGGGTAGACATCGAAACGGGTGGTCACGTCTTTCAATTTCACCTCACTAATGCTCGCGGCATGGTCGAAAAGCAATTTATCGGGCAGAATGTAGGGTCTTGGGGAAAAGGAGACATCTTTTATGGCTTCAACATCGCTAGAACCTTCAGTTTGGATAAATCTGCTAGAAACACACACAAATGAAAACGAAACTCATTTTTCTCAGCCTTGCACTAGTACTCATCACTGGTCTAGCCTCCGCTCAGTCCCTTTACCGTACTTCGGTAGGGGAGTTGTCCTTCTTTTCCAAAACACCCGTTTTGGACATTGAAGCAGTGAACAAAAAAGCAGGAGCCATTTTAAATGCAGGTACCAAGGACTTGGCTATTCAGGCCAAAATCACTGATTTTCAGTTTCCAAACAAACTGATGCAGGAGCATTTCAACGAAAACTACATGGAGAGCGAGCGCTTTCCAACGACGAAGTTTGCAGGAAAAATTAAGGAACAAATCGATTTAACCAAACCCGGTACTTATCCGGTAACAGCAGAAGGCAATTTGACCATCCATGGGGTGACTAAGCCAGTACAAGTAAAAGGAACGATAGTGGCTACGGCCACCGCCTTGCAGGTGAATTTTTCTTTCCAGGTGCGTACGGC
>JACCEA011371045.1_pt1 | contig 11329 bp, 7 predicted proteins | sample 7449851 | NCBI WGS metagenome assembly JACCEA01 (sample SAMN15323453, study PRJNA562643) | freshwater metagenome | isolation source: river surface water | place: USA:Blue River Watershed | collected 2017-08-18 | reverse complement strand
CGTTGGTGAGGGCCTGGACGACGTGCTCCTGCCCGACCATCTCGCTGAACGTCTTGGGACGGTATTTGCGGGCAAGCACGAGGTACGACATGCGGTGGATTCTATCGGGCATGCCGGACGGGAAACGAGCCCGCGATCGCCTACAATCTCGCATGACGGGCCTCCCCGCATGGTGAAGCGGCCAACCGGGTCAGGTGGGGAACCAAGCAGCCCTAACTGTGGAGCCAGTGCCGGGGGTAAGGCTCGTCAACTTCTTTCTCGAACTCGTTGCGAACCAACGGGTTAGCAGACGCAAGCTTTCCAAGACCCTGTGGTATCCCGCCTGGGTGTGGCGTGCCACCCCATCATCGATGGTTCCCTCCAGGGTCGCCGGAAAGGACCCTGGCGCTCGACGCCGCGCGTGTCTCCCCGGCGTCTCAAGGCTCGCCAGATCCAGACCCAGGCTTGCGCAGACGCATAATGGTCAAATCAACAACGATCTTGTTTGACCATGCGACTCCCCGCCCACCGGCTGTTCGCCTGCGCCAGCGCATGGCTGCTGTCATGTTTGGCAAGTAGTGTCGCCTGGGCCCAGGCCGACTGCCGTCCTGCGCCAGCGGATGTCGCCCGGCTGGTGGAAATCCGGCAGGGCTTCCACACCGTCACCGGCCCGCTGGCTGAATTCGACCCTTGCCACCGGTCGGTGCAGTTGTCCATGCCCGGCTTCTTCGCCGACAAGCTCGGGAACAAGCCGCCGCTGATGATCGTTGCGCACGGCGGCGGCGGGCCCGGCCTGGCGGAGCTGGAGCTGGTGCGCCGGATGAATGCCCGCGGCGTCGCCACGCTCCTGTACGACGCCTACGAGATGAACGGCTTCCAGTACCGGGGCACGTTCCTGTTCGTGACCGGTGCCACCAACGAGTCGCGCCAGCGCATGATCTTCAAAGCCACGCTGGGCGCCTACCACTGGGCCCGGCAACAGCCACGCATCGACAACAGCCGGATCTTCATCCATGGCCTGTCCAATGGAGGCAGCGTGGCCTTCAACATGGCGGCGGTGGTCGATCCCGAGCACGTGCGGGCGGTCTTCGCCGAAGGGCCTTCGCCCGCGGGCATCGGCATGCCGGACACGGTTAAGGTACCGCTCAAGCTCGTCTTCGGAAAGCTCGACAACTACGGCGGCAAGACCGAAGACGACTGGATGTACACACGCACCGACTACTGCGGAGTCAACCAGCGCGCGCCGGAATCGGCGCCCGGTTCGGCAAACCAATGCAGCGCCCAGGTCAACCCGTCGGCCTTGATGAGGTCCCCCCAGGCCTGGGGCGAGCAGCTGAAAGCACAGGGACTGCCGGTCGAGTTCTGGTTCTATGACGACGCGGCCCACGGCCTGCTCATGGGGCCGCTGGTCAAGGGGGTGCGCGTGTACGGAGCCGGCCCCACCGCGCAAAGGAGGTACGGATGGACTGGCGCCAGTGCCGATGCAGCACAGCGCTTCACCGCGGATATCATGCAAGTGATCCGGGCCACCTACCCCTGAGGGGCCCGGGACCGGACGGCTGGGCGCACTCGTCCCGGTGGGGGCTAACATCCCCGCCATGCCCATCCCCCGCCTCATCGACACCACCCGCCTCGAAGCCGCCCTGCAGGCCTTCGCCGATGCCCGCGACTGGAACCGCTTCCACACCCCCAAGAACCTCGCCCTGGCCCTGACCGGCGAGGTCGGCGAGCTGGTGGAGATCTTCCAGTGGCTGGGCGAGGACGAATCCCGGCGGGTCATGGACAACCCGGCCACCGCGCAGGCCGTGCGCGACGAGGTGGCCGATGTGCTGATGTACCTCGTGCGCCTGTCATCCGTGCTGGGCATCGACCTGGACGCTGCCGTGGCTGACAAGCTGGCGGCCAACGCCCGGAAGTACCCTGCCCCACCCTCACCCCCCAGCGTGTCGCCGCCCGCCGTCGGCTAGCCGCCACAGGGGCTGGCCCAGGGGTGGCACACCGTCCAGGCCCGGCTCTATACTGGACACCAGACGCCACCCCGATGCATCGACGATGTCGCTCGCCCGGTCCCTGTCCCCCTGCGCCCGGCCCCTGCTGGCGGCCTGGCTGGCGATGCTGGGCGCCTTCCCCGCGCTGGCGCAGGACCTGGTCCTGGACATCCCCCGGCCGCCGGCGCGAGACAAGGGCCTGGGCCTGAAGCTCACCCTGCAACCCGCGGACTTCCCCGTCTTCATCACCCCGGCCCCGCCGCCCCGGCTGGACCTCACGCTGCGCTGGGACAACCTGCCCACGCCGGCCGGCCCGGTCAGCCTGTTCGCCGGCCGCAGCTTCGGCGTCCAGGGCCCCGCCATGCCCGGGCTCGTCGCACCCGATGCCGACCTGCGCTCGCCCAGCGACCTGATGTACGTGGGCGTGCAGTTCGAGGGCGGCGCCCGCCTGCGCCTCAAGCGTTCCGGCGACGGGCTCAAGCTCAGCTACCGCGCCAGTTTCTGAGGCGGTCCAGCCGCAACAAGCCCACGCGCCGGCGGGCCGTGGGAATCGCGCTAGACTCGTCGATGGGTGCCATGGCAATCATGCCGCGGCAGGTCGTTCGCGATGGTCGGGCCGCCACGCGGGTTTTCCTGCGCCCATGATGCCCAACCTGCACAGCCCCACTGTCGAAGTGATCGCCGCCGCACTGTTCGCGATCGCCCTCGTGCACACCTTCTCCACCAAGTTTTTCGAGCGACTGGCCCACCGGCACCGACGCCATGCGGGCATCCTGCACCTGCTCGGGGAGGTGGAAGTCGTCTTCGGCCTGTGGGCCATGGTGCTGATGGTGGTGATGCTTGCATTCAGCGGCAAGACGCAGGCCATCACCTACCTGGAATCGCGCAACTTCACCGAACCGATGTTCGTGTTCGTGATCATGGTGATCGCGGGCACCCGCCCCATCCTGGCCTTCTCGGGCGCCGCGGTGCGCTTCATCGCCCGCTACATGCCACTGCCCAACGGCATGGCCACCTATTTCCTGGTGCTGGCCTTCATCCCCATGCTCGGCTCGTTCATCACCGAGCCCGCCGCCATGACGCTGGCGGCCCTCATGCTGCGCGACTCCATCCTGGCGCAGCGCCCGTCGAACAAGCTGCTTTACGTGACCGTGGGCGTGCTGTTCGTCAACATCTCCATTGGCGGCACGCTCACCCCGTTCGCCGCGCCACCGGTGCTGATGGTGGCCGCCAAGTGGAACTGGGACTTCATGTTCATGGTCACCACCTTCGGCTGGAAGGCCGCCGTGGCCGTCATCATCAACGCAGCCTGCGCCATGCTCCTGTTCCGCGAGGAACTGGTGCGCGCGCCCTCCGTCCCGCCCCGGCGCCGCGAACGGGTCCCGCTGTCCATCGTGGGGGTGCACCTGGCCTTCCTGCTGGCCGTGGTCCTCTTCGCCCACCACCCGGCGGTGTTCATGGGCGTGTTCCTGTTCTTCCTGGGCTTCGCCACCGCCTACAAGCGCCACCAGAACCCGCTGATCCTGCGCGAGGCGCTGCTCGTCGCGTTCTTCCTTGCCGGCCTCGTGGTGCTGGGCGGCATGCAGCAGTGGTGGCTGCAGCCTATCCTCATGAGCATGGACGCGGATGCGGTGTTCTTCGGCGCGACGGCACTCACGGCCATCACCGACAACGCCGCCCTCACCTACCTGGGGTCGCTGGTGGAGGGGCTGAGCGACGAGTTCAAGGTGGCCCTGGTGGCCGGTGCGGTCACGGGCGGCGGCCTGACGGTGATCGCCAACGCCCCCAACCCGGCGGGCGTGGCCATCCTGAAGGAGCGCTTCGAGCACAACGCCATCCACCCGCTGGGCCTGCTGGTCGCGGCCCTGCCGCCCACACTGGTGGCGGTGCTGGCGTTCAGGGTGCTGTGACGCAACGGCCCAGGCGGCGCAGCACGCCCTGGCCGGCACGGCGACCCGAGGCCATGCAGGCCGTGAGCAGGTAGCCGCCCGTGGGCGCCTCCCAGTCGAGCATTTCACCGGCGCAGAACACGCCGGGGCGGGCCGTGAGCATCAGGTCCGCGTCCATCGCGTCCCACTGCACGCCGCCCGCGCTGCTGATCGCCTCATCGATGGGCCGCGCCGCGCACACGCGCACGGGCAGCGCCTTGATGGTGGCCGCCAGTTGCACGGAGTCGTGCATCTGCTCCTTGGTCAGCGCCTCGTGCAGCAGGCCAGCCTTGATGCCGTCCAGGTGCAGGCGGCTCTTGAGGTGGCTGGACAGGGAGCGCGAGCCGCGCGGGTACTGCACCTCGGCCAGCACCTTCTCGGCGCTGCGATCGGGCAGCAGGTCCAGGTGGAAGGTGGCTTCGCCGTCGCGCGCGATGGCGTCGCGCAGGTCCGCGGAAAAGGCATAGACCAGGCTGCCCTCCACGCCCGAGGCCGTGGCCACGAACTCGCCCTTGCGGGTGATGCCGTTGAAGGTGATGGCCACCGACTTGAACGGCTGCCCCGCGAAGCGCGACGAGAAGTGTTCCGACCAGCCACCGCCCACGTCGAAGCCGCAGTTGGAGGGCACCAGCGGGGTTACCGCCACGCCCTGCCCCTGCAGCACCGGCTGCCACGCACCGTCCGAGCCCAGGCGGGCCCAGCTCGCGCCGCCCAGGGCCAGCACCACGGCATCCGCCGTGACGGACTGCTCGCCCTGCGGCGAAGCGAAGCGCAGCGCGCCGCCGTCCCCCCACCCCAGCCAGCGATGGCGCATGTGGAACACCACCCCCGCCGCGCGCAGGCGCTGCAGCCAGGCGCGCAGCAGCGGCGCGGCCTTCATGTCGGTGGGGAAGACCCGGCCCGAGGTGCCGACGAAGGTCTCGACGCCCAGGCCCTGGGCCCACGCGCGCAACGCATCGGGGCCGAAGGCCTGCACCATCTCCAGCAGCTGCGGCGCCTGCGGCCGGTAGCGGGTCAGGAATCTGTCCAGGGGTTCGGAATGCGTGAGGTTCATCCCCCCGCGTCCCGCCAGCAGGAACTTGCGGCCCGCCGAGGGCATGGCGTCGTACACATGCACCTTCACGCCGTTCGACGCCAACACCTCGGCCGCCATCAGGCCTGCCGGCCCTGCGCCCACCACGATCACGTTCATCCCGAAAATCCAGTTGCTTGTTGATTCGCTGGCCGATCGGCGCCGCAGCCCCCGGGGCTGCCCGCGCCGACGGCCGTGTCATTCGACCGGCACGAGCCTGCCCTGCCCGGTCAGGAAGGCCGTGCGCACCGGCGCGCCCGGGTGGGCCGCCTCCACGGCGCGGCGGTAGCGGCGCAATTGCGCCACCAGCTCGCCGTCCTGCTCCGGCTGCCAGGCGGACTTGTAATCCAGCACCCACCAGGCCCCATCGTCACGGCGGCGCACCAGGCGATCCAGCCGCAGCAGCGCGCCCTCGTGGTGCAGCTCCACCTCGTTGCCCACCCAGTCCACCACCTGTGCGTCCCAGGCCCAGGCGCCCTCGCCGCGCAGGATGCGGCCGGCCATCACCGCGGCATCGCTCAGCGCGCCGCCCACCAGTCCGTGCTCGCGGGCGATGCGCTGCATGAGCGCGGGCGGCAGGCGCTCGCCATGCACGGGCCAGCACTCCAGCAAACGGTGCAGGGCCTGCCCGTAGCGGGAGGCGCCTTCCTCGTGGGCCAGCAGCACGTCGTCCTTGTCCGGTTTCGCCAGGGGCGTGGTCGGCGCCGGCACCACCGGCAACCAGCACGGTGCGTGCGGGTCGGCATGGGCCGCTGCGGCCGGCGCCAGGTCGTCCAGGGACACCGGCTCGCACAACGGCTGCACACGGCGCCACCAGCTGCCGGGGGAGGACGTGCGCGGCGTCACGCTGGAGACCACCAGCTCGCTGCGCGCGCGGGTCATGGCCACGTACAGCGCGTTCAATTCCTCGCGCTGGCGCGCCTGCTTCTCCGCGGCCAGCGCGGGCAGGCAGCAGGTGGGCGGCTCGCCCTCGCTGGCGATGAAGGCAAAGCGCTGCGGCGCCTGCGCCTCACCCGGCCAGTCCAGGATCACGCCCATGGTCTCGGCCCGCGCGGGCGCGCCATCGGTGTCCAGCATCAGCACCAGCGGCGCCTCCAGCCCCTTGGCGCCGTGCACGGTGAGCAGGCGCACGGCCTGCTCCTCGGCCACCGCCGGCGCGCGCACACCGCCGGCGCGCATGGCGCGCACGAAGGCATAGGGCGTGGCGTAGCGGCCGCCGCCCACGCTCAGCGCCGCGCCCAGCAGCGCGCGCAGGTTGGCCAGCGTGGCCTCGCGCAACGCAGGCGGCGTGGCCTGCGCGTAGCGCGCCAGCACATCGCCGTCGTGGAAGATGGCATCCAGCGCGTCGTGCGGCGGCATGCGGTCCACCCAGCGCTTCCAGCGCGCCAGCACGGCACCCACGCCCTGCAGCGGCGCAGGCGGATTCCAGGCCTCGTCCTGCAGCAGTTCCAGCCAGGGGCGGGCATGTCCCCTATGGCCTGGTTCGCCACCGCCTTCACCCCGCCCGCCCGCCTCGCCGGCTTGCACCTGGCGCGCCCGCAGCGCCAGCTCCACCAGCGCCTCGTCGGGCACCGAGAACAGGGGCGACTTCAGCGCCCGCGCCAGGGACAGGTCGTGCGTGGGCGTGACCAGCGCGTCGAGCAGGGCCACCAGGTCCTGCACCTCGGGCGTCTGGCCCAGGTCGGTTTTCTCGGGTTGCTGCGAAGGAATGCCGAGCAGGCGCAACTCGTCCTGCATGGCCGACAGGCGGTCGCGCTTGCGCGCCAGCACCATGATGTCCTGCGGCGGCAGCCCGTCCTCGATGCGGCGCGCCAGCCAGCGCGCGGCCTGGCGGCACTCCAGCGCCACCAGCCGTTCCTCGGGCAGCTCGCGGGGCACGGTCAGGCTGTCACGCCAGCCGTCCTCGGCCTCGGCCGCAGCCTCGGGTCCCGGCGCGGCGGGCACGGTCCGCGCCACCGGGGGCAGGTGCAGCACGCGGCCGCCCGACGCCGACTCGGTGGTGTGGGTGCGGAACCCCTCGTACTCGCCCTGCGCCTGCGCCGCATTCATGGCCTCGTTCATCGCGCCCAGCACGGCGGGCGTATTGCGGCGGGTGTGGTCGCACCCCAGCAGCGCCCCGCCCAGGCCGTCGACCACGAAGCGCTGCGCGGCGCGGAACACCTGCGGCTCGGCACGGCGGAAGCGGTAGATGCTCTGCTTGGGGTCGCCCACGATGAACACGCCCGGCGCGTTGCCCGCCCCGGTGTAGCCCGACAGCCAGCCATGCAGCGCCTGCCATTGCAGCGGGTTGGTGTCCTGGAACTCGTCGACCAGCAGGTGGCGCACCCGGGCGTCCAGCCGTTCCTGCACCCAGCCCGAGAGGACGGGGTCGGACAGCATGACCAGCGCGGCGCGCTCCACGTCGTTCATGTCCACCCAGCCTTCCTCCCGCTTGAGGGCGGCGTACTCGGCGATGAGGATGCGCGCCAGCCGCGCCATGCGCTGGTGGTGCAGCCAGCCATCGTGCTGCACCTTGGCGGCGATGAGGCGCTCAATGAGGGCCTGCGCGGCGCGGATGTCGGCCAGGCCCACCAGCTTGTCGCTGAACTTGCGGGGTGTACCCGTGCCGGTGATGAGGGCGCCGACGGCGGCGTCCCAGTCGCCGGCGGCCAGGGCCTGTTCCAGTTGCGAGCCCAGGGCGGAGAAACTCGGTTGCGTGGCGCGGCCCAGGAGGCCCGCGGCCTCCATCAGCGTGTCGCGCACCGGGCCCGGCGCGGCCAGCAGCCCTTCGGGCGTGTCCGCACCGCCGAACTCGGGGAACACCGCCTGCCAGGGCTGGACCGAGGCCTCCACCACGCCCTGCGCATCGGCCAGGTCGAACTCCACCCGCTTGGACAGCGCCGACAACAGCGCCTTGAGCGTCTGGCTGCGGCCATGGGCGGCGATGCTGGCCTCGTAGTCGCGGCGGGCCTCGGGGTCGTCCGCCACCACGTCATGGAAACGCCGCCACACCTTGGCGACGGCCTCGCTGTCGTCCTCCAGCAGCTCGTGGCGCGCGGGCAGGCCCAGCTGCTCCATGACCCCCAGCGGCGCGGTGCGCAGCAGCGCGGCGAACCAGCTGTGGAAGGTGCGGATCTGCACCGGCCGGCCGGAGGTGAGCAGCTGGCGGTACAGGCCCTTGAGCGGGGCGGCCAGCGCGGGCGCGTCGGCGGGGGCCACGCCCCGGTTCACCAGCTCCTGCTGCAGTTTGGCTTCATCGGCGTGGGCGAATTCCTCCAGCCATTGGTGCAGCCGCTCGCGCATCTCGCCGGCGGCCTTCTTGGTGAAGGTGATCGCCAGGATCTCGTGCGGCTGCGCGCCGTCCAGCAGCGCGCGCAGGATGCGCGAGACCAGCATCCAGGTCTTGCCGGCGCCGGCGCAGGCCTCCACGGCCACGCTGCGGCGCGGGTCGCAGGCCACGGCGTAGAAGGCCTCGCGCGGGACGCGCTGGCCGTTGATCTCATAGGCATAAGACGGCGCGAGGGCCCCCTCGTTGGGCAGGGAGTCACACGAAGTGGACGAACGTGGGGGCATGGTCATTGCCAGAAGTCTTTACGGCACAGGCCCCGGGCGGCGCAGCGTTCGCACACCATGCCCTCGCCCAGCGGCTGCAGCGCCGCGCCTTCGCCGATGCGGCGCAGGTCGTCCAGGATGCCCAGGGCCAGCGCCTCGCGCGCGGCCTGCACCTGCGGCTGCTCGACGAACTTCGTCTCGCCGCGCTCGCCCACGTTCACGTAGAAGGCGCGCAGGTGGTCGTCCTCCAGGAGCGCGGCGTAGAAGGCCAGCTGCGTGTCCTCGAAGGGCGTCTTGATGCGCGCCTGCGTCACGCTCAGCGACTCGGTCTTGTAGTCCATCACCAGCTTTGCGCCATCCGGGCCGCGGTCGATACGGTCGATGCGGCCCATCAGCTTGACGGTGCCCAGCGCGATCTCGTGCTCGGTCTCGGCGGACTCGAAGGCCGCCCGCTCCCTGGCCTCGAACTTCGCCAGTTCCTCCAGGTAGCCCTCGCGCACCTGCGGCCAGGCCGCCTCGAAGGGCAGGAACTCGCCGGGCGGCATGTGCTGGTCGCGCGTCACCTCCTGCGCCATGCGGTCCATCCGCAGGGCGCGCTGCGCGCGGTCGTCGGTCGGCTCGCGCTGCAGGCTCTCGTGGAAGCGCCGCAGCACCTCGTGCACCCAGTTGCCGAAATCGCGCTTGTCCAGGTCGGTGTCGATCTCCTGCGTCTCCTGCAGCCCCATCTGCCGCAGGGCGAAGAAGCGGTAAGGGCACTTGCGCAGGTCCTCGTAGGCGCTGGCGGACAGGCGGGCCACGTCCAGCGCGGGCGCGGCCGGCGCGGGCCGGGCCACGGGCTGGGGCACCACGTCACGGCGCTCGCGCGGCTCGGCCGCGCGGCGGCCCTGCGCGTCCAGCACCAGCTGCTGCACCAGCGGGCTGGGCAGCACCGGCTCGCCGGTGTCGTCGGTCTTGCGCCACAGCACGTCCACCTGCGGGATCCGCAGGGCATGGCGCCAACCCTCGCGCAGGGTAGCCTCCAGCTGCTCGCGCGGCGGCAGGCCCAGCACCTCGCGCTGGGCGGCCGTCCAGGCCCCCGGCGGCTCGGGCGAGGGCGCCAGCCGCACCTCGTCACAGCCCGGCACCACCAGCGCCGGGAAGTGCCGCCCCAGCAGCTGGTTGAACGGCAGCACCACCACCTGCGCCCGCTCGGGCGCCTCGGGCACGAAGGTCGAGGCCTCCAGGGCCTCGTTGGCCCAGGCGGTGAATTCCGCCAGTGACAGGCGCCGGGCGGCCTGGGGCAGCTGCGCCCACAGGGACTCACCCGCCTCGTCCAGGCCCAGGGCGGCCACCAGCTGCCCGCCAGCCGGGTCGGCCTGCAGGGACTGCCAAGCGCCACCGGCCTGCAGCAGCCCGCGCAGGGCCTGCTGCCACTGCGGCAGCGGGCGCGCCTGGCGCAGGCCCTCGCGCCAGCCGTTGGCCTGTTCGATCAGGGCGGTCCAGCCGCCCTCGCCTTCCCCGAGGCGCGAGGCCTCCACGGCGGCCCAGTGGCGCAGCCCGGCGCGGCGGATGCGCCGCTCCAGGGACAGGGCGGTCGCGGGCGGCACGGCGGGCGTGTTCTTCAGCCAGTCCAGCACCTCGTCGCTGGCGGCGTCCCAGGCGCAGGCCTTGAGCGCGCCCATCACCTGGGCCGCGGCGCGGGTGGTGGACAGCTTCCAGCCGGTCTCGTCGGCAATGGCCACGCCGCGCGCCGCCAGCATGGCGCGGATGCGGCGCGTGAGCACCCGGTCCACCGCGGCCAGGGCCACCGGCGCGCGGCCGGCCTCCAGGTGGTGGATCACGCAGGCGGCGGCCATCTCGGCCTCGTGCGCCGGGTCACCCGCCGCATGCAGTTGGATCTGGCCCGGCGGGGCCGTGGCTTGGCCACCGTCTGCGCCCTGCGAAGCCGCCTCCCCAGCCCCGTCAGGCGCAGCGCTGCCGGCGTCAGCCAGCGGCCAGCGCACCGCGCGCTCCCCCAGCCCGCGGGCGATGGCCTGCGTCACGGGTTCGGGCTGCAGGCCTTCCAGCACCACCAGCAGGTCCAGCGTGTCGGCCGTACCGGGCGCCATCAGGGAATCGGTGGCGTAGGACGAGGCCGCCGCCCACTCGATGGCGATGCGGGCGATGGCGGCCTCCAGGGCCATGACGGGATGCTCCAGCCCCAGGCCGGCGACCGTGCGGGCCTTCGCCGCCCATTCCTCGCGCTGCCCGGGTGGCACCGCCGCGGCGGGCGTGGCCAGCTGCCAGGCGGCCTCCACCAGGCGCGGCGCCAGCACGGCGCCTTGGCGCCCCAGGCCGGCGCGCTCCAGCCAGTGGCGCGCGGTCAGCAGGTCCAGCCCGCGGTCGAAGCTCAGGTCCTCGGGCCCGGGCGCGAAGCCACCCCGGGAGGCCCAGTTCATGGTGGTCTCGAAGCGCGGCGCGAAGCCGTCCGGCGCGTGGCGGGCCCACAGGCGGCGGGCCAGGGGCATCAGCTGGGCGTAGGGCACGAGCACCACGGTGCGCGCGGCATGGGCCCCGCGCCGGGCCATCAGGCGCGCCAACCGGTCGAGCAACCGGGCCAGGACGCCCTGCCCGTCATGGTCTGGCGCTATGGCATCCATAGCAGCGGGGTGCCCTGGCACGTCGGGTGGAAGGGCTTGGTTTCTGTCACAATTCCCCCACTGTACCTCGTACGAGTTCCCACTCCCCGTGCAGGAACCGCCAGAAACCCAAGGAATCCATCATGGCCAGCGACCTGATCAAGCACATCTCCGACGCCTCCTTCGAATCCGACGTCCTGCAGGCCGGCAAGCCCGTGCTGGTGGACTACTGGG
>JACCEA012426740.1_pt1 | contig 11331 bp, 10 predicted proteins | sample 7449851 | NCBI WGS metagenome assembly JACCEA01 (sample SAMN15323453, study PRJNA562643) | freshwater metagenome | isolation source: river surface water | place: USA:Blue River Watershed | collected 2017-08-18 | reverse complement strand
CTCGCCGCGCTCGGTCGAGAGAAAGAAATTGCTGTTCTCGATGCCCGAGGAAATACCTTCCAGCGAATGAATTCTGCCGACCGGGAACTGCTCAGCCCAGGGGATGACCTCTTCCAGACTGACCGGGGTAAACACTGCCATAAATTGCGAAACGAGAGAGAAACAGGATAAGGAGCCGGCGGGTGCCGCCGGTCGGATGGTTCAAGGGATCAACGCCTCAGCGGTTCAGTGCGGGCGGTGGCGCGGGTTGAATTTCTTTCGGGCGGCCGGGACGGAACTGGAAGATTTCCCACTGGGCTGCACGACCACCCCCCTCGGACGAAGGAATCTGCTCGACCGGGGTCACGTAATAGGTATTGGTGCCTCGCCTGACCCGGACCGAGGTCACGGCATTTTGCTCACGCTTCTGGGTGATTTCGGTGGTGCCATCGCCCACCGCGGACGATGCCGCCGGCTCATCAGGCAGCGGCTCGAGGTCTGCAGCCCATACGACTCCTTGTGCGCAGGCGGCCAGCGCCAGGGCGATGCCGGCGCCGGTGAGGCGCTGTTGAAGCAAGCGTTGGTGGTTCATGAATGAGCTCCCGGGCGGGTCACGTGGGCAGCCCTCATTCTAGCAAAGCACTCGTCGGGACATCGCCCGCCGTTCAGAGGAAGGACCGGGGCGGATGCTCCGTTTCTTCGGGCACGATGTCGCGGGCTTCATAGAAAGCAAAGATGGCATCGACGATGTTTGCCGGTTCGTCAATCAGCTGCACCAGGTTCATGTCTTCCGGATCCACCAGGCCTTGCCCTACGAGCGTGCCCTTGAACCAGTCAAGCAGGCCCGACCAGAACGGGGTGCCGACGAGGATCACCGGTATGCGGCGGGTCTTTCCGGTCTGTATCAGTGCCAGCACTTCTGACAGTTCGTCGAGTGTGCCGAAGCCGCCCGGCAGCACGACATAAGCGTCGGCATATTTGACGAAAGCCACCTTGCGAGCGAAGAAGTGCCGGAACGACAGCGAGATGTTCTGCCAGGTGTTGCTGGCCTGCTCTCGCGGCAGTTCAATATTCAGGCCGATGGAGGGAGAGCGGCCTTCGTAGGCGCCTTTGTTCGCGGCCTCCATGATGCCGGGGCCGCCACCGGAGATGACCGAGAAGCCTTCATCGGACAAGCGGCGGGCGATTTCTACGGCCGTATCGTAATAAGGATCACCGGGCTTGATACGTGCCGATCCGAACATCGACACAGCAGGGCGTATCTCCGAGAGACGCTCAGCGGCGTCGATAAACTCTGCCATAATCGTGAACATTTGCCACGACTCGCTGGCCTTGCGCGAGGTCGCGCGCTCCACGTTGGTCAACTGCCGCAGCCGCGGCACCCGTTTCCGGTCGCTTTCCATATGAATAAAACCCTGTTGCTGGTGGATGGTTCGAGTTATCTGTACCGGGCTTTTCATGCGATGCCTGATCTGCGTAATGCAGAGGGGGCTCCCACTGGCGCAATCTACGGCATGATCAACATGCTGCGCCGCCTGCGGCAAGACTATGCAGCAGCATACATGGCCTGTGTGTTCGACGCAAAAGGCAAGACCTTCCGCGACGATCTCTACCCCGAGTACAAGGCGCACCGGCCGTCGATGCCGGAGGATCTCGCACGCCAGATTGAGCCCATCCATGAAGTGGTGCGTGCGCTGGGCTGGCCCATTCTGATGATCGACGGCGTCGAGGCTGATGACGTGATCGGCACGCTGGCCTCGCAAGCTGCGGCGCAGGGCCTGGCTACCGTGATTTCTACGGGCGACAAGGATCTGGCGCAGCTGGTGAATGAGCACGTGACGCTGGTGAACACCATGAGCAATGAGACGCTGGACCGCGATGGCGTGATCGCCAAGTTCGGCGTGCCACCCGAGCGTATCGTCGATTATCTGACGCTGGTCGGCGATACCGTGGATAACGTGCCCGGCGTGGAGAAGGTCGGGCCCAAGACCGCCGTCAAATGGTTGACGCAATATCAGACGCTCGATGGCGTCATGGCCCATGCCAGCGAGATCGGTGGCGTCGTCGGCAAGAATTTGCAGACTGCGCTGGACTGGCTGCCGCAGGCGCGCGTGCTCGTGACCGTCAAGTGCGACTGTGATCTCGTTCCTCACCTTGAGTCGATTGAATCCACGTTGGCCGCGCGCCCCGAGAACAAGGATGCGCTGCGCGAATTTTTCACGAAGATGGGTTTTCGTACCTGGCTGCGTGAACTGAATGCCGAGGCGGCGACGCCACCGGCCGCCGATCCGACAGGAGCGAAAGACACGTCAGGATCACAAGGCGCATTGTTCGCCGCTGATCCGCCGCCTGAAACGCACTACGAGATGGTACTGACCGATGCACAGCTCGACAGGTGGCTAGAGCGCATCAGTGGCGCAACGCTCACGGCTTTCGATACCGAGACGACGTCGCTCGATCCGATGCGCGCCGAGATTGTCGGCCTGTCGCTGAGCGTCGAGCCGGGCATCGCCGCCTATGTGCCGATGCACCATCGTTATCCCGGCGCGCCCGAGCAGCTCTCTCGCGAGCATGTGCTGGGCAAGCTCAGGCACTGGCTGGAAGATCCCAACGCGCCGAAGCTGGGACAGCACCTGAAATATGACGCGCATGTGCTGGCCAATCACGGTATCGCTTTGCGGGGCATTGTGCATGACACGCTGCTGCAGTCGTATGTGCTTGAATCGCACCGCAGTCATGATATGGACAGCCTGGCCTTGCGCTGGCTGGACCGAAAGACCATCAGCTATGAAGAGGTGTGCGGCAAAGGGGCGTCGCAGATCGGTTTTGATGAAGTCAGTATCGAGCGTGCGACCGAGTATGCCGCCGAGGATGCCGATATCACGCTGCAGCTGCATCAGGCCATGTGGCCACGGGTCGACGCCAATGACAAGCTTCGCTTCATCTATCAGCAGATCGAGATCCCGACCGCGCAGGTCTTGCAGTGCATGGAACGTAATGGCGTGCTGATCGATGTCGAACGTCTTTCGGTTCAGTCGCATGAGCTGGGTACCCGGCTGATCGAGATCGAGGCGCAGGCACACGAACTGGCGGGTCAGCCGTTCAACCTGAATTCGCCGAAGCAGTTGGGCGAGGTGTTGTTCGAGAAGCTCAAGCTTCCCGTGGTGAAGAAGACGCCGAGCGGCACGCCCTCGACCGATGAAGAGGTGCTGCAGAAGCTGGCAGAAGATTATCCGCTGCCCAAACTGCTGCTGGATTACCGCAGCCTGTCGAAGCTGAAGTCCACCTATACCGACAAACTGCCGCGGATGGTGAATCCGTCCACCGGCCGCGTGCATACCAATTACGGGCAGGCGATCGCGGTCACTGGCCGGCTGTCGTCGAACGATCCCAATCTGCAGAACATTCCGGTGCGCACGGCCGAGGGCAGGCGCATTCGCGAGGCGTTCATTGCGTCGCCGGGGAACGTAATTGTCTCTGCCGATTACTCGCAGATCGAGCTGCGCATCATGGCGCACCTCTCGGGTGACGAGGGCATGCTGCGTGCGTTCGCTGCCGGAGAAGACATTCACCGTGCGACGGCCTCCGAGATTTTTGGTGTGCCGCTGGCCGAAGTCAGCAGCGAGCAGCGTCGCTATGCGAAGGTGATCAACTTTGGCCTGATGTATGGCATGAGTGTCTTCGGGCTCGCCGGTAATCTGGGCGTCGAGCGCTCTGCCGCGCAGATGTACATGGACAAGTATTTTCAGCGCTTTGCCGGCGTCCGACAGTTCATGGACGATGTGCGCCAGCAGGCCAAGTCGCAGGGTTTTGTCGAGACCGTGTTCGGCCGCAGACTATGGCTGCCGGAGATCAATTCACCGAACGGGCCGCGCCGTCAGGCAGCCGAACGCGCGGCGATCAATGCGCCGATGCAGGGTACGGCGGCGGATTTGATCAAGCTGGCGATGATCGCGGTGCAGGGATGGCTGGATGAACATCGGCTGGCTTCGCGCATGGTGATGCAGGTGCATGATGAGCTCGTGCTCGAAGTGCCGGAGCATGAGCTGGCGCTGGTCAGAGAAAAGCTGCCCTTGCTGATGGCCGGTGTCGCGGAGCTGAAGGTGCCGCTGGTCGCGGAGCTCGGCGCGGGCAGCAACTGGGAAGAAGCGCACTGATGACGGGAATTTGGTAGCATCAACCCGCCGTCCGGGATTTGGAACCGACAGCCTCCCGGCGGAATCACTGAAGCATGCGGTGCGCGCATGCAGAGACCGCCAGAAAAACAATGTCCAACAAGGCTGCAAAATCCCTGATGACGGCCGGCGTGGTCGCGCTGCTTGCCGGCGTGCTGAGCCCGGCATTCACCGAGACGACCCCGGCGACCCCGGCGACCTCTGGCGCGGTGCTTCCGCACATGGCCTATCTGCAGCCGCTGCCGGATTTGCAGGATGCGCAGAAGAAGACATTCCGCGCCGGTGAGAAGGTCTTCAATACGCTGTGGATCGCGGTCCCGGAAGATCAGATCTCGAAGTGGTGGGATCTTTCCCAGCCGGGGCCGGGCGGCAGCGAGTGGGGCCTGGGTCCGACGTTTCTGGCGCAGTCTTGTGTGTCGTGCCATGTGCAGGCGGGGCGCGGACGCACGAATGATGCCGGCGGAGGTCCGGTGTTCATGCAATCGCTGCGTTTGTCCGTGCCCGGTACGGGTCCGCATGGCGGGCCGAATCCCGAGCCGAATTACGGTCTGCAGATACAGAGCTTCGATACCTCCCAGCGCGAAGGCGTGAAGTTCGGCGAGGGCGAGGTGCATATCGACTGGCAGACCAGCCAATTCACATTCCCTGACGGCTCATCGATCGAATTGCGCAAGCCTGCGGTTCGCTTGGAAAAGCTCGGTTTCGGGCCGCTTGCCAAGGGGGTGATGACCTCGCTGCGCAATTCGCAGGCGATTTTCGGGCTCGGCTATCTGGAAGCCGGCAGCGAGCCCGACATCCTCGCGCTGCCTGAATGGCAAAAGTCACAGGGCTTGAATGGCAGGCCCAACTATGTTCGTGACGACATCAGCGACAAGATGTCGATGGGCCGGTTTGGCTGGAAGGCAAACCAGCCCAGCCTGCGGCAGCAGCTTGCGTCGGCGTTCCTTGGGGATATCGGCACGACCTCATCGATCTACCCGACTCAGAACTGCATGCCGTCACAGAAAGACTGCCTTGAGGCCAAGCACAGCGGTAAACCGGAGCTTCGGGAAGAACTCTGGGATTCGCTGACGTTCTGGGTCAGCTCGCTCGACGCGCCCGCGCCGCGCGATCGCGACCAGCCGGCCGTGCTGCGTGGCGAGACATTGTTCAGCGCGGTGAAATGCGCTCAGTGCCATGTGCCTGAACTAAAAACCGGAAAATCGGCGCTGATTCCTCAGCTGTCAGGCAAGACCATCCGTCCTTACACGGATCTGCTGTTGCATGACATGGGGCCAGACCTTGCCGATGGCCGGCCGGATTTCAAGGCCGGCGGCCGTGACTGGCGCACACCACCGTTGTGGGGCATCGGCTTGTCAAAGCAGGTCAATGGCAGCACGAACTTCCTGCATGACGGCCGGGCGAGGAATCTGCTCGAAGCGATTGTCTGGCACGGCGGCGAGGCGGAGGCATCCCGCAAGCTGTTCGTGAAGCTTTCCAAAGCGGAGCGCGAGGATCTGATCGCCTTCCTGAACTCGCTTTGAGGCAGCCGGAACCGCAGTCATTGCGTCATTCGACGAATTGCCCCTATTGCCGCAGCTATGGTCTAATCGCGGTGCTTGAATTCCTGCCAATCCGGGACTGAAAAATCGATACCCTGCTTTACATCGTGCTGGCCACCCTGCTGGGTGGCGTGATCAGCATTTCTGCCGCTGCCTTCCTCTCTTATGGCTTCCTGTCGCGTATCGTGGACCGGATGGTCAGCCTGTCGGTGGGCATTCTGCTGTCCACGTCCTTGTTACACGCGCTGCCAGAGGCTTTTGAGTCCGAGGCAAATATTCACGCGCTGTTCGCCACGCTGCTGGCTGGCTTGCTGGGCTTTTTTCTGCTGGAGAAATTTGCCATCCTCCGGCATTCACACCACTATGAGGGCGATGGCCATGATCATGAGCACGGCCATGATGCGCACGAGGCCGGACAGTCGGGCTGGATGATCCTGGTGGGCGATGGTCTGCACAACTTCACTGACGGCATACTGATCGCAGCGGCATTCCTTGCCGACTTCAAGCTCGGCGTTATCACGACGCTGGCGATCACGGCGCACGAGATCCCTCAGGAGATCGGCGACTTCATCGTGCTGCTGAATGCGGGGCTGACCAAGGCACGCGCGTACGCCTATAACCTGATCTGCAGCCTGATGGCAGTGCTGGGCGGGCTGGTGGGTTATTACGCACTGGGCAGCGGCATGCACCTGATTCCTTATGTGCTGGTGCTGGCGTCATCCGGTTTTATCTACATTGCGGTCAGTGACCTGATGCCGCAGATGCAGCGCCGGTCAACGCTTCGCGAATCGGTGCCGCAGTTCGTGCTGATTGCGGTGGGCGTGGGTATCGTGCTGTTGCTGACCCACCGCTTTCATCTTCATTAAGCGCGTTCAGGCACCCGTTGCCACGGGCCGCGACGGGTCGCTCGACCACTCGCTCCACGATCCCGGATACAGCGACGCACCGCTCAGCCCTGCGATCTCCATTGCCAGTGCATTGTGACAAGCCGAGATGCCGGAGCCGCATTGCAGTATCGTCGATTGCGGATGGCTGATCAGGGCGCCAAAGTCGTTGCGAAGTACGTCAGCCGCCTTGAATGTGCCATCATCGAGCAGGTTGTCCTTGAAGCAGCGATTCTTTGCACCGGGGATGTGGCCTGCGACCGGATCGATGGTTTCGTTCTCACCCCGAAAGCGATCGGCGGCGCGCGCATCGAGCACGGTATGCGTTTTTGTCGACAGGTTCGAGAGCACATCCGCTGCACTGACTGTCGCTGCCAGTGACGGCTGCAGCGTAATGCTGCCGCGCGGACGGCTTCGCACCTCGGTGGTCAGTGCGCCGCCGGCCGCAAGCCATGCCGCCAGACCGCCATCGAGCACGGCAACGCTCGCATGGCCCACCCAGCGCAGCATCCACCACAGCCGCGCGGCAAACATGCCGCCATGCGCGTCATAAGCCACCACCTGAGAATTCGGATACACCCCCCAGCTGCGCAGCGTGTCTATAAATGTGTCCGGTGTCGGCAGCGGATGGCGGCCGCGAAACGCACCATCGGGTCCGGGAGACTTGTCTGACAGCGCTAAGTCGGCATCCGCATGCTGTGCGCCCGGGATGTGACCCGCAGCGAAAGCCTGTGTGCCGGCACGGGTATCGGTCAGCTCGGCCCGGCAATCGAGAATGACGAAGGCGGGATTGTCGAGGTGCTGCTTCAGTTCGGCGGCGGTGATCAGCGTGGTGTACGGCATTCCAGGTCTCCTCGTTTATGGCTCGGGATGACAGGCGTTTGCCAGTCCCCCGGCGTTGCCCGTGCTGTGACACGGCACGATATTGTTGTCAGGTTTTTCTGGGAGTGCTGCTGCGGGCATTATAGAAGGTTGCCACTACGCCGCTGGCCAGAATGATCGCGATGCCCAGCCAGCCATACAGATCGATATGATCGCCCCAGATCAGGATGCCCCAGACGCTGGAAAACACGATGCCTGAGTATTGCAGGTTGGCAGTGACCAGCATCGCACCGAGACGGTAGGCGCGCGTCATCGCGATCTGGGCAATGGTGGCGGTGACGCCAATCGCGATCAGCAGCAGCGCGTCATAGGCCGAGAGCGAATGCAGCACCCGCAGGTGACCGGTGTCGAGATAGCTGTCGATCAGGCCGGACAGCAGACCGCCCAGCGCACCCGCTGCCGAGAAATAGAACACCACGCGGTATTCCGGCTCGCCGAGCTGGCCGAGCTTGCGCACCTGAAGGTACGCAAACGCAGAGACGATGCCGGAAATCAGCGCAACGAGGCCGCCCAGCCACTGATCCGCATGAATCGTCGGCTTCAGCAGAAGCGCCACGCCGGCAAAGCTGGTGAGAATGGCGGCGGCCAGTCCCCATTCGAAGCGCCGTTGCTTGTGCCACCAGCCCAGCGTGAACACGATGGCCGCTATCCAGATCGGCGCCATGTAATTGAGCGTCATTGCGGTGGCCAGCGGCAAGCGGGGGAAAGAGAAGAACCATAGCCACAGGGCGGTGACGCCGACGAATCCGCGCCATGCGTGATGCCAGGGAAAATCCGTGCGCAGCGGCAGTCCGCGCAGCTGTGCCATGGCGAGCATCATGATCATGCCGGTCGCGCCGCGGCACATCACGATCTCGGAGGTGGATGAGGTGGTGGAGGCCAGCTTCACGCAGACTCCCATCAGGGAGAACATGAAGCTGGCGAACAGCATCCACAAGGACTGCATGCCGGTGTTCCCGGCTCAGACGGGCTGGGCTGTGGCGGTCACAGCGTGATCTTGCTGCGGTACCACTCGTGGAAATGCTGCATCCCGTCTTCCATCGGCGACTGATAGGGACCGACTTCATTCACGCCACGGTCAAGCAGTATGCGGCGGCCCGCATCCATGCGCAGCGCGATCTCATCGTCTTCGACACAGGTTTCCATGTAGGCGGCGCGCTCCGCGTCGACAAAGCTGCGCTCGAACAGCACGATATCTTCCGGGTAGTAGAACTCGACGACGTTCGTGGTCTTTTGCGGGCCTTTCGGCCACAGCGTGGACACCACGAGCACGTGCGGATACCACTCGACCATAATGTTCGGGTAGATCGTCAGCCAGATCGCGCCATAGGGCGGCACTTCGCCGCCACGATAGCGGAGCACCTCGTCATGCCATTTCTGATAGATCGGTGAGCCGGATTTCTTCAGCGCGGAATTCACGCCGACGGTCTGCACGCTGTAGCCCTTGCCCATTTCCCAGCGCAGGTCGTTGCACGTGACGAAATTGCCCAGCCCCGGATGGAAAGGCTCGACGTGATAGTCCTCCAGATAGACTTCGATGAAGGTCTTCCAGTTGTAGTCGCACTCATGGACCTCAACGTGATCGAGCATGAAGCCGGTGAAATCGAGGTCTTTGGTGACGCTGAGATTTTTCAGCAGCGCGTTGATGTCGACGCCGTTGTCATCGAACAGCAGGCCGTTCCAATTCTGCAGACCGAACCGGGTCAGGTTCAGGCAAGGCGTTTCGCCGAAATGCGGCGCGCCGATCAGCTCGCCCTTCAGGTCATAGGTCCAGCGGTGCAGCGGGCAGACGATGTTGGTGGCATTGCCACGGCCCGTCAACATTTTTGCCTGACGATGGCGGCAGACATTCGACACCAGCTCGATGCCGGCCGCGTTCCGGACCAGCAGCCGGCCATCGTTCTCCCACGGAAGAGACGCGTAATCGCCCACGTTGGGCACGAGCAGCTCATGGCCCACATATTGCGGTCCTTGCCTGAACAGCTGATTGATTTCCTTGTCCAGCAGCGTGTCGTCAAAGTAGACGCTGACCGGAAGTTGCGCGTTGGATCGCGCGAGCCTTGAGAGACTGGCCAGATCGGACATCCCCACCCCCAAATTAATTTGCACCAACCTAAGAGAGAAAGAATCCGCAAATACCTATTCGATCGAAATGGAACAGTGATTTTTTGGACGAGCGCGGGATTATACCCAGACCCTTGTAATCGGGACACTGTTTGTTGAGTCTCTGAATCCGGCTTTGTTTGGCAATCAGACAGGACTCGGGCAGCGAAGGTGCCGCTGGGGGGCCGTCGGTACGCCCGGTAATATTTATTTGATAATAATGTCGGGGTTGAACCGTCGGCCGGTGTATAAGCGAGGTTTACAGCGGAGCGATTGCACTAAAATAGACAGTTCCTCAGCCGCAGACAGTCCGAGACAGTTTCATGCCTAAAAAAAGTGCTTCCGACCAGCCCAGTCCGTCGTTTGAAGACGCGATGACCGAGCTTGAGCAGCTCGTTGCAAAAATGGAATCCGGTGAGCTGCCGCTGGAAGCCTCGGTCACCGCCTATCAGCGCGGTTCCGAGCTTGTGAAGTACTGCGCTGCGCAGCTCGAGCGCGTTGAAAAGCAAGTGAAGGTGCTGGAGGGCGACATGCTCAAGCCCTTCGCCACGGATGACGATGACGTCGAGGATGACGAGGAATGAAGCAGGATTTCGCCGGCTGGCGCAAGACCGTCCAGTCCGAGATGGAAGCCTTGCTTCTGTCGCATCTGCCCTCAGCTGACGAGCTGCCGCAACAGCTGCATAAGGCGATGCAATATGCCGTGCTGGATGGCGGCAAGCGGGTGCGCCCGTTGCTGGTATTCGCTGCAGGCGATCTGTTCGATGCGCCGCGCGATGCGATAGAGAGAGCGGCCTGTGCTGTCGAGATGATCCATGCGTATTCGCTGGTGCATGATGATATGCCTTGCATGGACGATGATGATCTCCGGCGCGGCAAGCCCACCGTGCACAAGCAATATGACGAGGCCACCGCATTGCTGGTCGGCGATGCGCTGCAATCGCAAGCATTTGAGGTACTGGCGGGCGGAACGCTCGATGCGTCGCGCAAGGTCGCGATGCTGTCTTGTCTGGCGCGTGCTTCTGGCTCGCGCGGCATGTGCGGCGGGCAGGCGATTGATCTGGCCTCGGTCGGCATCGCGCTCTCGCGAGATCAGCTTGAACAGATGCATCGGCTGAAGACCGGTGCTTTGCTGGAAGCGTCGGTGATGCTGGGTGCGCTGGCCGGCAAGGCTTTACAGGATTCCGAGGTATCGGCGTTGCATGCTTATTCGGCATCAGTCGGTCTGGCGTTTCAGGTGGTTGATGACATTCTGGATACAACCGCTGATTCAGCGACGCTGGGCAAGACGGCCGGGAAAGATGCTGCCAATAACAAGCCGACTTATGTGTCCATTCTGGGGCTGGACGAGTCGCTTGCTCTGGCCGAGAAGTTGCGGCAGGATGCCCATGAAGCCCTGAGTATTTTCGGGGATCGCGCGATGCGGCTGGGTGAGCTTGCCGATCTGATCGTACAAAGAACCACCTGAGACGAGACGACCATCTGAGGCGCTATGACTCTTTTGCAAAAAATAAACGATCCGGCAGAATTGCGAGCGCTCTCAAGGGCAGAGCTCGGCACGCTCGCCGACGAATTGCGCACGTATCTGCTCGAATCCGTCGCGCGTACCGGCGGGCATCTGTCGTCCAACCTCGGCACTGTCGAGCTGACGATCGCGCTGCACTATGTGTTCAATACCCCTGACGACCGCATCGTCTGGGATGTCGGTCATCAGACCTATCCGCACAAAATCCTCACGGGCCGCCGCGACCGCATGCCGACGCTGCG
>JACCEA010030977.1_pt1 | contig 11334 bp, 13 predicted proteins | sample 7449851 | NCBI WGS metagenome assembly JACCEA01 (sample SAMN15323453, study PRJNA562643) | freshwater metagenome | isolation source: river surface water | place: USA:Blue River Watershed | collected 2017-08-18 | reverse complement strand
TGCAGTTGCCTCGTCAAAAAGACCACCCTCTTTCATGATAGCTGTAGAGTTCTTACGAATACAGTACCCACGGTAGAGAGGGTCTTGAGCCCAGCGAAGGTGCCTCATCAGACCTACAAAACTCTTACTTGAACCTGCCGCACCTCCGGCCACCAGAATCTTTGCATTTGACTGCAGGTATCTCTCTTGGAACAGACTCTTTGGTTCAATCAGTGCCGCCATTTATTATCCTTGCAACTTCAGGTATTGTTCGATCATGGCTGAACGCTCACGACCCTTGATACCAAATACTTTGCACAACTCTCTGAAAGCATCCCAATCCATATCTGTCAATTCATCAACAGAATATCTCTTTGCTGCTTCTTCAGAGATTGGTTGACGACCAAAATCAATAACGCCAATACGAGGTTGAATGTACTCTTTATTGATGAACTCAACAGTCGCCTCATATGGGATGGACAAGAAAGGAGCACCAAGCAATACCTTACCACCTCTGTTTACCATCTCCTCAACCAGAGACAGAAACGTGTTAGCATCGTGTGCTTCAACTTTAACTACTTGCCGAATTCCCATACAATCTCCTTAAGCTTGTGTTTTATTACTCATGGCGATAGAGAACACCTTGGCAACATCACTACGATCAACCGCGTCAGGATCTTCAGGATCTACGCTGGCTGCGTTATCTGTGTCGGTTGATGCCTTATCACCTTCCTCTTGCAGACAAGCCTTGTGGACTACTGTAATCGTGTTAATCACCCACTTAGCTGTCTGCACTTTGTCCTTGTCAACAGAAGAGCCTTCTGTTAAACTCTTCTGAATGGTGTCGATAGCCTCTTGATCCATCTTCTTCAGTTTGTTGAAGATAGTACGTAGAGAACTTACCTTACGACCGGAGCCTTTTGGGCGACCGTTAGGATTGGGGGAGGCACCGCCTTTTTCCCAACCATCTTTCTTTTTAGTTGTCATTTACAAATCCTAACGGGGTGATGAGGTGAAAGGAGAGAAACCCCTCACCACCCTCAAAAGTCAAGCTTAAGATTAAGCTCTTTAGACACTAGCACAAGATCATCATAGGATGGAATATCACCATCAAATAGGAAGTACTCTGTATCTGAGTTAGTCCAACCAACTCTGACAGCTAGGTCTGAAATACTAATGTGTCTTCGCCGCATGTATTCTACAATGTCGGCAATAGCAGACAGTACATCGACGGGATCAACTTTCTTACCCTGACGCTTACTGGCGTTTTTACGTTTTGTAGTCATATTATTACGGGTTAAACACAAAAAGACCGGATGCTATGAGCAACCAGTCAAGAATTAAATTTATTGGATGCGAAGTCTCGGAATCGAACCGGCCCTCCAGCTTATGAGACTGGCGTGCTACCATCACACTCACTCGCAATATTTATTTTGGTAGCTCTTGAGGATTTCGAAACCCCGACACCCTGGATGTAAACCAGATGCTCTGCCTCTGAGCTAAAGAGCTATACTTGGTGGGCGAGGTGGGACTCGAACCCACAATCCCTTGCGGGCGTCAGATTTTAAGTCTGATGTGAATACCAATTCCACCACTCACCCTAATTGTTTGGTGCCTTTGGAGGGACTCGAACCCCCAATCCCTTGCGGGCGTTACGTTCTAAGCGTAATGTGTATACCATTCCACCACAAAGGCATTAAATGTACTTAGTCAGAACACCTAGAGTCGAACTAGGACTGCAACCGTCCAAGGGTCACTGGCTACCAAACGCCTCCTGCTCTGACTAAATACACGGCTAGGGTTACGTTATCCCTAGTCAAACTTTCGTGTTGACCGTGCTAAACACGCTTAGATTTTAATTAACTTCTGGCGTAAAGTCAATACAGTACTTTGCAACTGATTTGACGCTGTTGCATTTCAGCAACTACCGTTACGTCAACGGAACCAAGGTAGGTATTTGGCACACCCCTAAGGACTTGAACCTTAAACCTGCGGATTTGGAGGCCGATGCTCTGCCAATTGAGCTAGAGGTGTATAAATTTTATTTGGTGGAGTGTCTTGGGATCGAACCAAGCGTACCCTTGAGGGTGGCGGGGTTACAGCCCGCTGCATCACCGTTGATGCTTCCACTCCGAAAGTGGTGGAGACAGTCGGCTCGATACCGACAACACGATGCTTGCAAAGCAACGTCGCTACCCTTAGTACATGCGCCCCCATTTGTCACTGTAATCTTACACCATACCGTGACCGCTTTGGTTGCCTGTTTGTTCACTTTGGCTTAAAGCTACTAAGAACACGTCAGGAAGACGTTTGGAGAGCCTAGTGAGACTTGAACTCAACATTTACTCCTTGAAAGGGAGTTATCCTAACCTCTAGATGATAGGCTCATTGTTTGGTGCTGACGGAAGGAGTCAAACCCTCAACATACGGACTACAAAACCGTTGCTCTATCAGTTGAGCAACATCAGCAAATAAAATTATTTTGAGCAGTAATTATACCACAACTACTCAATTTTGTAAATAGGGATAAACCCTACGTTGTGATTACCAGTGTTGATCTCTGGCATGTAACTCATATCGGGTAGTTATGGGCTTGTGGGTTACAACCCGCCTATCACGTATCAACCTACGCATCAATCACAACAGTAAACATTATACCACAAGAAACCTATAAAAACATCGGTGATTACCCTAACCACCAGTATCCTAACACAGGGTTCATTGCGATGAACAGATTGCACCACAGAAGAGGAGAGCACGCTACAGGGTTAATACCTAAGATAAACATAAATTATTTTCTTTCTTTGTTGGTGTAGAGGTAAGTATGTACTTGTAAGTACCTACTTGACAAGTCATACAGTATGATGTATAATAACCTTTAGGTTGTCTTTAAGAGAGCTTCCTTTGTTAAAGGAAGAAGCTCTCCTTAAGTATACTAAAGTATATATAATTATATATTAAATATATATATATATACTATAGATAACTCTTAGTCTCTACTCGCTACCGCTCGTAGAGCTATTATACACTAAAGAAGTAGATTTGTAAAGTAGTACTTACCCTTAGCACTGCTCTACATCTTTGTGCTATCATTGTTTTCGTTGGTGCTCTAACCTCAGACAGCTTGCTGGATGTGGTGGAGTATTGCATAGTGCCCAGGAAGGCCCCTAGAAGCCTCTACAAGGCGTTTGTAGGGTGTAGGTAGTACCTGCGGTAGGGTAGAGGCTCTAAACGCCTTAGAGAGCGTTTTAAGCTGTTTCATTGTTTTGTTAAAGGAGAGTTTATGTCTGAACGTAAGATGGCTTACATTGTTGAAGTTGCTGAGAAGCGTGAGATTGAGGGTGCTGATGCTATCGAGCACATCCGTGTCAACGGTTGGTGGGTTGTTGCTCAGAAGAGCATGGGGTATGAGGTTGGCTCAAAAGTGGTCTACTGTGAGATTGACTCCTTCATCCCAGAAGATGTTGCACCATTCCTGACAAAGAAGAAGCCGAAGGAGTACATGGGGGCACTGGGTAATGTGCTGAAGACGATCCGACTTCGCGGTGCTATGAGCCAAGGCTTGCTACTTCCGCTGTCTGTGTTGCCGTGGGGTGATGAGGATCTGAGCCTTGTGTTTGATTCTCCGTCTGATCTGCCTGTTGACTATGATGTGTCAAAGACGCTTGGTATCCTGAAGTACGAAGTGCCAGAGGTAGAGGGTAAGCAGAACATGCAACAGCGTGGTAGCTGGCCTACCTTCCTGCGTAAGACAGATCAGACTAGGTTGCAAAACTGCATTCGTGATATGGAGCATGGGAATTACTGGAAAGTGTATGAAATTACCGAGAAACTGGAGGGGCAGTCTTTCACTGCTTTTGTGTTCCAGGGTGATGTTGGTGTGTGCTCTCGTAATGTCTTCCTGAAACACGAAGGTGAGGATAGCGATAATAATTGGTCTAACATCTTCAACAAGCACAACATGGCTACCCTTTTGCCAGAGATTGCTGAGAAGTTTGGCCGTGACTTTGCTATCCAGGGTGAAATTTGTGGCCCAGGCATTCAGGGGAACATTTATGGTCTTACCGAGCACCAGTTGTTCATCTACGACGTGATTGACCTTCACAGCCACAAGGATTTGAATCCTGCGGAGCGGTGGGAGTTCTTCAATATGTACTTGGCAGGCACTGGAATTCGGCATGTCCCTGTTCTTGGCAACGAAGTTGGGGCAGTGCACAACCTGTGTCTTCCGGATGGCAGTGGCCTTCTCATTGAAGAAATTCTTGAGTATGCTAACGGTGAAAGCAGCCTTGCAAAAGTTCGTCGTGAAGGCTTGGTCTACAAGTCTTTCGATGGGTTTAGTTTCAAGGCTATCTCAAACGAGTATCTTGAGAAGGGTTGGAAAGTAGAGTAACGCTAGTAGGGCTAGGGTAATTGCTACCTTAGCCCTATTGACTTTCTGAGTTTGTATGGTATAATTATACCAACAGATAGAAAGGATTTGATATGAGTCGGTTTGATGTTGTGAGGGGTGTTGACGTTCGTGAGGATTGGGACAACTTCCTGTGGAATAAGTTGCGAGACTACTACGTAGCGCAGGAGAGTATTGATGGTGCGTATTTCTCAGTCTCCGGTGATGTAGTCTCCATCGAGAAGGAGGAGACAGTTGTTTTGGACACGCTAACGCAGAGCAGGCTGCGTGACGTGCTCAGTACCACAAAAGGCTTGATCGTCACTGGTGTTGTGGTTGGTAAGGACATCTCCACAAACCCCTATGAATTACAAGAAAATAAAATTTTTATTGTTGATGTGTTCAACACAAAGACTGGAATGCAGTTTGGTGCTCAAGAACTGCAGAGGTTCGTAGAGATGATTAGCGTCAACGCATATGGTAAAGAGTATGCTCTCGCAGAGGTAATCTGCTTGGTTGACTTCAAAGATGCTGTAAAAGCCATTCAAGACCTCCCGGATGGTGCATACACAGACGAGATTGAAATGGGTATTGTCTCTAGTTTTAATGCACTACTGCACACACCAAGCTGTGTAAATAATACTAAAGAGCGTAAAGGTTTGACATTTTCGGGGTTGTTTGATTATACCTTCCACTACACAGAATAAGGAGACTTATGGCTACTACCAGAAAGACAACACGCACAAAGCGAGAACAGATCCCCAATAGCCTCCCAATTGAGAAGAAGGCAAAATTCCAGTCAAATACACCAACAGGACTTGGAAGTTTCAAGCTGACTGAACGGCAGGAAGAGATGAGAGCTGTTATCAACGAAAATATCATTTCTTTTGTAGAAGCACCGGCGGGCTGTGGAAAAACAAGTGTTGTGCTCTGGGACTTCTGCAAGGAATATCTTCGTGATACGACGAAAAAGATCGTAGTTGTGCGAACACCAGTAGAGGCTGCGAGTCTCGATAAGATTGGCTTCTTGCCAAATGACCTGAATGCTAAAATCGAGCCTCACTTTGAAAGTACAAAGCGCATCCTTACCGACTTCCTTGGCGCAGGTCGAGTGGAGTGTGATATGGATCATAGAATCTTTTTTAAGATTCCAAACTACATGGTTGGCTCTACCATTGATAATGCACTCATTGTTATTGATGAAGCCCAACTAATTCAGCCTATGATTTTGAAGCTAATTCTTGAGCGTACAGGGCAAAACAGTCGTGTAGTAGTTCTTGGTGATTCCAGTCAAATCTATGCAAATGAAAGAGAGGCAAACCTCCGTAACGGATTGAGTGATGCACTTGCTAGATTTTTTAATTCGGACATGAGCTGTAAATATGCCGGGATTGGGTATTACCAATTTGACGTAGATGACGTTCAGCGTTCCGACATTGTTAAGTCCGTGATTCGTGCGTACAGGGAGTGACATATGAAGGCAATTGATCTTGCAGGTAGTAGGTACGGCACACTTACTGTCCTTAGCAGAGTGGAGCCGCGTCCAGTAAGGCAGTCATTTCGTTGGCTATGTAAGTGCGATTGTGGAACTGTGAAGGAGGTGCCTTATAGCTCCCTTTCCACAGGACATAGCAAATCTTGTGGTGTCTCTTGTGAACTTAAAGTACATAGACTACGTGGCAGTCCTACGTACAATTCGTGGAGGAAGATGCTTGCAAGAGCAGAGTACAAATACTACGATCAATGGTATGATGATGTTACTGTATGTGACCGCTGGGTTCCATCCCGTGGAGGGTCTTTTGATAACTTCGTAGAAGATATGGGTGAGAAGCCAGCCGGAACCTCTCTAAACCGTGTGAATGGTGCAAAGGAATACAACAAGGAAAACTGTGAATGGGCTACACTATCTGTGCAGTCCTTCGATCAGAAGCTAGCTTCTGATAATACCTCCGGCAGAACTGGCGTCAAATTCAGGAAAGATCGCAAGAAGTGGGTCTCAGAGATAAAGGTTGAAAAAGAACTAATCCAACTCTACTATGGGGACTCTTTTGAAGAGGCTTGTAAGATGAGAGAGGAAGCGGAACTCAAATACTATGGTTTTACAAAGGAGTAATATGACATCAAAAACTATTAAAATTCAAGAGTCTTCTATTTATTCGGAGCCTACAGCATTCCACCACCAAGTATTCCTTGATGAGGAGTTTGAGGATAGGGGTAATTACCAGCAACTCATCAACCTATTGCTAACGTCTGGTGAGGATGACGTGATTACATTTATCAATAATCACCACGGTGGTCGAGTGGAAGTGCTCCTCCCCCTGATTAACATGCTGGAGGTAACTGCTGCTCACACTATTACCCTGTGTACTGGCAGCCAATCTAGTGCAGCAACTATCTTTGCAATGTATTGTGATGAATTGGTTGCCCTGGATCACGCAAGCTTCATGATCCATGAGATGCAGTATGGTAGCATTGGCACTGCAGCAAACATTGCCAAGGAAGTTGAGGCAACCCAGAGGCGCAATCGTAAGCTCATGAAAGAGGCTTACGGTGGCTTCCTGAGTGATGTGGAGATTGAGCAAGTTCTGTCTGGTCAGGAGATTTACCTGGACGCTGATGAGATCAATGAGCGGTGGCCTTGTCGCGTTGAGTGGCGTCAGAAGTTCTTGGATGAAAAACAAGAGAAGATGCTTGCAAAGCTGCAAGAAGTGACGCATAATGTACCTGCTGCAGACGAAGACGTGGTTGCCACACCAAAGCCTGCAGCTAAGAAAGCACGTAAGAAGTCACCAGACGCTTGAGATAGATAAGTACTCCCCTTCGGGGGAGTCTTCACAACCTGAGTAGGAGAAGTATGGAAAAGAAGATTGAAATTATTACTGTTTCACAAGAAGAGCGCATGGATGACGACTTCAAACCACCGACTTCCCTATTCATCATCAACGCTATGGGTGAGGGTGTTTACTTCAAGACTCGTAATCGTCAGCAAGCCCAGCTTCAAGCTGATCGTATTTACGGTGCAGGTAAGTACACTGTGCGTCTAGTTGTAAAGGCACAGACACGGTGAGTTGTAGAGTTGCTGAAAGATTGGCTACAGATTATAAGGAGAGTCACGGATCATGAAGCATAAGCATAAAGTGGCTTATCTTGAGTGCGCAGAGGCGTTTGCAAAGTGCTCTGTCGGAGTCCGACTGAAAGTTGGCAGTGTAATCGTAAAGAATAACAGGATTATATCTTGCGGTTATAATGCACTGCCAGCAGCCTTGAACGGGTCGCTAGAGGATGAAAACAATCTTACAAGACCAGAGGTGCGCCACAGTGAAAAGAACGCCTTGATGGGCCTCATCCGGTCAAACGAGAATGCGGTTGACTCTGTTATGTTCTGTACACACTCCTGCTGCAAACCATGCGCAATTGACATTGTTGATGCGGGAATACAACACTTCATATTTAAGCACCAGTACCGATGCATGGATGGGATAAAATACTTGCTAGATAACGGTGTCGTTGTTGAGCAGTTTTTAGAAGGAAGTCAAAGTTTTGAACAAATCACATTTTAGTGTTGCAAATTGGAGGTACGGAGTTGTTTCGGCGGCTTTGTGCCTCCTTTTTTATTTTTATCTCACTACTCTACAGGTTTTTACAACCCCAAAAGTTGTTAAGAGGGGTGCTATTGTATCTGGAGTAGTGGAGAAAGAGGCTCCGAAAGAGCTTACAAAAGAAGAGCGTATCTCTGCCTGTAAGAAGGACAAGGAGTGTCGCTTACTAGCCGAAATCGGCTATTACGAGTCGAGAAATCAGAAAACTAAGGCTGCAGCAGTTGCCCCAATGTTTGTAGCCCTCAATCGGAAGGAAGCCGACGGCTGGGCGAACACACTTCGTGGTGTGGTGTACCAGAAGTGGCAGTTCTCTTACACACACGATGGCAGTTTGCAAAAAGGCTTCAAAGAGAAGCCTGCATACGAGCGTATGTTGTATCTAGCCCATAAGGTGTACTCTGGTGACGTGAAAGACCCAACTAATGGTGCTCTGTGGTATCACGCCCACAGTGTAAGTCCTGGGTGGTCTAAGAGGCTAAAGCATGTAGTCACCCTTGGTGATCATAAATTTTACAAGAGGGTTAAAAATGAAAGCTAATTTGTGCTTGAAAGAGAATAAACGTGGTAATGACTACGTAGTTTCTGATATCCACGGCGAATATGACAAGTTGATGCACAAGTTGATCACTGTCGGCTTTGACTTTGATCGTGATAGACTTCTGTCTTGTGGGGATGGTTGTGACCGTGGCCCCAAGTCAAGAGAAGTCATTGAATTGCTGGACGAGAGTTGGTTTTTTAGCACACTCGGTAATCATGAAATGATGTGCATTGACGCATACAAGTATAGCTGGGCATCTCATGACTTTGTTCAGAACGGCGGTCTGTGGTTTTATGACCTGATGCCTCACGAACAAGATCGAGTAATCGAGCGGCTGCTTGGACTGCCACTGACAATTCAAGTTGAAGTGAATGGTGCAAAGAACCTGTTAATCCACGCCTGCGTGCCTGGACACGTAGGCATGAGTGCATACCTCAACGAGAACACAAAGATGCAAGATGTGCCCACAGAGTACATCAGTAATGCGGTGTGGACTCGCATCTTCCTCACAAGTTATGGAAAATCAGACTGGGTTGGACTTACAAAACACGTACATGGGTTCAATAAAGTTTTTGTTGGTCACACACCTGTTGACAAGATGCCTGTCATGTCGGATAATTACATCAACATGGACACGGGTGTTGTGTTCTATCCAGAACGAGAGTTTGTTTTCTATAACATCCACAAGGGGTGTTTTGTCTAAGGAGATGTTGTGAGTTTCAAGGCTACAGAAGAGCAAGTTAAGGCAGTGGAGTTGACCAATGAGTACAGGACACTGAAGCTGTCTGCCCTTGCAGGCGCAGCTAAGACATCTACGTGTACCCTAGTAGCTGAAGCCAACCCCGTCCAAAGCCTTTATCTTGCATTCAACAAGACAATGGCTGACGATGCAAATGGTCGTTTTCCAGACCACGTTGAGGTTCGTACAACACACTCACTCGCGTATCGGGTGTTTGGACGTAAGTACGCGCATAAGCTGACACGCCCATCTGGCGGCTATCAGAATGTGGCCTGGACTGGAAGCGAGGTGGCACGTAAATTCAATATCCCGTCTGGGTTTATCCCTACGACTGGTAAGGTTATCACTGCACCATCTATTGGAGCCTGCGTAATTGCCACGCTTGCAAGGTTTGAGCAATCTGCAGACGAAGTTATCACAAAGAAGCACGTCACTCTATCGGGCATCCCCGAGAAGAAGCGGGGGAGTGTGGGATTTCCGAGTGATAGTCTGCAAAATAAGGTGATGGAATACGCTCAGAGATTGTGGCGTGAGCGTACAGACGTTGATAACCCAACAATGATCACCCATGATACATATCTGAAACTCTATCAGTTGTCTAAGCCTGACCTCTCAGATTACAAGATCATCTACCTTGATGAGTACCAAGATACAAATGAGTGTGTACACGCCATTGCCATGTCTCAGGAAACTAGCACATTGGTGGCGGTTGGCGACCGTTACCAGTCGATATATGGCTGGCGCGGCGCTGTAAACATGATGGATAAGCTGTCGTGGCCTGAGGGTAGCCTTACTAAGAGCTTCCGTTTCGGGCAGAAGCTTGCAGACTTGGCTAATGAGATCCTTCGGGATCAGAAGACGTTGGAATATCGTACACAGATGCTGGGGTTTGAGGAGCGGGATACGGAGGTTCTATGTGGTATGGAGTGGTGGGAGAAGTCCAAACAACACGAGCAGTACACTAAACTCTACCGCACAAACTCAAACCTGATTGCAGATGCTATTGAGGACATCTCAGCAGGTAAGAAGGTAGCCTTGCATGTTAATACTGGGGACTTTATTCGTTGCTTGCAGAGTGGTGTTGCTCTTCGACAAGGAAAGAAGGCCAGTGTAAAACATGACTTGTTCCTGGGGTTTGACAGTTGGAAAGAGTTTGAAGAGGAGGCAGGGAGTAATCATGAGTATGCTAGAATCTTCCGGATGTTGGTGGAGGGTGATGTGTCACGGATCATCTCAACACTGGAGAATTATAAGCAGCCAGAGAAGTATGACATCCTCTACTCTACTGCTCACAAGGCTAAAGGTTTGGAGTGGGATGTTGTTGTGTTGGCTGGGGACTTCCCATCTCCCCTGAATAAAGAGGGTTCGTGGATTGGTTTGACTCAAGAGGAACAAAACCTGCTGTACGTCGCAGCTACACGGGCAAAGAAAGTCCTAGTTAAAAACTCCAGCATTGAAGAGATGTTGCTCCACTACAACAACAAGAAGGAGATGCAGCAAGATTGTGCTACACTGAATATTCAAGTTCGTAGCATTGGTGTGTTTAATTCCTCCTTACCTCCGGCAGACTTGGATAAACAGGTAGAGCTTCAGATGGCTAGTCAGTTTGGTTACATCATGACTGATATGGATAAGTTCATTGAGGGGGCAGTTCCAGGCTATAATGATGACATGCCCAGCGATAACAACCACTGGAGTCGTGCTGTGGCAGAGCAATGGCACACACCCTACGAAGATTAAGAAAGGAAGATTATGATTTCAGATAAATTGGTAGAGCTTTTGAAGCAAGAGCTGACGGTGCAAGAATTCCCACGAGAGGCTAAAATTCTAGAAGCTCAGGCAGACGACTTGCTGCAAGCCCTGGTAGATACAGGTGTATGGATTGCCGGTGGTGCAGTTACCTCTGTCTTCACTGGTAAGGAGATTAACGACCTTGACCTGTACTTCCCTTCTGCAGAGGCAGCAGCGAAGTTTACAGCTTGGTGTTGGAGCAGAGAGTACGGCTATTGCGACTTCTTCTTTGCGTCTGAGAAGTGCCTATCTTTCAAGCACCGAGGCGGGGCGGGTTCAATCTTTCAGATCATCTACT
>JACCEA012137659.1_pt1 | contig 11335 bp, 9 predicted proteins | sample 7449851 | NCBI WGS metagenome assembly JACCEA01 (sample SAMN15323453, study PRJNA562643) | freshwater metagenome | isolation source: river surface water | place: USA:Blue River Watershed | collected 2017-08-18 | reverse complement strand
TATAATATAATAACTAACCAATTGTCTTCTTAACTACTACTACCTGCTACTACTAAAATGAACTCTTTTGTTAAATCTGTCCTTCAAGATAAAATGGCTATTCCATTTGATATGATTAATACCAAAAACGATTTAATTTCCCTTATTGGAAATATGGAAAGACACGTGTGTGAATTAAATAATAGCACTCATATTGCAAATGAATTTTATGGTGAAAAAATACAACAACAATCTCTTATCTGCAACTGTTGTGGTAATTATGTTATATCTAACACTGATAATATTGCTGATTGTGTTAAATGTAAATGCAAAAAGAGACCACGTGTTAATAGATGGAATTGCAATATGGAACAATAAAAACTGGAAAACTATAAAAACTATAAAAACTATAAAAACTGGAAAACTATAAAAAATAATAAAAAGGCTACTTGTGAGGTAGTCTTTTTTCATAAAGTTGAACAATATATGGAAGTCTAATAATATATGTATTGTAAAATGAATATTAATATTAATGAGGCTATTCGTTCATTATATGGACATACTAATTTTGAAGCGGGGTTTACTATGCGCGCCATTCGTTGCAAAAATGAGAGGCTAGGTATTACACTCGAACACTGCAACTATTGCGGAAATTATTGTGATATACGGACACCTATAATGTCGCCTATTGTCGCACAACGTATATTTTGCAGATGTTTTTATGTACCATCACATAATGAACACTATGATATTGACGATGATGAATTATGCACAAACATACAATAAAAATATAGAAAGATAATGCTATATGCATAAAAAAGAGCTGTATTATTAGCTTTTTTATGAATTTATTTTTTTTGTATTGGAATAATATTTATAGGATATTGTATATTTATTTATACCAGTGAAGATTTAAATCTGTAACTGGTAACTTAGTTAAAGAATTATATCCGCACATCGGATATAATTCTTCAACGGTGTGCTATCTGCTTCTATAACTGTTTTTATTTTTACACTGAAACATCTATTAGCTCATCGCTTGTATCCGATACATCCATTTGTGTTGGCACATCACCCCATTCTCTAGGCCTCTTTTTGGTGCCTCCATCATACTCTGTTGCCAATTTATTATCCAACATATATTGATTAATATGCAGATCTCCGCAATACACATCCGCTAATAAACGCCCGTATTTTTCTGTTGCTGTATTCTGCAACTTCACTATTTTGCCATATATCATATTTGACAAGGTATTTCTCGATACAATAGCCAGATCTTTCTCTTCTTTTGTCTTACCTTTTATTTCTGGACTATCAATACCATTTAATCTTACCTGAAATCTGTAGATCTTTGATGTTTCATATGGCAACTTAGATGCCACTGTTATAGTATCGCCATCATATACCTTAATTACTTTGGCTACCATAATTGGCGGAACAAATGGCACCGTATTATTATATTCCACATTTTGTAAATAACTAGTGCCATCATCTTTGGATGATAGAGTTATTGTTTGGTGTTCAGTTGTTTGTTGTTTGCAGCAATTTCCCATTGTTATTTCTTAAGTATTTGGTTATTATTGTATTATATTATATTGTATTCTATTCTATTCTATTCTATTCTATTCTATTCTATTATATTGTATATATTATGTTCAATTTTATGAAATAATAATAAGAGTCTATAATAATATAAATATAAATCATTATATTATTATATTTAATTAGTCTATAATGTTTCAAATACAAACTGTCTGTAAAGAATGCAGAATATGTAAAAACAATGAGCTTATTGACATCATTGATATAGGCCAACAAGTGATTACTTCTAGATTTCCATTATACGGTGATTTCAGCACTCCATCTACTCCGATTGTCCTTTCATTATGTCGTGAGTGTAGTCTTGTGCAACTTAAATATTCCACTACTGCGTCTGAACTATATGAGCACGAATATGGATATCGTTCGGGTATTAGTAATACTATGCGTGAACATTTAAAGCAATACCAAGAAGAAATTCTCAGTAAAATAGAACTGGGGGGTGGATTGTCCGTGGGAGATGTGATTGTTGATATTGGTAGTAACGACTCAACTATGCTCCAATATTATGATGCCTGCTATCAACGCATTGGTGTAGACCCCACTGGTAAACAATTTAAAGAATATTATGGCGAGGTAGAACTTGTTCCCACTTATTTTACTCGAGACAATTTCAGAAATGCATATCCTGACGCAAGGCCAAAAATAGTATCATCTATTTCAATGTTTTATGATTTGCCAGACCCAGTTCAATTTGCCAAAGACATATGTGAGGTTTTGGATGACAATGGCATATGGACCTGTGAACAAAGTTATCTAATTACTATGTTGCGTAGAAATAGTATTGACACCATTTGCCACGAACATCTAGAATATTATTCATTAACTGCTGTTAAAAAGATTGCGGATTTAGCTGGTTTCAAGATTATTGATATCAAGTTCAATGAATGCAATGGTGGCAGTTTCCGTCTCTATTTTGCTAAGAAAGAGAGTGTAGTATATAGTGAATGCAGTGATTTGATTGCCAAAATCATTGAAGATGAGGCTGCATATGGTATTCGAGACCCCGAGTTATACTATCAGTTTATGAAAAATTGTGATGCCGAAGTAGCAAAATTAAATAAATTTATTGAGACCATCAATGGAAGTGGGCAAAAAATGTATATTTATGGGGCATCTACTAAGGGTAATTGTCTATTACAATATGCCAAGATTGATGAGACCAAAGTGAAATATGCGGTCGAACGCAATCTAAGAAAAGTCGGTAAAATGACATCTACAGGGGTCGGAATTATAGCTGAAGAAACTATGCGTGCTAATCCGCCTGATTATTTACTTGTTCTTCCTTGGCATTTCCGCGATGAAATTATCCAACGAGAAGACGAATATCTGGAAAACGGTGGGCAACTGGTTTTTCCATTTCCAAAATTCGAGGTCTATAGTAAGAAAAAGAAGGTTCTTATTACAGGATGTAATGGTATGATTGCCCGCTATGTGGCAGAAGAATATAGTAAGGGTCTTGAATATTCTTTATTTGGGTTCGCACATAAGAAAACTGAAGGAGCGACAAAAATGACGCGCTTCTATTTTGATATACGAGATGTAGTCGAGCTGGAGAGAAATATGGCAATTATTGAACCTGATATTATTATTCATCTGGCCGGAGTATCAAGCTCAATCGATGCATTCAAGAACCCGCTATATACACTAGAACTCAATGGTATGACTGTTGCACATATATGTGAAATTATTCGCAAAAACAAATGGTCAACAAAACTATTCAATGCATCCAGTAGCGAAATGTATAAGGGACATATTAATTACACGGTTAAAGAGAATGACACAAATATGTATCATTCACATCCTTATTCGATAGCTAAAATAATGGGTCATTCTATAGTCGATTTTTACAGGGAAACGTATGGTCTCCCTTTTTCAAATGGAATATTATTTACTATTGAGTCCAAGTATAAAAATGGGGATTTTCTATTGAAGAAGATTGCTGGGCACTCGAAAAAATGGAAAGAAAACGGCGAGCCTATTAAATTAGGGTCTCTTAATTCATCTAGACATATATTGCACGCAAGCGATGCAGCCCGTGCCATCAAACTGATAATCGATCAGGATAGAGGAGATACTTATATTATATGTGGCAAACAAAATATAAATATAATGGATTTGGTTATTGAAGTGTATAAAACTGCTGGAGTTAAGATAGACAATATATTGGATAATGTTCTTTATTGCGATGATAATATTGTTGCTATTATTGATAATGTTAATAAAGGTATTGATACTGTGCCTATAAATATTCGCGGAACATCTGAAAAACTAGCTAATCTTGGATGGGCTCCAGTATATTCTATTAACGATATCATTGAGGAAGTATTAGATAGTTTGTAATCTAGCTACAATCTGCTCGTGTGTTAAAGAAATGTCTGATTTTATTTTATTAATAATATCAGAGCTTACTAAATCAGGATGAACATACCAGTCCTCAAACTCTCTGTAGGAATTACCCCAAAATAAAGATACATCTGGAAATACTAGAATATATCCATTATCTTTAAATATTTGTCTTGAAATTTCTCGAGTGTTAAAATGGTTCCCTGTATAAAAATCGTGTTCAAATGTAACTGTGGCAAATTTGTAATAAGGTAGAACTGATGTATTCAATAATTCCAGAGTATTTATAGTAGATTTATTATCCACATCTAAATCAATCTGAAGATAATCTATATTTTGCGGAAACTGATGAGTTTCTAATATTGTTTTATAATCAGTGGTTTGTGCATCTCCTAATATATGAACTGAGTTTGGCCTATAAGTGATATATGATTGTTCAAATGATTTATCATATTCAACCATTATCCCTTTGTAGCCATATTCACTTTCCAAAATATATGTATTGTTATGCGTAATTGGATGGTTTGCACCTATTTCCAAAAAGGTTCCATTGCGTTTATGTCTTGTAATTTCTCTAACAAAAATATCCTGACTTGCTTGACTATTCGATTTCATTGATAATATAGTATTATTTTTATTTTTTGATAGTATTACTTATAATAATTTCATCTACCCGATTAATCAGATTTTTATTACTAAATTCTTCTTTATATTTGTTACAGACGTCTATTGATTTTTTCATAATATAATTTATACCTTTCTTATTTACATCTATATCTTCTGAATATATATGTCTAAACCAAGATGAATCAGTGATTGCAATTGGCTTGGATACTGATAATGCATAATCTATAACACTAGAAACCCCTGCTGACACATAGGTCTCATACATAAATATATTAATAGAGTTTTTTTCTAAAAAATGGATAATATCTAGTTCTTCTACAAAATCACGATATAACAATAACTTAACATTTGGATTAGTTAATGCGCGATAACAATCATCTATAACACATATATCTGCACCTACGGTATCCGCATTCGGCAATACAAATTTAATTATTGCTTCATAATAATTATCACATACATATTTTACTATATGGTCAAAATTTTTGCGTTTAAAACAGAAACCAAATGATCCTATGACGGGTATTTGTGTGTCATTACCAAATTCTATAAAATCTCGGAATTTGTCAGAACTGGGACTATAATTTATCATCATTTCTTCTACATTTTCAAATATTGGCCTTGCTATATTATACCTATTTGGGCGTTCTGGTAAGGTAGTATCTAATCGCAAAGTTATATCAAATATATCATTTTCTACTAGATCGTGTTGTAATCCTATACTTTTAATGTGTTTTTGTATATTTTCTGGGTTCAACCACCACATTGTAAAAGGATGATAATTATAGAATATCAAATCATAAGATTGTCGATTAATTTCAGTTATGTATTCACTGTAATTTTCTATTTCTCCCATAATCCATTCTATCTTTTCTGATTTCTTTAATATATCAAATAGACGAGTTCCATATTGATATACCCCGCATTTCTTTATTTTATGGTTGAGAAATAACACTTTTAGATTTGCTGATTTTTTACTTGTAGTAATCGGATAATCAGTCATATATTTATTATAATCATAATCCATTTTTTCTTTTATGTATTCTATACTATTTACTGGTTGCCATTCATCTGTGTTATTATATATACTATTATATTGTGGAATATATCCATATGACCCATCCTCTCTATATAATGCATTATAACTAGGATATTTAATACCGCAAATAGAAGAATAATAATCTTTATTATTCGATAATAATGTATAATACATATGGTCTACAAACTGCTTTTCAGGAGAATACCTCATTTTCTGGTCACATAATAATTCGTCTCCGCCAGTTAAATATAAATAAATCCCATATTTATCTCTTACATTTTCATCATAAGATCCATAATATTCTATTAATTTGAATACATTTTGATGTTCTGACTTTATTATCATTAATTGTTCGTGTTCAATAAATATTTGCTTATTTGTTGTCTCAAGATAATCAAATAATATATTAATATCCTGCATTATTCTTGCATCTAGACGTATTCTCATCATATAGTCATATTCAATATTATTCTCTTGTTGATAATTTTTTAACATTAAATAACTTATATACATTCTATAATATTGATATAATGCGTGTGGATAATAGGTATAGTCTCCAAAATTTCTACTTATAAATTTATTATGATAATTCTCATAATCTTGTAGGTCTGCATTTATCGGGCTTAAAAACCATTTCTGTTCAGTTATATTTATATTTTTTAAATGTGAGCCAAAAAATAATTTTGTCTTTTCTACATCAATCACATCAGTAGAAATAAAAATATCATATTCATACTTATCATTAAATTCTTGATTAAATATATGTTTTGACAGTGCATCCAATATAATAGTGTCTTTTGTATAATTAGGGTTGAGACTGTTTGCACGCATTTGTCCGGAAAATAAAATGCCCACGCGTTTTTTCATTTATTATATATTATTTATTATATATAATAATTTATTCTATATAGTTATACAGTATATATTATAATTCGTTTTTTATCATTGTAAAATATTCATCAAAAGTTCCACAGTCATAATAATCACCAGATGATATAACTGATTTTACTGTTATACCCATTTGTATCGCTTGTTTAATAAGGTCCCCAATAGTTTGCCATTCTGGATTAATGTATTTATTTAAATTACTACTCCAAGCGATTATTCCCCAAAAATAGGGATAATCACAATTTGGGTCTTTATCAATTACATCGACTACATTCCCATAAACTATTTTACATTGCCCTACTTTACCTATTTGATAGTCTTTTATTTTCCAACATACTAAAACCAACTGGTATTCTTGCAAATAGTGTTTAACCTCTCTTATTTCATTGGTAATATTAAAATATGTATCTGGCATCAATAATATATATTTCTGATTATTAGTGTCTCTATCTAAATTTTTTATTAATATACTGACTGTTTCTGCCATTGTTTTTGTATTAACAATCATTTTATTCATATGGATATTATTCTGTAATATATAGTTGTTATATTCTGAAACTCCTGCATATAATTGGGTTATTCCATTATTTTTATAAATATCAATAATATGGTCTAGTAATGTTTGCTGATTTTTGGTTGGCAATAAATATTTGGGGATATTCTTAATTCTAGAAGCATTTCCTGCAATAGGTATTATTCCATATTCCTCTGGGTCTGTATTACATATAATAGTATTCTCCATATTACAATAATAGTATAGAATGGAATAATATTTATATATTTATGTATGTAAAGATATAAATAATATTTGCTAATATTTTTATAATTATTTTTACTTGTTTAATGACAATTTTATTTCTAAATCATAAAATAAAAGAGTGCGGTGTGTACCAATATGGATATAGATTGTACGATATATTATATAGGTCTAGTAAACATACATATGTATATGAAGAAATAGATTGTATTGATGAATATAATAATATGATATGTAAATGGACACCATCAATAATAATATACAATTATCACGCGTCAACTATGCCGTGGTTGTCTCGAGATATTATTGGTTTTCAAAAACACATACACAAACATATAGGCATTTCACACGAAAGCGATGATACTATGTTTGATATAGTCTTGTGTATAGACCCCGAGCAAAAAGAAATGGCCGGAAAATACAATATCCCGAGACCCATTTATGAAAATATTGAAGATATTGTCTATAATACAATGGTCTCAACTGCAAATACTGAATTTATTTATTATAATGAAGGTCTCGACATACCTATATTTGGTTCATTTGGGTTCGGATTTTTGAATAAAGGATTTGACAAAATAATAAAACTGGTTAACGATCAATATGAACGTGCTATTATAAAACTGGTTATGCCACGCGCACATTTTGACCCACATAGCGATTATAATACACAAATGGTAAACAGTGCTTGCACTAGTATTGGAGTTCACTCTGGAATAAAAGTAATGATATCGAATGAGTTTTTTACCAATGAGGAATTATTGGTATTCCTATCAAAAAACACTGCCAATATATTTTTATATGACACTATGTTTGGTCGAGGAATATCAAGCACCATTGATTATGCATTATCTGTTAAAAAACCTATTATTATTTCGGATAGCTATATGTTTCGACATATATATAATGACGATATATGTGCATATAAACTGGGGTTAAGAGATTGTATTGAACATTCTCGCAAAAGAATACCCGAATGGCTAGACAAATATTCTAATAAAAATCTTATTAATAAAATAGACACTATATGCAGCAATGTATTGAATAATGTATTGAATAGCCGGCTGAATAAATATATTTTTGAAAATCTTGTTGTGCATAAAGCAGTCTATTTTCCTATGAATACTGATATATATGGTATTGTTGTAGATATAATGAATAAGGTAATAGCTGACTATTATATATCAGAAAACGAGGTGATGTCAAAATGCAATTGTTTATTCCCAGATACATATAAGGGTATTTATAAAACGCTGTATTTAACTGTAGGACATAAAGATAGTAATGAATTATTTTATTTTGAATTTGGTGAAGACAGGGTCTTGGATTTTCACGAAATAGCCAATAAAATACATAATAAAATTAAAAAAGTGGATATAAAAATACGTGTATCTTTTGGTGAAATAGTTGATAAATACAGCATTCTCGAGCTAAAACGCAAATATATAACTAATCCTGATAAGTTGGTAGATATTAATGCTGAGTTTATAGAGTTAGAAAATATTGTTGGAGACCATAAAACCTCGATTTTCTATAAAATGCTATTAGCGGTAAATGACCGCATATGGCGTGATACTGATGCAGTGAAAATGATGTCTATCGATAATGCCGACTATGAAAATATATGGAAATTTGCTAGTCTCACTGCATCTATTTTTGATGATAATCAGCGCAGGTTCCGGTTAAAACATTATTTCAATAATGTTTCTGGTTCGGCTATAAGAGAACATAAGAGTTATAGTGCAAATTCTTGTTTTATATGGGTTGATGATGTGGAGGAAATATATGATAAATTGGCTGATATTAACTGGTTATGTGTATCATATGATAGTATTGTGTTTGATGAAAAATACAGAAGTGTAATTAGTGCTATTTTTTGTGATATGAATATATTGTATTCTGGGTATAAGAATGAGGCCGGTATGCAGAAGATAGTATTGTCTAATTATAATATGCCTGTGGAATTAAAGGGGTCATTTGAGTTTGAGCCTATTGTGTATAAGGGGTTTGGGCGTTTGGGCGATTTTTTAAATCAGCTATCAGTTGTCTGTGAAGAATTCTATAAAACAGGTAGAAAAGGGGTATTATACATAGATGACAATCCAGGATACACTGGTGGGTTTGTATACGGAATTGAACGTGCATATAACGATACCTATGGAATTATTAGTAAACAAAAATACATTAAAGATTATTGTATATATAGTGGACAAAAGATTGATATAGAATTATCGCGATGGAGAGATAATATAAATTCATTTAGTGGGATGAATTGGCATCAAATATACGGAGAGGTATATAATATACCGTGGGCACTTCACAAATGGATAAATATAGGTATTGTGGATGATGATATAACGCGTATATGGCGAGACAAAATATTAATAAATATTACTCCTTATCGGTTTATAAATGATAGTGGCATAGCAACCTTATTGGATAAGATACGGGGGGTTATTAGTGACTGTGTTTTTATTACAAATGATAAAGAACATTATGATGTCTTCTGCGAGAAGATTGGGTTGGAGATTGCAGTATATTACCCGACCGGGTTCAGTGATATGGTGGCGGTTATTAACAGTTGTAAAATATGTTATTTTGGGTTTTCTGCCCCGGCTGTTATTGCAAATGCCCTACATAAAGACCATTATTTATTGGGCACAAGTGGTCTCGATGTGTCATATAACAATTTTGTTAGCGAGGTACCACATTTGCTCGGGATCATTATGTAAGTATGTCAATTTGTGTTATACATTTTTTTGACTTATAAAAAAATGTATTATTGGGGGGTAGGCCTATGTCTGGGCGATTGGACTATACCTGCGAACATAAACCGCCTGCGCTATGTTCTTCAATATTTTGTTCTTCTTCTTGATAAATATTTCGTCGTTGCATTTTGTATCGCCACCGAATGCTTCCTTTAATATAATCAAGTAGTTCTCAAATGTCGGCGACTCGGTGTTTTTACTGTCGGGATGTTCATTTTCCCATAAGGGTGCCTGGTCTATGTTTTTCCACATAACATCATTTATCGCCTTCATCAGTTTTGTATTATTACTATCGTCTTGTTCCCAGAGTTCGTCGCCTTTAATATAAAAGACCTCGCGACTGACATCAGTGCAGTGGAATGGGCGTTGCTTGATATCCAGGCTATTAATCCCGTCAATAAATATCTTTGTTATACCGTCAACATAGCCGAGCCTACCAGTGTTTTCGAATGTCTTTGTATTTATTTTTAAATAGTTTTTCACAAACTCGTCGATAGACATCGCATCTTTACAGTGTTCGTTTAAAAAGAAATTGAGTGTAAAATTATTGTTATTATTATTGATTGTGTCTATATTGTTATTGTTTTGATATAGTGTGTTATTATTATTATTTGTTATATTCGTGGTCGTCTCCTTTTTATTTGTCAAGACCATATCCTTTATTTCGTCATTATTTGTTTTTATTAACTGTAATATAGACATCATAAATGCAGTCATATCATTATTGTTATTGAAACCTTGTTGTTGTTGGGGTGGTGTTTGTTGTTGGGGTTGTTGGTAGTATTGAGGTTGCGGTAGTGGTTCAGGTATATGATCTTGTGAAGAGTATGAATAGTTGGAGCTGGTGTCAGTGTCTGTGTTTTTCTTGTGTTTTCCCTTGTATTTATTTATAACCGGGTGATCTCTTTCTATAGCGTCTGATATATCTGATGCTCTCAGTAAATCGCGTTTTCTTGCCTCTTCTACCTTTGCCTCGCTTAATTTAATAGATAAATATGTAGTGCAATTCAGTTGATGCCTGGTTAGTGTATATTTTCTCAGGAAAACATCATTGCAATCGCATTTATATATTTTATTAATAGCATTGGGTGATGAGTTGATGGGTGGGGTTGTGCCCGGGTTTTCACAGCAAGCCTGGACTATATTATGCTTTTTTGAGTTTAAATGCCTAGTGTAGTCATTCTTATAATATGTATTAAAATTACAACAGGAGCAAAAATACCGGTTCTTATCCATTGTTATATGTTTATTGGGTAGTTATTGTTTATATATATTTATGTTATATATTATTTATTTATTTTTGCAAGATAAATAACCGGATAGGGGGGTCGG